>JACCDV010424109.1_pt1 | contig 12572 bp, 6 predicted proteins | sample 7446131 | NCBI WGS metagenome assembly JACCDV01 (sample SAMN15323448, study PRJNA562643) | freshwater metagenome | isolation source: river surface water | place: USA:Blue River Watershed | collected 2017-08-17
AATAAAAATAATTTCATTTTTTAGAAAAGTATTTTTTTTTTCGGATTTTTTAACTTATGTAGTGTTTCTAAATATATATTATAAAAAATGAAAAAAAAAATATTATAAAACATAATTAAATATAATTAAATATAATAAAAAATAATTATTCTTTAAAAATTTTGTTCTATATATTTATTTACCCAAATAATAAATCTACATTTTGAAATATAAATTAGTAAATAATATACATATCATGATAATATTTAACATCAATGAATATAATAGATTATTAAAAGATAAAAATATGTTTAGGAACCTTGAATATTTAGATTTAACAAAACTAAATATTAATTTAAAATATATAAATATTCCCCCTAAATTAAAATATCTACTACTGCCAAGTTCAATGAATGAACATGTTATGAAAAATATAAAATTTCCAAATTCCCTTATACTTCTTAAAATAGGGGATTTATACAATGGTAAGCTACCACCATTACCACAAAATATAATAAATTTATATATTGGAAACAGCTACAATACCACGCTTCCATTATTACCAAGTTCCCTTAAAACCCTATACATCGGTGATTATTACAATAAACCTCTTTTCGAACTTAAACATACGCATCTAGAAGTATTAGTTCTAGGTAATTCTTTTAATCAAATATTACCTCCATTGCCAAATACAATAAAACATATAATATTTGGATATGGATATAATAAAGAACTACCTTCTATAAAACATCTTATAAAATTAAAAAGCCTATGTTTCTCACCAAAGGCGCATTATAAAGCAACTATTAAAGATTTTCCCCCATCACTAAGAAAATTAATATATGGACAAGGTTATTCATATGATATCGATTTGAAAAAATCAAATATAAAAAGATTGGAATTATATGGAAGGGAATATAATATTATCTATCCCCCAAAATTAAAATATTTAAAATCCATATTATCACACAGAACAATAAAACACAAAGAACTAACAACATTAAAAACTTTACACTATATTTGCGCTAATAATAACGACTTTGATGACTTTGGTTTTAATATGGGTTATTTAACTTACTTACCTCCATATGTCTCTAAAATACACTTTTCAATTAATATGCAACTAAATTATGCAAAAAAATTTAATAAATTTATATATTTGTTAAAATCCTATTTAATTATTAATAATCCATACATTAATTGTGGAATTAATAATGGTTGTGATAATGATAATCACATAAAAAAAAAAACTAATAAAAAAAAGAAAACGTATTATTATTTTAAAATTAAAATTATAAATAAGGGGAAAAACACACCAAGCATATATGATAATTATAATCTAATAACTATTTTGATTTCTCTTAAAACATATTTATATTATATGCTATTTAATAATATTTATATACCATATGAAATATATAACTATATTTATTACAATTTTAATTTTAATTTTCAAACTGTATTTAAAAATAAATTACTTCAATTTGACATATTCTCCTAGAACCGCGCAATTATCCACCAATCAACTCCATCACATTGTAGCATCATAGTGCTATATGCATTTTCAAGCAATACAGAAGAACCGCCATCAATCGCTCCATTTGTTGTCGTAATTATAATTGTATTAGGGCTTGTATCAATTTTTTTTATTGTATGAATACGTCCTGCATTACCCTCCATATTCGCTAATACTATATTAATACTCTGCCCACTTGCATCGCATAATATCGTGCTATCCCGCATTGTAATCGTATAATCCCCTGTAATTGTTTTAATAGTCGTTGCCACTGGCCCCTCAACATAAAACCTATTAAGTGGATTTGTCGTCGATATTCCCACATTACCCCTATTATCAACATAAAGCCCGCCATAATGCACCGAAATAGAAGTATTCGCCGTAATAGTTGCCGGTCTATCCGCGGTTAGAGTCATATTTGTAGGTTTTGCCACAATTCGCCGCGTGGTTTGCGAATCGTTCCCATATATAATGATTCCATTGATTATGTCATCAGTTATAATATTATCGGTGAGTGTTATTGTCGTATCCGCCTGTGTTGCCTGAATATCGTCAATTACCAACGCGGGAGCAATATGGAGGAGTCCCTTTGTTAAGGTTGTTGGGGCCCCAACACATACAGCTCCCGTTTTCGTTATTGTCATTCGCTTTCTTAGTCCTATTTCATCAAGCGTATTATTAGTATAGAAATCGAGACGCCCATCAACGTCGATAGAACTCGAATCACTAGCCCCCGCAATCGCTGCGAGTGCATTCATCGCTAGTCCGCCCGTGTTTTCACCGATGGAATTACTACCCACAAAATAAAGCGTCGATTCCTCCCCGCCAACCCTCTCCGGATAATCATCCGCTTTGAGGACTATCCTACATTTGTCCTGATAATTCGCAGTAATATGAAATTTCGCTATGGGCGTTGTTTCATTTATACCGACGTTTCCATCGTTGCGCAACGTTATTATATTACGCATTCCGCTATTAACACTAAGCGCCGTCGAAGACCCTTCTATTGTTTGATATTCCTGCGTGCCATCGCCATTTTGCCAAATGGTAGAGCCCCCACCTGAATTTATCATACTTATGAATGGATTTTCCCCACATATTTCAAATTGCGCATATTGTTCCTTATTTACTGTTCCTATGCGAAATTTCCCCGCATAGTCAATATTTAATATATTATTCCCAACTGCATCATATGCTACCATTATTGGTGGTTTCGCCGATGTGCGGGTATTATTTATATTTTGGTTTGCATTGCTTAGAAGGCCCAACGTGATATCATCAATGACAGATGCGACTGTTATTTCATTGCCATTATATGTTAATACATCCCCCGCTGCAACTTCCCGCGTAAATGCGGTTTCCGTCCCGTTTGCAGTATTGCTTCCCTCAGTTAATTCGACCGTGCCGCTAATATTTTTATAATCGCCGCCTTGAATACGCAGATTCGTAATTTTATCCCCGTCAAATGTTATCGAGTCGCCAATTGTTATTGCTGCATGGGTTGCTGTTGCCCCATATTTATAAAGAGTTGCGATATCATTGCCTGCAAGAGGCTTACTATAAAGCCGCAATTCATCTATGTATCCTCTAAAATAGCCCGCCGTTGCATTTGCAGCGCCAATATATACATTGGAATTCTCTGCCTCGCTAACTGTTCCGGACATTGCTCCCGCGTAGTTTTCCGCCCCATCAATGTAAATTTTTTGTATTGAATTCCCGGCGCTATATGTGCCAACTATATAATGCCATCCCCCATCCGCAATATTAGCCCCGATTGTTGTTATTTCATTTAAATCTGTATCACTGCGTATGCCATATGTTATCTCCCCCGCGGAAGTGGTTTTCAAGTAATAATAACCCGTGCTGTCTTCCCTTCCACCTTGATTTATAATATTTCCCTCAGTTATATTCTCAGCTACCCTTATCCATGCGCATATACTAAAACCATCCTCCGCCCGGGCCAATGCATTTATTTGCGTTGCAGCGGGTATATATGCATATGTATTGCTTCCATTGAATTCCAAAGCGCTTCCTATTTTGCCTTTTTTCCAACAATTATAAACATCAAAATTTTCAATTCGCCCCGTTAGTCTATTTTGCGACATATCACGTATTGCATTAGAACCGCTGTTTTCATCAAAGGTATAATATGCAACTAGGTCCGCATAATTCGCCGCTAGTTTTTGATAATTTGCGGAATATTCAACCCGGATATTTGATACTTCACCCGTATTATTCATGAAATTAACTATCCCTATGGGGGTATGTGGTGTAATATCTTCTTTTGTATTTTCAAATGTGATGACACATGTATTCGCCGTCTTAACGTGAATTGCCGCATTTGGTCTAGTTGTGCCAACGCCGACGCCATCCGTCCCGACGTATAATCTATCGCCCCCCACATTAAAAATCCCCGCATCCGGCGCCATTACTACATTCGCATATATACCGCTATCATGGACATCCGCCGCTTCTGCGTCCCATACAGTCATGATATAGTCCGTAGAAGTCATCGCCGCCGCTGATGCGGGATTACGTTGATTTATATTTACATTTTTCGATAATAACAGTTCTCCCCCATATTTCTCACCATCGACCGTCCTTACAAGTTGCCCATATATACGTGGGATAACGCCATTTGCCCATGACACAAATATATGGTCTCCATTTTCACATATGGAAGGAGCCGCGCGCCGTGCGGGGAAGATGCTTTCCGTATCAAATAACTCGTAATTACCCCGCTGCCTATCTTCGCTAAGTGGCGTGGTATTTACAGTAAGCGTATATTGTGGGACGCTGCTTACGGTTGCATATCTATATAGATAAAGACCCATCTGCCCTCCGTCGAGTGTTATTGTCGCCCGTCCTCCCCCGCTGTGGCTAACTTTCTTTATACGTTCAACCCAATTATTCGCGATGATAATTTCCTCCCCTATTTCTAATCTATCGCTACTAGTTAGACCGCTAATCGTTATTATATTATCCCCGGTTATTGCCTCTATTGTCCCCGCTAGGTCCGTGCTCAAACTCTCTACATTGTCGCCGATGCTATAAAGTGATGCAAATCCCCCGTAGTTCCTAAAAAAAGAAACTGCAAACCCTCCCTCTCTAAGCCCTGTCGCCACTGCATTGCCATCCGTCATCGTTATGCTATTTCCTGTGCTATCTGTTATATCGACATCGACACCATAGGGACTTGCATTACTATTAAAAAGTCTATATTGAATATTATATCTATTATTATCTGTGATGGGGGTAGCATTTGTATTATTGCTAACATATTCATTAAGAAAAACAACGCCAAACCCGGAGGGAACAGTATTATCGGTCGCCGAAAGAGCAAAAGGATAGGGATATATGTGGGAGTAGCCATTATTTGCGGAATTAACCCTGAATCTAGCCCCCTGCAATACACCGCCCGCCGAAATAATTCGCCCATATATATTATAATTTCCATTTGCCGCGTCATCGCTTGCCCAAACCACCAAGAAATTTCCCCCATCAAGCCCGGTAGCCCGCGGATATAGTTGGTTCCCCGTTGTGCTTTCAATTACTATATCCGTTTCCAATATCGCTATATTATTTGTATAAATCTGTGCATATATATCGTATGTCTGTGCGTTCCCTGCCTCTTCGCCTATCCACGTTATAATAAAACTATTCGCCGCTGTTCCCCGTCCCGCCGCAACGTGGGGAAACCGTTGATTTCGCAGGGTGGTCTTATTTACACGGAAATTTACACCGTATTTTTCCCCGTCGTTCATACATAATTGTCCCCATATTCCGTATCCATTTGCATCACCTCCGCCGCCATTGCTTTCCCAAACCGCAACATATCCCCTGTCGGCTCCGCAACTTGCAATAGCCGGATTTAATTGAAAATTATTATTATATTCATTTATAAGTTGCAAATAGTCTTTTTTACCTACTGTTAGTGCCGAATTAATAGCCATTCCTCCTTGTGTTGTAATATTAAACCTATTTATCCCCGCGGGTCTTATTAAAATATCGCTTGTATTGTTTGAATTTTCTATATATGTTGTATATGGCTTAATGACGTATATACGGTCCCATTCAATTGTCCGCGTTGTGGAAACCGTCGCAGCAATACGAGCCACAAATGTCCAATAATCCCCGAGTGTATGGCCTACCGTGCTTGTAAATTGTATTTCTATGCCTTCGTATAATACCGTGGGGCTTGTGCTCGTATTAACGTATGTTGCCCGTGGTTCTGCGTCGTTGATATACCATCTGTATGTGTTTGGCGTGGCGACGCTGTCTATTTCTATTCTAACTACGATATCCCGCGTTCCGCTATATGTTCCCGATGTTGTTAGATTCGTCGTCGCATTAACATTTGAGGCCGGACCAATGTAGGTTCCCAATGCGGTAATGGTATCATATACATCCGTGGTTTTGTAATATATTGTGCGTCCAATATCGTTTATTGTAAATGATGCAGTTCCGGCCGAATTAGTCATGCCGATGGGGATAATAGTTGTGCCCTGCTGCATAATGTCTATATATTTGCTATATGTAGCAGTGGTATTTGCGGAACTTAGTCCAAATAAAGCGGTTGTTCCCCCGGCTTGCGACATTACAATTTGGCTTGCGATGTGAGAATTGGCCGATTCGATGTAAATTCCATTTGCTCCCCCCTGATTTGCGCCATCGGTAAGTTTTATATCTAGCTGATAGTCTTTGGTGGATGTCAATTGGTTTATTAGTAAATTATCATTTTCGAATTTAATTATATTTTGATTAAGGGATGAACCGAGTGCAATATCTCCCGTTAGGGAAATTAAACTGATGCTATCACTTGCGACAAATGCAACGTCCGCAGCTGATGCCGTTATTAGATTTGTTGCATCCATAAATATGTTATTTGTTCTACTTTCGTCTGTTCCTAAACCGAAGCCTATATTAATGTCCGCGGAGGTTGAATTTATATCGACGTTGCCCACTGAGTTTATTAGAACGCCGCCGACATCGCTTTCTATTTTAATACCGCCTCCATCTGCTCCCGCTTTCATGTATATTGAACCATTTGCATTTTCCATGTTGCTAAATAAATTAAGAACATCACTCTGCGCCTCAATTGTTAAATTTCCAGTATTTGTGCGGAAATAGGATTCATTATCTGCTTCCATATTAATGCGGGAAGTCCCAATTCCATTTTCCTCTCGCGCATTAATTGTAAAAGACGTGCAATTTGTTAATACTTTTGCCGTCGTGTCAAATATAAAATTTCCACTTTGATTAACAGCTTTTATTGTTTGTTGTTGATTTGACATATTAATTGTTTATTATTATTTATTACTATTTTTGTATTATTATTGTATTATTATTATTATTATTATTGTTATTATTCTTTACAGTTATTATTTATCCTTATTATTTATCTCTTGTTATTATTTCTATTATTATTTCCGCTATTTTAATTATATTTTTTTTATTATTGTTTTATTATTTTTTTTAATTATTTTCTATTGGTTATATTTATGTTTTATAAAAAATGAAAACAATAATATAACGTAATAAATATATACAAAAAATATACATAATAAATATACATAATAAATATACACAATATATTATGATTTATTGTTATAGATATGTTCAAAAGAATAAACTAATATTACTATATACACCAAATGGAATTAAACCCAAGATTTATTTTAATAAAATTAAAGAAAAACCCAACCTAAATAATCTTAAAATAAAATTTCATATAGAATTACATATAGAATGTTATAATTATTTGCCATCTATATATCCAAATAATTTAACATTACTGTGTTTAGATGCATACGATGAAAAAATAGAAAATCCAATATTTCCGGAAATGTTAGAAGAATTATATATGAAAATATATAATCAAAAAATTGATAAAAATATATTTCCTTTAAGTTTAAAAAAACTAACATTGTGTAATTATAATCATAAATTAATATCAAATATATTCCCGCCTAGTTTAGAATATCTTAATCTTGAAAAATATAATCATGAATTAATTCCAAATTTATTCCCCGAAAGTCTTAGAACATTAGAATTATTATCATATAATATATGTTTAAAACCTGATTTGTTTCCTATAAATCTGTATAAATTAGTGTTATATAATTATACATGTTATATTACAGCAAATATGTTCCCAACAAATCTCCAAACACTTTATTTAGGCAATTATAATAAACAAAATCTAAAATGGTATATGTTTCCACCAAATTTAAAAAATCTTATAATGATTCAGTATAATCATATATTGGATAGAGATTCATTGCCAAAATCATTAAAATATCTAAAACTTGTAAATTATAAAAATATTCTAAATTATAATGTATTGCCATCTAATTTATGTAAATTACTTCTGCAAAGATATAATATTCAATTGATGGAAAATGTATTTCCTCACACACTTACTCATTTAATAATGATGGAGTATGATAAAATACTTTATCCTAATATGTTGCCGCTTAATTTAAAGCGCCTTTGTCTTCATAACTATAATCATAAGTTAATAAAAAATATATTTCCATCAAAACTAAAATATTTAATATTGAAGTATTATGATAATGAGTTTAATGAAAATGTATGTCCCCCAAATTTAAAATTTCTTAAAATAGCAAATATTGATAAACCTATAAATTATTTTTCCAATACACTAAATAAATTAATAGTTTATACATATAATAATAAAAATGATAAAAACATGTTTAGTAAATTAAGAAGTCTATATATTATCAACGGCCAATATGAAATTATGCCTAATATATTACCGTTTAATCTAATAAAACTAAGTATTTCCTGTTATAAATATCCTTTACATAAAAATGTAATTCCCGAATCGGTTAAATATCTTCGGTTATATGGATATAATTTTATAGATATTAAACCATATATTTTACCAAAAAATTTGCGTCGTATAGCAATTAAAATTAAAAATCCGCAAGATATTATTCGTTGCTCACGTCATCTATACTCATTTACAAATATACTTTGTGCAGAAGATTATATTATTATTAAGGTTAAGGAAAAATTGATAATGTATAATTTTATAAATTTAATAATTATTTACAAAAATATAAAAACATTTATACCATATGAAATATATCAATATATATATGATAATTTTATTAATATACGTTATTTTATATAAAAAAATATTAAAATATGTTAATGTAAATAACAAAGGATTATTTTTTTATTATATTTTTTTATATTTTTTTATATTTGTTTCTAAATTTTTTATATTTGTTTTTAGGTTTTTTATTATTATTATTTGTAATTTTAACCGTTATCATCTATATTATCATCTTCATCGCTAAAATTAACATAATTAACATGGTGATTTTCTGCATTTTCTGTGGGCTGCTCATTTTGTTGCGGCGGTGCTGGTGGTGGCGATGGCGGTGGTGGCCCGGGTTTGCATGTATTACAATCGCAGTTTTTTGCAAGACCATTTAAATATATGTTTCCGCATATACTATAATAATTATCATAACAAGAAGAACATATATAATGATATTCATTGTTATTAAAATATATTCTGTTTGGATAATTATATAATATAAAACGCTCACATCCAAAACAACTATATTTTACCTTGGTATCCTGCTCAATTTTAATTGTTTTACCATAGTTTATCATATTTATTGCTGGTGGCTCGCGTTCAGTCATCCTATTCATTTTCTATTTCAAATATGCAAATCCTTACAAGCCTTATATCCCGGTTTTTCAATATTATTTTTCTTTTATAACATTATTATTTTCATTTTTTCTAAATATTATTTATTTTACATGAAAAAGAAGCAAAATTAAAATTGAAATTAATATTAATGGCATAATCAATATTATAACAATAAAATAAATGGAAAAAATAGAAAAAATACAAAACAACAAATATAATAAAGAAATTTAGATATCAAGAAAAGATTATAAGAGAGATAATACTTTCTCGGCGCTAAATCGCTCATTGGGATAAAAATGTAATAATCCTTCTAATATGGTCATATATTTTGGGTCAAATTTTCCAATATTAACCTGTCTCAATTTTTCTTTTATTATCAATTCATTTTTTAATAAATATTTGTAATTATTATATTCTTTAACCTGAAAGGGATATTGATTTGTAATGATAGAATACAATATAATTCCAACCGCCCACATATCATTACTTCTATTGTAGTTAATATTAATATTATTATTGATATACATTTGACATACTTCGGGAGGACAATATGCGGGTGTTCCCCTCCACTGTTTTGATATAGTTTCTATATTGTAATACTGCGAGAAATTAAAATCAATAATAACAACCTTATATTTACCACAACATATACAACTACATATATTACTACAATCACAAAAATTGTCAATATGTTCATAAACTTGAAATGGTAAATCCAAACATTTGCAATTATGTATTGATTTACATTTCTTATTACATGGACAATTACAATCCTTCTTTAACATAATATTTTCTAATTTAATGTCAAGATGCAAAATGTCTTTTTTATGAAGAATATTTATACATTCAATAATCTGCATAAAAATTGAAGACATCATCTTAACATAAAATTCTTGTCTCTCCATAAAGGAACTCATATAATAATATCTATAAGTATTATCCAAGAAATAAAACAAATCACTACCATTTATATATTCTAGTATTAATATATAATGTGTTCCCGTTTCATATATTTCTTCTATGCGACATATTTTATCTTCCATACTGGGTATTTTCCTAATTTCTAAATTCATATTTACTTCATTTTTTGTGTGTTTATTAGATTTCATTAAATGTTTTGCAATATAAAGGTGCCTATTTATCTTTTTTCGCACAATCTCAACAAGTGCATTTTGTGTTATACTTATTGTTTTTATACGTAAATAATTAGTTAAATAATCAGCGCAATTGTAATTTTCAAATGCGGACATTGACTATATAATCAAGATAACTATCAAAGATTAAATATAATTAATATATTATTATTTTCATTTTTTTTAATTTTAAAAAAAACATAATGTAAATAATGGATATTATTATTATTTTATATTGTTGTGTATATATGTCTATAATTATTTTATTAATATAATATAATAACAAATATAAAGGGAAATAGGTTTTTACATAATACCTAAATAAAAAGAAAAAACAAATGTCTCAGGGTGGTTTAATCGATTTAGCAGCTCGCGGAATACACGATGAATATTTAACAGGAAATCCAAAGATAACATTTTTCAAGGCGGTTTATAGAACACATACAAACTTCGCAATAGAACCAAAAAAAATAATATTCGATGGCACGGGGAATTTCGGTGAAACCATAAGGGCAAAGATACCCCGCAGCGGCGATTTGCTCAGTAATATGTGGCTTAAAATAGACCTACCACATATAACATCAACTCGGGCAGGTCTCCAAGGTGGCGGCGTAATTAGCTACGTCAATTGTATTGGACACGCAATAATTGAATACATCGAACTCCAAATCGGCGGCCAACTAATTGACCGTCAATATGGCGAATGGATGGAAATATATAATCAACTTACAATGAAAGAAGAACACAAATTCGGCTATCAAGAATTACTACGTAGATATGATACATTTACCACAAATGACGGGAATGGCGTTAGTCTTCGCATTCCACTGCAATTTTGGTTTTGTCGCAATATTGGCCTAGCTCTTCCCCTTGTAGCCCTTCTCTATCACGACGTCGAAATAATACTTAAACTACGTCCGCTAGCCAAACTATATAGTTTTGGTAATCTAAATTACTACGTTGGCAGCAGAACGGGGAATACTGTTTCCATTACATCTAGCAATCCCGAATTTGACACGAGCGACGAAGGCAAAATCATCGTATGGGCGGATGGAACGGAATCCACCATAAGCGGTTATCTATCAACTACGCAAATTACGACGGCAACAAGCGGCACACGGGAAAGCCAAACTTTTTATATTAAACCAAATGATACAATCCTGGGAACACCGAAATTAAGGGAAATATCACTAGTTGCGGATTATATTTATTTGGATACAAAAGAACGTAAATTATTTGCAACCATGGAACACAAATTTCTAATAGAGCAGATTAAGGCAACGGGAAGCGTATCCATACCCGCAAATATCGCGTCATATAAATTTGATTTCGATGAATTTAATCTACCTATTAAGTCGCTATATTGGGTAATACAAAATCAAAATATAACCCGGGAGAATAATTTATTTAATTTTAGCCATACGGTCAATCACAACGAACCAAAGGCTGACCCCATGACGCACGCTCTTATTCGATTAGATGGTATTTCCCGCAGCGAAGAATTAGATGCAATTCACTACCGTATTATGGAACCATTGCGCCGGCATACACGCATACCGAATGATTATATATATATGTTTTCATTTGCATTTAGACCCGAAGAACTACAACCCTCAGGAACCGTTAATATGAGCCGGATTAATACCAAAAGCCTCGAAATGCGTTTCCGTAGTGGAATAGAATCGGCAGATATTCGCATCTACGGCATTAACTATAACATACTTAATATTAAAAGCGGTATGGGTGGTATATTATTCTCTAATTAAATTATCCCTTTATAATTTTATTTTTTAAATGTAAATATATATTAAATATGAATAAACATACATTTAAAAAAAAGGAAAATTATGATAATGTTAATTATAATTATAATTTAAAAGAAACATTAAAAAATATTATAAATATTAATAAATGTGAAGATAAACAAAAAATTATATGCAACGCAATTAATTTTGAAAATATTATATTAATAGCATTAGTTATATTAAAATATAATATTGCATGTTTTATTCCTAAAATAAAATCTTCAAAAATATTACATATATTAAAAAAAAAGCATAACCTATACATATATATATTTAAAGAAATATTTCATGTTATTTCAAATGTTCAAATAAATAATATTAATACAATAACAGAAACTGAATTAAATAAATATTTTTCATATTTAAATACTAATTTAAATTTACAAAAAACAAATAAGGATTTATTTTGTGGTATTAATATAATATGTAAAAATACACATGATTTAAAC
>JACCDV011117936.1_pt1 | contig 12567 bp, 9 predicted proteins | sample 7446131 | NCBI WGS metagenome assembly JACCDV01 (sample SAMN15323448, study PRJNA562643) | freshwater metagenome | isolation source: river surface water | place: USA:Blue River Watershed | collected 2017-08-17
GCTTCAGTATGAAAGTGCTGTTGAAGGTGTAGAGACTAGACGGCACCCACCTAAGTTCAGAAATGAATATGGTGAAGGCATAGTCCAGGGAGTTGTGAAAGCAACACAAACCGGAATCCTTTGGTCCGCGGTTCAAGTCCGCGAGGGCCCACCAATAAAAACCCCCAACATTACTGTTGGGGGTTTTTTGTTGAGTGTTACTTAAAATAACGCTTAATATGCCCAAAAAAATGATTAAACCTCTTAAACTATATATTGTTACAAAATCAATAATAAAGATATAAAAAATGGCACTTAAAAAATCTGAACTTTATTCATCACTATGGGAATCCTGCAATGAATTGCGAGGAGGAATGGATGCAAGTCAATACAAGGATTACGTTCTTGTACTTTTATTTGTGAAGTACATAAGCGATAAATTTTCAGGTAAGCCTTATGCCCCAATTACGATTCCATTAGGCGCTAGTTTTACAGATATGGTGGCTCTGAAAGGCAAGACTGATATTGGCGATCAGATTAATAAGAAAATTTTAGCCCCTTTGGCCGAAGCTAATAATTTATCCGACATGCCTGATTTTAATGACCCAGTCAAATTAGGAGATGGTAAAGAGAAAGTTGAGCGTTTAACAAATTTAATAGCTATATTCGAAAATCCAGCTCTAGATTTTTCTCAAAACCGTGCAGACGGAGACGATCTTTTGGGAGATGCTTATGAGTATCTAATGCAACATTTTGCTACAGAGAGTGGAAAGAGTAAGGGGCAGTTTTATACGCCTGCCGAGGTAAGTCGCATCATGGCTCAAATATTAGATATTAAAAAAGCAAAAACAACTAACGATACAACTGTATATGATCCAACTTGTGGGTCTGGTTCGTTATTGCTGAAAATAGGAGATGAAGGATCTAGAGCAAGAGATGTAAAGCTAACCCTTTATGGCCAAGAAAAAGATAACGTTACAGCCGGCTTGGCAAGAATGAATATGATATTGCATGACTATGCAACGGCTGAGGTTAAGCAAGGTAATACTTTGGCAAATCCATTATTCAAAGACGGCGAAGCTTTAAAAACTTTTGATTATGTAGTTGCCAATCCCCCATTTAGTGATAAGAGATGGAGTACGGGATTGACGCCCAATAATGATCAATACGGTCGTTTTGATGGATATGGCGTTCCTCCTGCGAAACAAGGCGATTACGCATATTTGCTGCATATATTGCGCTCTCTAAAGTCGACAGGTAAAGGGGCCTGCATTCTTCCACATGGCGTTCTATTTCGCGGAAATGTAGAAGGGGTAATACGTAAAAATTTGATAAAGCGTGGGTATATAAAAGGTGTTATTGGCCTTCCGCCTAATTTATTTTTTGGTACTGGTATCCCAGCATGCATCATAGTGCTTGATAAAGAAGTGGCGCAGGCAAATAGGGGTATTTTTATGATTGATGCTTCTAGGGGCTTTAGAAAAGATGGCCCAAAAAATCGTTTGCGAGAACAAGATATTCATCGAATTGTGGACACATTTACACGTCAAATTGACGTGCCAGGCTATTCTAGAATGGTTTCGATATCGGAAATAAGTGATGAAAAAAATGACTTCAATCTAAATTTACCTCGTTATATTGATAGCTCTGAGACTGACGATATTCAAGATATTGAAGGACATTTGCGTGGGGGGATTCCTGAGTCTGACATAAGTGCCCTTAATAACTTCTGGACTGTATTTCCGGGGATTCGGAAAGTCTTATTTGAATCCAACGGGCATAGTCATTATGTAAAGTTGAAAATGCCAATTGAGTCTGTAAGACCAGCAATCTTTGAGCATCCAGAGTTTTCAATCTTTAATCAAAATGCAGTAAAAATATTTTCGGATTGGCAGCGTGATAGTGAGTTTTTACTAACTAAATTTTCAAAGTGTTCTAAGCCTAAGCCTCTCATTGAGAATCTATCAGAAAATTTACTCTCTAAATTCCACTCGACCCCTCTCATAAATGCATATGATATTTTTCAGCATCTAATGGATTATTGGGCACAAACGATGCGAGATGATTGTTATTTAATTGCAGATCTAGGATGGTATGCGGGTGCCCAGCCTCGTGAAATTTATCAAATTAAAGGCAAAGACGGAAAACTTAGTTGGCCTGAAGGTTTTGATTTTAAAAAAGGTAAGCGCAGATTCAAGTCCGATCTTATTCCAGCAGCAATTCTAATCGCTCACTATTTTAAGGGTGAGTTAAGTAACATTGAAATACTCGAAGCCAAGTTAAAGAAGGTTGAGCAGGAAATACAGGATTTAATTGATGAGGATGGTGGGGAGGATGGCATTTTATCTGAAGTTATTGAAGGGGAAATAGATAAGCAAAAGATTACTTTGAAAGTTGTTAAAGCTCGAATTAAGGAAATTAAAGGCGACGTTAATTATGCAGATGAGTTAATTGCATTAAATAGCTGCTTGGAGTTGCTTGAAAAGCAAGTTACTCTTAAGGCTCAGATTAAAACGGCGTCAGAGGATTTGGACGAGAAATTAGACGGAAAGTATCCTAACCTTAAGGAGGAAGAGATTAAATCTTTGGTAATAAATGAAAAATGGTTTGAATCAATTTCATCTGTAGTGAAGGGGGAGCTTAATCGTGTTTCAGGAACTCTTGCCGGACGCATTCATCAGCTTGCCCAACGATACGAGTCTCCCCTACCTTTGATTTCCCAGGAGCTCTCAGTTCTTTCTACACGAGTTGATGATCATCTTAAAAAAATGGGTATCACATGGAGCTAATGGCTGGCTATATACGAAGTGATATAGGCGTGATTCCCGAGGATTGGAAAGTTTTACATCTTGGGGATTTAGCAACTATCAGAGATGGCACACATCAGACACCAAAATATCAGGTAAGTGGAGTCCCTTTTTATAGTGTTGAACATATTACTAGTGATGATTTTTCTAATACTAAATTTATCTCAGAAGCTGAGCATGAATTTCTTTCGAGAAATTGTAAGATCGAAACGGGAGATATTTTGATGACGCGAATTGGATCAATAGGTGAATGTAAGCTTATTGATTGGGATGTAAGGGCTAGTTTTTATGTAAGTCTCGCATTGTTAAAAATAAAAGAGGCTTCGGCAAATTATATCGCCCAGTATTCAAATTTTCCTGCATTTAAGAGAGAAGTTGAATTGCATTCGTTACAACACGCAACACCTAAAAAAATTAATTTAGGACCGATTTCACATATAAGAATAGCTCTTCCGCCCTCAAAGTTAGAGCAAGAAGAAATAGCAAAAGTGCTGAATGATTTTGATTCATTAATAAAGAAACTTGATTTGCTAATAACTAAGAAAAAAAATATTAAGGAAGCTGCTATGTATCAGTTGCTGACTGGTAAAACACGGTTAGCTGGTTATGGTGGTCAATGGAAGTCAGCTAATTTAGGGGATATTTCCAAAATAAAGACGGGCAGTAAAAATAATGAGGATAAGGTTAAGGATGGGGCGTATCCTTTTTTTGTGAGGTCAGCTAATGTTGAGCGGATTAATACCTTTTCGCATGAATGTGAGGCTATCCTTGTTCCCGGAGAGGGGCAGGTTGGAAGCATTTTTCATTATATAAATGGACGTTTTGATGTCCATCAACGCGTATACGCCATAACCGAATTTGCAGATGAAGTCTTAGGTAGATTTGTACATTTGTATATGTCGCAGCATTTTGGTGCATGGGCTATGCAAAATACCGTGAAAGCAACTGTGGACTCATTACGATTACCAACTTTTCAGAAATTTAAGATATCTTTCCCGCAAGATATTCGCGAGCAAAATGCTATTGCTAAAACACTAGAAGATATATCGCAAGATTTAGCTTTACTTATGTCTCGCCGAAACAAAACTATTGAATTAAAAAAAGCTTTAATGCAAGATTTATTCTCGGGAAAGAAAAGATTAATATGAGTTTCATTGGTCAACCTGAGCGCACAACACAAAATCGTGTCATAAAACTTTTCTATGATGAATTAGGATATAAGTATCTGGGCGATAAAAGTGATTATGCAAACAGTAATATTGAAGATCAGTTACTAACAACGCATCTAGTATCAAAAGGCTATACGCCAAATCAGATCAGTCGTGCTTTGTATATTTTGGGAGCCGAAGCTAATAATCCAAATCGAAGCTTGTATGATAATAATAAAGCTGTGTATAGTTTATTGCGCTATGGCGTAGATGTAAGGGTTGACGTTGGCGCCGTTTCAGATACTGTTAAGCTAGTTGATTGGGCATCGCCAGAAAGTAATAATTTTGCAATTGCAGAAGAGGTTACCCTTCGGGGTAATTTAGAGCGTCGTCCAGATCTAGTTCTTTATGTGAATGGTATTGCATTAGGGGTAATTGAGCTTAAAAATAGTCGAACTTCGATTGGAGATGGCATAAGACAATTGCTATCTAATCAGCAAAAAGAATTTAATGCATGGTTTTTTTCAACGGTTCAAATCGTTTTTGCCGGCAATGATTCAGAAGGGTTGCGTTATGGCGCTATTGGTACGGAGGAGAAGTTCTTCCTGTCTTGGAAAGAGGATGAGCTTGATAACACACGTTTTAAGCTAGATAAGTATCTTCTTAAAATGTGTCGAAAAGATCGCTTACTTGAGCTGATCCATGACTTTATTTTATTTGAGAGTGGTGTTAAAAAACTTCCGAGACCTCATCAATTTTTTGGAATTAAGGCGGCCCAATTAAATATCAATACTTATAAAGGTGGTGTTATTTGGCACACTCAAGGTAGTGGTAAAAGCATTGTTATGGTTCTATTGGCAAAATGGGTTCTAGAGAATAAGCCAAATGCTCGTGTCTTAATTCTTACGGATCGCGATGAGTTGGACAAGCAGATTGAAGGAGTATTTAAGGATTCTGGCGAGGAGATATATCGAACTAGCAGTGGTCAAGATTTGATAAGTCAGCTAGGTCAGGCTAGACCTCGCCTCATTTGCTCGCTAGTACATAAATTTGGAAAGCAGGGTGTTGATAATTTTGATGCCTTTATAGAAGATTTAAAAAATCAACCAAGTCCAGCTGTAGGTGAGCTTTTCGTTTTCGTGGACGAGTGTCACCGTACTCAAAGCGGCAAGCTTAATAAGATTATGAAAGCTATGCTACCAAGTGCTGTGTTTATTGGCTTTACAGGGACACCCTTACTAAAAGAAGACAAAGCTACCAGTCTTGAGGTGTTTGGAAACTATATCCATACATACAAATTTAATGAAGGCGTTGAAGATGGTGTAGTCCTTGACCTTGTATATGAGGCAAGAGATATTGAGCAAACGCTTGGTTCTCAAGATAAGGTCGACACATGGTTTGAAGCTAAAACAAAGGGTTTAAATACCTGGCAAAAGGCCGCATTACGTGAGCAATGGGGCACTATGCAAAAAGTGCTTAGCTCCCGTTCGCGTATGGAACGTATTGTGGAAGATATTGTTTTTGATTTTGGGGTAAAGCCGCGTTTATCCAGTCAAAAAGGCAATGCGATACTTGTCGCTGCTAGCATATATGAAGCTTGCAAATACTATGAGTTATTCCAGAAAACCGTATTCAAAGGTCGCTGTGCAGTTGTTACCTCTTATAATCCCCAGGCAAGAGATGTGACTCTAGAGGAGACTGGAGCAAATACAGAGACAGATAAGCAGTTTGTTTATAACACTTACAAAGAGTTATTGAAAAATGTTGATCCAGCGCCCAATAAATCTGAGACTGAGACGTATGAGGACGATGTAAAGAAGAGATTTAAAGATCAACCAGCACGTATGCGGTTGTTGATTGTAGTTGATAAACTACTCACCGGATTTGATGCGCCACATTGCACATATCTTTATATCGATAAATCTATGCAAGACCATGGCCTATTTCAAGCGATCTGTCGTACAAATCGTTTGGATGGCGATGATAAGCCATTTGGTTATATCGTAGATTACAAGGACCTCTTTACTAAAGTTCAAGGTGCTATTTCGGTTTACACCAAAGAGCTTGATCATGCTTATGATGGTGGCGGAGATCCTGATATTTTATTGAAGGACAGGTTAAAGCAAGGTCGCGATAGACTTGAGAAATCCTTAGAGGCTTTAGCATTGCTATGTGAACCAGTGCAGCCACCAAAAGGCGAGCTAGAGCATATTCATTACTTCTGTGGAAATACAGAAAATGAAGATGATTTAAGGGCGACCGAGCCCCAAAGGGTTGCCTTATATAAATGTGTAGTTGCCCTAGTTCGGGCTTATGCAAATATTGCTGATGATATGCAGCAGGCTGGATTTTCAGTCTATGAAATAGAAAGAATTAAAAAGGATATAGATCGCTACCTAAAACTAAGGGAAATTATTAGACAGGCAAGCGGAGAAACAATTGATCTAAAGGCTTATGAGGCTGATATGCGTCATTTGATTGATACATATATTGAGGCTTCTGAGCCAAGAGAAATATCTGATTTCGGCGATATTGGCCTTCTCGATTTAATAGTTAAAAGCGGTATCGCTGATGCGATTAATAGCTTACCAAAGGGAATAAAGAATAATCCGCAAGCTGTTTCAGAGACAATAGCTAACAATGTTCGCAGTAAGATTATTAAAGAACATCTTAACAACCCGGCTTTCTACGACAGGATGTCAACGCTCTTAGTTGAAATATTGGATGATCTAAGATCTCAACAAATTGATTATGAAGAGTTTTTAAAGCGTATTGCTGATGTTGCTAAACGAGTACAGCAAGGTAAAGCAGAGGACACCCCAATTGCTCTTAATACTCCCGGAAAACGTGCATTATTTAATAATTTAAATAATGATGAAGCTCTCGCGTTAAAGATTGATGACGTAGTGCGACGTGTAAAACCAGACTCATTTAGGGGTAACTTAGCCAAGGAACGTGTAATTAAGGCTGAACTTTTTTCTATACTTGATAGTGAGTCTGAGGTCGAGAGAATTTTTCAAATAATCGTAAATCAGCCTGAGTATTAATGAAATCACGATTTCAAATTGATAATATATCGATTGAAGTAATCCGCAAAGCAATTAAGAATGTTCATTTAAGTGTGCATCCTCCAAAGGGTCGTGTAACTATTGCAGCCCCAACTCATCTGAAGCTTGATACGATTCGAGTTTTTGCTGTTGCCAAGATTGACTGGATACGGGATCAGCAAAAGAAGTTATTAGGCCAAGAAAGAGAATCCTCAAGAGAGTTTTTAAATCGGGAGAGCCATTATGTTTGGGGTGAGCGCTATCTGATGAAGGTTATCAAAGTAGATAAATCTCCATCACTTGAAATAAAAAATAAGCAATTAGTATTTCGCGTACGGTCAGATTGGGATCAAGCAGATAAACAAGCATTTCTAGATAGTTGGTATCGCGAGCTAATTAAAGAATCTGCAGAAGATTTATTGCCTAAGTGGGAAAAAAAACTAGGTGTCGAGGTTGGCAAGCTCTTTGTGCAAAGAATGAAGACGAAGTGGGGTAGTTGCAACTCAAAGGCCGCTTCAATTCGACTAAATTCAGACTTAGCTAAAAAGCCAAGAGAATGTCTAGAATATATTATTGTTCATGAGATGGCTCATATATTAGAGCCAACGCATAATCAATTATTCATTAGGATCATGGATCAAAATATGCCTAAATGGAGATCTCATCAGCAGTTACTGAATAGCTTGCCAGTAAAGCATGAGAATTGGGAGTATTGAACATTACTTGAATTAATGCCTATAATTTTTAAAGGTTAAAAATGAGACCCTTTACATTAGAAGTTTTTGTTCCATCGGGTGATCCCGATGGCGTATTAGTAGCCTCAATGAATAATTGTTTTGAGTGAAGGTATAGGTAATAAGTACTAGTGTCATTTTAGACATTTTCGGGTAAATTCATGATTTACAGAATTAGGACACACCATTAATTAATGAGGCTTATTATTTAGAGGGAAATTTAGGCATTAACTTAAGTTCGCTCATTATTTCTTTGCTTAATTCTTGAATTCCGAAGTGCACTTTATATCTAGAACTTCCGAGAGAAAAAATGCGAACTAGCTTTCCCCTATATGGTGCTAGGTATCCTCGTTTCATTCTCGGAACCTGGTAAATTACAGAGCTTCCGGTTCCGCCGTAAAGATGGTAAAGAGATCTGGCTCCCATTCCAACGGAATACTTTCTTTTTTTGACTTGTTTGAATATGTCATCGGCAATAAGATATTTTTCTTTTGTCCATGTAGGAATACTTTGACATATATTTAATAGCGCCCCAAATTCATCCTCAACATTGTCAACGTAGATATTTTCTAATTCAAGCATTTGAAATTCCTTAAAATGATCTAGGGTGATTACTAATAATTGCTTTGAAAGATGTTTTTAAGCGCTCTGGAATGAAGTCAGGAGGACCGTTGGCCGCGTCAAACTCAAAATAGCCCCTCCTTGGCAGGGCTTGCATAAGCCAATATTGCCTGTCCCAGAGCAATCCGGACATTTTATATGTCGTATTTCTTTCATGGATAAATTTAGCTGGTAAGGTATACATGGCGCCAATCATATATTTTTTCTCTGGTCGCCCAAGGCCATTAGAAATAAAGGCAGTGACTTAAGGAGACTCATTCTTGCTGCCTCAAGATCAGACTTAATAACTTCAGAACCATGGACAACATTGTTTCTCTGGCGAATTGGGCCCTTTAGCAAGGGGTCAGCGATTTCACTTGAGATTCGGAATATGTCTACGTTGTTTCCCTTGCAAAATTCAAGAATAGATTTATTACCATTTTTGACCGCGCCCTTTATCACTTGCAAAGCTATTCCTAACGTAAATTTATTATTTGGGAGCGGCTTTTGAGTTACATCCATATAACTTTCGGAGATGGCTTTATCGTATAGTGGGTCATCCCAAAGCTTACCGATTTTTCTTTTAAGAATGCTTTCCATCAACGTAACGTAGGGCGGAAACCAAGCGCTATTATTTTGACCATAAATAACCTCATCGCCATTCATGACATCATGATTTCTCTCTAGCATCAAAATTTTTGATTGAAGTTCGATACTAAGGATGTCCCAATTATCTTTTCCAAGCAATTCAACTATTCTAGATCTCAGGGAGGAGTTATCGCCTGTAACTAATTGAATTACTTGTGCGGAACTGTCAAGTTTTGGCTTATCAATTTGGGATCTTGAAAATCTATCTATTTCAATTTTTGCTAAAAGTAATTCATCATATGTTGAATCAGCAAATATGCTGCTTATAAAGCCTGCAACCCTTTCTGATTTATCCTTAAAGCCATACTGGCTAATCTTTAAGAATATAGTGTTTATCCTATTCCAATCTCCAAATGGAGCTGTAAATCCCTGCAAGCTGGGGGAGTTTGGGCGGATATCTGAACTTTCTTTTCTTTCTTTTATACGACTAATAGTAATTACTGATTCAGTGACAAGGTAAAAGAAGAATAAATGTGATGCGCCGGAAATTAATCCGTGCTCTAACATGCAATCAATTGCATTTAAGTGCATATCAGTTCTTGATTGAAGATAAAACATTGAGTAGTCATCATCTGATACTTTGGCTAGCGCCCAAATTGGACAAGTTAACTTTGGTTCATTTGGGATGTAATTTAAAAACGCAAAATGCCGGAGCGAATGAAGAGATTTAATCTTACTTGGGATAGTTGAATAATCATAGATTGGGTTAAAAAGGTTGCTATTGAATATTTGTTGGCTTGCATAAAATAGATCTTCAGATTTCCAATGCCCTCTCCATCCCCAGCTTGCTGATTCGTCTTCGGAAGAAAAAATTAAGGCATCTGATGCGGAAATAAAATCATCATCCGCAAGTGGTTGCTGATGCAAATTTAAGCTATCGAATAGGTCTTCAATCTTCCTAATGCCATCAGGCTCGGTTAAATTTTTAAACTTTATTTCTGATCTATATGCAAATGCTGCGTGAAAAATACCACTCGAGTCGATGGGTGTAAATAATTCCTGGCAGTTTCCAATATATGAGGTTAATTCCGTTCTAATATTTGGCGTCAAGAGTGAGGAAAAATGAAGTACTTTATCTAATTTCTCATACAAACTTTCATCTTTTGATAGATCAATGCTGTACATAACGAGATAGCAATAGTAGACCGCTAGCATTTTGCTAGTCGATTCGTTTAGGCCATAACTTTTAAGTTTATTAATCTCAGAGTTGATGGAATCCTCTAGTGATAAATCATCTTCTTGTGAGTCGGGATCTTCAGTTATTTCCTGCTTGAATTTTTCATCTATGAAACGATCAAGGTCTCCATGATCAACTCCATAAATAATTAAGAATCCAGAAAATAAATTAGATCTATATATGTATTTCCCAAGAGTTCTAAGTGCTTGATGTTTTTTTTCATCATTTTCATTAAATATTTGCTCCTGAATCTCAGGTAATGATTTTTTCCACTCATCCCAGAAAAGATTCATTAGGTAGTGCCACTGCTTAGCAATTGTCTCTAATATTAAAGAGCGATCTTTGACTAGTTTTGTAGATTGTTTAATTGAATGAGGTAGTGATTTATCTACGCTTGCAAGATATTCTTCTAGCTCACCAAAGACATCAAACCCTAAATCCTTTTTTAAAGCAGGAATATTTTCCAAAAAACCATATGTCGCTTGAGTGGGTAAATAGTTAATTCCTAAAGAGCGAACGCTTTCTTGTACTCTAGATTGTTCATTGAGATGCTGTCTTAATAATTCACCATATTTATTTGCAAGTTCACTTAAGTTGGATGAGGCTATTTTGTCTGATGATTTGACTGGGGAAGCCTTTTTTTCCTCAATTTTAGGCCATCCCAGATGTTTAAATTTGCTGGAATATAAACTTAATGTATCCCATATCTCTCTAAGTCTATCTAAGCCTTCATTTGCATGATCAATTCTGAAGAAATCAACCGTATCTTTAAGTTTTATTTCATTAACCCTATTTAATTCTGATGAATTCTGGCTCTCGATTAGTAAATCGAGATAATTCTCTAAAGTTGAATCCTCTTCAAATGCCTTGTACTTTTGCTCAAATTCTTCCCGGGGGTATATTTGAGTAACTTTATTTTTTTTTGACTTTGTCATTTTGTAGATCGTTAAGATTAATTGATGGTTAGTATATGTAATAGTATGTCAATAACGCATCGTCTTAGCAGGAATTTTTTTTTGCTTCAGAGTTCAATTCTTTCAATATTTACTTTGATTTGAGTAGCATTTTTATTGATTTTCTTTTGGAAAAAGATAATTTTAGTAATTGCTCAGTGCTTTCCTGAGATACGTATCCAGATCTGATTGCCGAAGCAACCACTGCTTATGGGCACTAGGAACTTCCAATAACGGCATGCCCTTGTGTTTTCCAAATGGCATTACTGTAGGAATACGAGCTGATTCACTAGCAAGCCAAAGTTGCTCTACTGGTTCTATATTGAGTGCCGAACAGATGTTTTCAACTATTAATGCGCATATTCCAACTTGATCTCGGGTGACACCGCCAACAAAATCAATAAAGGCTGGCAAAGTTAAGGGTGTTTAGTCAGTGCCGATCTAAATCTCCTTAATGATTGTTACTGGGGGCGGTGGTTTTAGTGGAGATGCTTGCAGGCATTTACCGAACAAGTTTTCAGATTCAAATAAAAACATCAAAAAATATAAAAATTATTATATTTATATAAGTATTATTATTAATCTAAGTAATTTAATAAATACTTGCTCATCAGCCATTTAATAGTTAATATAATAAAATATCATCATTAATTAACAGATGAGATGGCTCAGACTAATGGTTTATTCCCCCCTGAGCAAATAAATACTTATTAAATTTATATAATAATCGGAGAAGCAATGGCGACATATCAAGAGTTATTAGCTCAAAAAGAATCTTTAGAAAAGCAAATCCTTGAAGCTAAAGCCCGTGAAAAGGCAGAGGGCGTTGCTAAGGCAAAAGCCATCATTGAACAATATAACTTGAGTGCCTCTGATATCTTCAATCGCAAAGGCCCAGTAGGCTCACGCGGTGGCAAGGTGGCAGCTAAATACCGCAACCCAAACACAGGTGAAACCTGGACTGGCCGCGGTAAAGCGCCAAAATGGATCGATGGTCAAAACCGCGCTCAATTTGCAATTTAATGCGCAATTTACTTAATATTACTGATCAGGTAACTCAGTACATTTAATAATAAATAGCTCAAATAAAAGCCCGCTAATGACTCGTAGCGGGCTTTTTCATTCCCTGTCCCACACTAAATACACTCTAATCAATTGACATATATCCCTTCATATTTTCAGGGAGGGGTAGTAATTATTATGCTGGTGATTAGGCATGTGCCTTTGGGCCAGCTACTATCTTCTTTTTTGCTAACGCTTGCTTTCTTTTTTGCCAAGGCATTTTGTTGAAAATTAATTCCCTCATTTTTTTGAATAATACGAATCACTTGAAACAAATTCTCCATGGTTGGATTACCAGTTGGAGCAAGCATGCGATGAAGGCTTTTACTCGTCTTATTCATTTCTTGAGCCAAGCCTTCAAAGCCGATCGTGGAATTCACGAGATCTCTGAGTAAAGTTTTTCCAAGTGCCA
>JACCDV010105845.1_pt1 | contig 12563 bp, 7 predicted proteins | sample 7446131 | NCBI WGS metagenome assembly JACCDV01 (sample SAMN15323448, study PRJNA562643) | freshwater metagenome | isolation source: river surface water | place: USA:Blue River Watershed | collected 2017-08-17
CCTCGGCCTTTACGCGGGGTGTGCCGGCCTGGCTGTACCAGCGCTTGAACTGGGGCAGCAGGCGGGCCAGGTCGCTGTCGGGATTGGCGTCGGCCATGGCCTGCGCAAAATCGTCGCAGGTCACGGCGTGGCCGTCGTGCCGCTCGAAGTAGAGCTTCATGCCCCGTGCAAAGCCGTCTCGGCCGGTGGGATCGGTCACGCCGTTGCCCACCAGGGTTTGCTGCATCCGCACCACCTCGGCGCCTTTTTCGTAGACGGTGACGGTGTAGAAGTTGTTGATTTCGGCGTACTGGTCGGGCCGCACCGGGTGCGCCATCGGGCCTGCATCTTCAGGGAACTGGGCCGTGCGCAGCACGCGCACATCTTCAATGCGTTTGACGGCGCGTGCCGACGGGCTGCCTGCCATGTCCATGCTGAATTCCTGATCGCGAAAGACGGTCAGGCCTTCCTTCAGGCTGAGCTGGAACCAGTCGCGGCAGGTGACTCGGTTGCCGGTCCAGTTGTGGAAGTATTCGTGGGCCACCACGCTTTCCACATTGGCAAAGTCGGTGTCGGTGGCGGTGGCGGGGCTGGCCAGCACGTACTTGGTGTTGAAAATGTTGAGGCCCTTGTTTTCCATCGCGCCCATGTTGAAGTCGCTGGTGGCCACGATCATGAAGCGCTCCAGGTCCAGCGGCAGGTTGAAGCGCGCTTCGTCCCAGGCGATGGAGGCCATGAGGGAATTCATGGCGTGCTCGGTCTTGTCCAGATCGCCCGCGCGCACATACACCTGCAGGGTGTGTTCGGTACCGCTGCGGCTGATGATCTTTTGCTCGCGGTGCACCAGGTTGCCGGCCACCAGCGCAAACAGGTAACAGGGCTTTTTGTGCGGGTCGAACCATTTGGCAAAGTGGCGGCCACCGTCCAGCTCGCCTGCTTCCACCAGGTTGCCGTTGCTCAGCAGCACCGGGTAGGCAGTCTTGTCAGCGCGCAGGGTCACGGTGTAGCTGGCCATCACGTCCGGCCGGTCCGGGAAGTAGGTGATGCGGCGAAATCCCTCGGCCTCGCACTGGGTGAAGAAAGTGCCCTGGCTGACGTACAGGCCCATCAGCTTGGTGTTCTTGACGGGAATGCAGGTGGTGAAGATTTCCAGCTCAAACGGCTCTGGCCCTTCGGGCAGCTTCTCCAGCACCAGCTGGTTGCCGTCCATCTTGAAGCTGGTGCCCGCGCCGTTGACCATTACCCGTGCGAGGTTGAGTTCTTCACCCTCCAGGCGCAGTGCCTGTGCGGGCTGATCGGGGTTGCGGCGCAGCCGCATCTTGTTGAGGACGCGGGTTTTGCCAGGGTCCAGGTCGAACGTCAGATCCACCGTGTCGATGAAGTACGCCGGTGCGGCGTAGTCTTCACGCTTGATCAGGGTGGTGGGGCCTTCACGCAGTGAGGTCATGGTTTAAACACCTTGTTTGAGCGAGGCTTCGATGAAGGCGTCGAGATCGCCGTCCAGCACTTTCTGGGTGGCGGAAATTTCGACATTGGTGCGCAGGTCTTTGATGCGGCTGTTGTCCAGCACGTAGGAGCGGATCTGGTGCCCCCAGCCCACGTCGGTTTTGGTGTCTTCCAGCTTCTGTTGCTCTTCCATGCGCTTGCGCATTTCAAAGTCGTACAGGCGGCTGCGCAGGCGTTGCCATGCCACGTCGCGGTTGCTGTGCTGGCTGCGGCCATCCTGGCATTGCACCACGATGCCTGTGGGGATGTGCGTCAGGCGCACGGCCGAGTCGGTCTTGTTGATGTGCTGGCCACCTGCGCCACTGGCACGGAAGGTGTCGGTGCGCACGTCGGCGGGGTTGATGTTGATCTCGATCGAGTCGTCGATTTCGGGGTACACAAACACCGACGCGAACGAGGTGTGACGCCCACCCGACGAGTCGAACGGCGACTTGCGCACCAGCCGGTGCACGCCAGTTTCGGTGCGCAGCAGGCCAAAGGCGTACTCACCCTCAATCTTGATGGTGGCACTCTTGATGCCGGCGGTGTCGCCGTCGGTCAGGTCTTCGACCGTGACCTTGAAGCCCTTGCGCTCGCCGTACCGGGTGTACTGGCGCAGCAGCATGCTGGCCCAGTCGCAGGCCTCGGTGCCGCCGGCGCCGGCCTGAATGTCCAGGAAACAGTTCAGCGGGTCGGCCGGGTTGTTGAACATCCGGCGGAATTCCAGCTTTTCCACGTCGGCGGCCAGCGCGTCGGCTTCACCTTCGATGGTGGCAATGCCAGTCTCGTCGCCTTCCTCGCGCGACATTTCAAACAGTTCGCTGTTGTCGGCCAGTTCGGAACTCAGGCGGTCCAGCACCAGCACCACGTCTTCCAGCGACTTGCGTTCTTTGCCCAGTTCCTGGGCGCGTTTGGGGTTGTCCCAGACGGTGGGGTCTTCCAGCGCGCTGGCGACCTCGCTCAACTTCAGCGCTTTGGCATCGTAGTCAAAGATACCTCCGGAGCTCGACCACGCGTTCGCTGAGGTCGGCCAGGCGGGAGGAGAGGGAGTTGAGGCGTTCTGCGTCCATGGGGCAATCTATCCTGTCGGTGTTTCTTGGTTCAATCCGCTATTTTCTCATGGGCGTCATGCGAGGTGCGCCTCGATCAAGCGGGCCACGGCCACGGGTTGGTCGTGGTGCAGCATGTGGCCAGCGTCGGCGACCACAGCGATTCGGAAGTCAGGCACATGCGTCAGCCGTTCGTGATGCGCTTGCAGGCTGTGTTCGCCATGGCGGTACCACTGTGCCAGGCTGTCGTCTGACGCTTCCACCGCCAGCACCGGCGCACTGATGTGCTTGTAAATTTCCAGCACTTCGTCCAGCCGGTACAGGTGTGCACTGATGACTTTGTGGGCTGCATCGCCCTGCACGTGCCAGCGGCCCTCAAGATCGGCCGCGGCCCAGTGCTGAGCGAGCCATGCAGCGTGTTCCGCGCGCAGACGCGGATTGTTCTTCATCAGTCGCGTGGCCACGCCGGCTGGTTCCGGGTAGGACTGCAGGGCCATGTCTCCGCGGTGCAACGCTTTGATGTCGTCGATCCAGCGGGCGTAGCGGCGCGCTGCTTGAGCGGGACGGCTGGCTGGCAGGCCGAAACCTTCCAGGTTGACCAGCCTGCGCACCCTCTGTGGACGCACGCCAGCGTACACCATGGCCACGTTGCCGCCCATGCTGTGGCCCACCAGGTCGATGGGTGCATCCACAGCCCGCTCCAGTTGTGCGTTGACGTGGTCGACCAGCAGGTCCAGATCGGCCAGGTAGTCAGCGAACAGGTAGTGATCAGCCCCGCCAAAATCGGTGGGGTGCGCCTGCTGGGCCTGATGTTTAGGACGTGTCAGGCCAAAACCGCGCCAGTCGGGCGCGATCACATAGCGGTCGTTGGCCAGCGCATCCACCACGAATTGCCAAGAAGCAGACACGTCCATCCATCCATGCAGCAACCACAGGGGCACGACGCCAGGCCGGGGTGTGCCCCAGCATCGCAAGTGGTAGTTCAGCGTCCGGATGGGGACATGTTGGCTGTGGGCAGGGCGCAGGACTTGGTACATACTGCCGATTATTGAGGAGACGACCCATGGCTCAACACAAGTCAAGCAAACCCATGGCCGCCGAGCCAGCCCGGGACGCCTATGACGCCATCCATGCGGGTTTCCGCTGGAAGGTGCCACGCCTGTTCAACATGGCGGAGGTGTGTTCCCGCCGCTGGGCAGCGCGTGGCTCGACCGCTCGGCAGGTCGCGGTCATCGCCGACGCACCGGACCAAGCGCCCCGCCAGCACACTTACGGCGAGCTGCAGGCCGCAGCCAACCGTTTGTCCAACGGCCTGCGGTTGCTGGGGGTGAAGCCGGGTGACCGCGTCGCGATTGTGCTGCCGCAGCGCTTTGAAACCGCGGTGGCTTACATCGCAGTGCTGCAGATGGGGGCGGTGGCACTGCCGCTGTCCCAACTCTTTGGGCCCGAAGCGCTGGAGTACCGCTTGCAGGACAGCGTGGCAGGGGTGGCCTTGGTTGATCACGTCACCGGCCCAGGGGTCCAGGCCGTGCGCGAACGTTGCCCGGCGTTGCGTCACGTGGTTGGTATGGATGGCGCGTTCGACACCGACGTGGTGGACTGGCCCGAGGTGGCAGGCTGCGCCCGCAAGCACTTTGAATTGGTACCCACAAAGGCCGACGATCCCGCCGTGCTGATCTACACCAGCGGGACCACCGGCAACCCCAAAGGCGCCTTGATTCCCCACCGGGCCTTGATCGGTAACCTGACCGGATTTGTGTGCAGCCAGAACTGGTTTGGCTTTGACCCTGCCGACGCGAAGGTGCCATCCCGGGCAGTGTTCTGGAGCCCGGCCGACTGGGCCTGGACGGGCGGTTTGATGGACGCTCTGCTGCCCACGCTGTATTTTGGGCGGCCCATCGTTGCGTACAACGGCCGTTTCAACCCCGAAGTAGCGTTTGAGCTGCTGCAGCGCCACCGGGTGACGCACACCTTTCTATTTCCCACTGCGCTCAAGGCGATGATGAAAGCGGTGCCCGAGCCCCGTGGACGTTACCAGTTGCGACTCCAGGCCATCATGAGCGCGGGCGAGGCGGTGGGGGACGCCGTGTTCGCGTATGGCCAGGATCAGCTGGGTGTGACCATCAACGAAATGTTCGGGCAGACCGAGGTGAACTACATCGTGGGCAACTGCAGCCGCCTATGGCCCGCGCGAGCTGGCAGCATGGGCAAAGGTTATCCCGGTCACCGGGTGGCGGTCATCGACGAAGAAGGTCGGCCTTGCGCGCCGGGTGAGGTGGGCGAAGTGGCGGTGCATCGCCGCGACGTGCACGACCATCTGGATCCGATCTTCTTCCTGGGCTACTGGCAGAACGAGACGGCGACCCTGGCCAAGTTCACTGGTGACCCCACCAACAGTTGGTGTCGGACAGGTGACCTGGCGCTCTGCGACGCCGACGGCTACCTCTGGTACCAGGGGCGCGCTGACGATGTGTTCAAGTCTGCCGGTTACCGCATAGGCCCCAGCGAAATCGAGAATTGTCTGGTCAAGCACCCGGCGGTGGCGAACGCCGCGGTGGTGCCCAAACCCGACCCCGAACGGGGGGCTGTGGTCAAGGCCTACGTGGTATTGGCGCAGGCGTTTGCCGAACGGCGTGCCGCCAGTACCCAGCCAGCGACCAGTTTCGACCCGCCCCTGATCGCGGATTTGCAACAGCATGTGAAAGACCGGCTGGCGCCCTACGAGTATCCAAAAGAGATCGAGTTCATCGACGCGCTGCCGATGACCACCACGGGTAAGGTGCAGCGGCGCGTGCTGCGTTTGCAGGAAGAGGATCGCGCCAAGTTGTGAGCTTGGCGCGGCTCAGGGTGTGTTGGGCGGTGCCGGCAGGGTGCGCAACCACTGGTCCAGTTGGGCCCAGGCGTCTGGCAATGCGTAGTCGTCGATGAACCGGTCCATTTGAGCGAGCGCGGCGGGTGGCCAATATCTGGCGAGCTCACTGCGCAGGTTGGCGTACCTGTCAACGGCTTGCAGATCGTCAGAGGCCAGCAAGGCGCCCAACGCGTCGAGTTGATCCAGTAGCGCGCTGTCTGGTCTGGTCGGTGAATGGTTGGGGGCAGGCACGGTGGTCGACACCCCGGCAGCGCCAAGGCCTGGCCACTGTCGTTCGATCTGGTGCAGGGTCTTCGCCATCTGTGAGGCCAGCGCGTTGAGCCTTTCCCGGCGTACGTTGGGCGAGGTTTCGTCGTCTTTCAGCGATTGTTCGGCCAGCATGGCCAGCTCCTGGACCGAGCCCAGGCCCAAAGTGCCGGCGAGTCCCTTGAGTGTGTGCAGCCGGCGCACCGCGTCAGCCGTCTGCGTAGGTGTACGGTCCAAGGCCGCCTGTGCATCTTCGGCGTCATGGCCGTGTTCCTGCGCAAACCGTTGCAACAGGCTTTGCAACTTGTGAGCCTGGCCATTGACACTGCGCAGCCCACTCTTGAGATCCAGACCTTCGATGGCACGGAGCTGGTCAAGCAAAGCTGCATCGGGTGCAGCCGCCGTTGGTGGGCCACTTGCGCGATGGTTCGGCCGGTGGGCTTCAGCATGGGGTGAGCCGTGTTGCAGCCAACGCAGGATGGTCTGGTACAGCACGCTGGGGTTGACTGGTTTGGCAATGTGGTCGTTCATGCCCGCGTTCAGACAGGCCTGCCGGTCTTCTTCGAAGGCGTTGGCCGTCATCGCGATGATCGGGGTGGCCGCGTAGCCAGGCAACCGGCGGATTTGTCTGGAGGCCTCCAGTCCATCCATCCTGGGCATTTGCAAATCCATCAGGATCAGGTCGTAGTCCTGTTGCTGGGATCGGGCAACGGCCTCCTCGCCATCCTGTGCCAAGTCGGCCGACAAGCCCACGTGCCGCAGCAAGTCCAGCGCCACTTCCTGGTTCAGGGCATTGTCTTCAGCAAGCAATATCCGGCGTCCTGCCAGCAGGCGCAAGAGGGATTCCGCCTGCTCAGGCTCTATCGATGAGTGATCACTCCCCTGGCCGAGGGCATCTTCCAGTGCGGCCAGCACCGTGCCAGGCGTGACCGGCTTGGGCAGAAACGCGGTGAAGCCACCTTCTTCCAGCGTGTCCAGTGGCACGTCGCGCACCGCACTGACCAGCACTGCCAGCGGATGGCGTTGCAACGGCAGCGCACGGATCTGGCGCCCGGTCTCCATGCCGTCCATCTCGGGCATGGCCCAATCCACCAACACCACGCTGTAGGGGTCGCCGAGTTGGTCGGCTTGGGTGATTCGCTGCAAAGCCTCTGGGCCGCTGGACGCGCTGTCCGCCCGCGCCTTCATGGAGGTGAGCGTATCGGTCATCGATTCGCGGGCGTCTTCCACATCGTCGACCACCAGCACGCGGGTGCCCACAGGCAGCGGCTGCAAATGTCCGTGTCCGGTGTGCTCGCTGAGCTGCAGGGGCACTTCCAGCCAGAAGGTGCTGCCTTCACCCAGCACGCTCTGCACCCCGACGCTGCCGTGCATCATTTCAGCCAGGCGCTTGGAGATGGCCAGGCCCAGACCCGTGCCACCAAACAGTCGTGTGGTGGACACGTCGGCTTGCGAAAATGCCTGGAACAGCTTGTCCTGTTGCTGTTGAGACAAGCCGATGCCACTGTCGCAAACTTCAAAGCGCACTTTGAGGTCTTTGCCTGTCTGAGCGACCACGCGGCCCCGCAGCACCACTTTGCCCGATTCGGTGAACTTCACCGCGTTGGAGGCGAAGTTGAGCAGCACTTGCCCGATGCGAAGCCCGTCGCCGTGCAGGTGCGAGGGCACGCCCGAAATGTCCGCCACCAGCTCCAGTCCTTTGGCGTCGGCCCGGTCCACGATCAGGTTGCACACGTTGTTGATGACCCGGTCCAGATCGAAGTCGTTGGGGTCCAGCGTCATCCGGCCCGCTTCAATCTTGGAAAAGTCCAGGATGTCGTTGATGATGCCCAGCAGGTGGTGGGCCGCATCGTTGATCTTGTCAAGGTGGCTGCGCTGGCGGTCGGTTTGTGCGTCGCGCCGCAGCATGTGCGTCAGACCGATGATCGCGTTCATCGGTGTGCGGATTTCGTGGCTCATGTTCGCCAGAAACGCACTCTTGGTTTGGTTGGCCACTTCAGCCGCTTCTTTGGCGGCCTGCAGTTCTGCGGTCCGTTCGGTCACCATGTTCTCGAGCTCGTTCTGGTAACGCAACAGTGCCCGCTCGTTGTTTTTGATGTGGCTGATGTTGGTGTGAATCGCCGTCAAAAAGCGTTCGCCGCCGACCTCGATCACCTTGAGGCTCACCCTGACGTCCAGCATGTGCCCGTCTTTGTGACGGTGCTGATCTTCAAATTCCGCACCACCGGCATCCAGGATCGACTGCAACATGCCCTCGACCTGCTGGTCGGTGAGCTTGCCCATGATGTCGTGTACCCGCATCTTCGCGAACTCTTCGCGGGTGTAGCCCAGCAGTTCGTATGCAGCGCGGTTGAACTCTTGAAACCGCAGCGTTTTCACGTTCATGACGATGATGCCCGTGTCTGCCTGGGCCATCAACGTGGAGAAAATCTGTTCGCGGTGTTGAAGCGCGTCGCTGGCCTGCTTGGTCTGGGTGATGTCTTGCACCACACCGTCCACCCGCCACAGTTCGCCTTGCGCAGTCCATTTCGCCTCGGCCTGCTGGCGCAGCCACCTTGTCTGCCCATCCACCACCACCCGGTGGGTCACGTCGATGGGCTGTCGGCTTTGCAGGGCTGCCCAGGCTTCTGCGATCTGCCCCTGATCGTCCGGGTAGACCAGGGTGCGCAGATGGTCAAGCTGGAGTTTGTCTGGCGCGTTCAGGCCCAGGATGCGGCAGGTTTCGTCGGAGCAGGTCAGTGCGCCGCTGGGCCACTCGAGCCGCCAACTGCCCAGCTGGGCCAGTTGCTGAGAGCGGCGCAACTCGGACTCCCGCTCCACCAGCCGTTGGTGTTCGTATTCCAGCACGATATTCGCCTGCCGCCGATCACGAACCGCTTCGTCAAACGCAAGCACGGCCTGTGCAACTTCACGGATCAGTCGGATGCGTGACTGTGCGGCGGGCGCCAGGTGGGTGCGCAGGCTGTGTGTGTTCTCCGATAGCGGTGCCGTGTCGTTATGGCTGTGTGCCTGGTGCAGCAGGTCTTGCAGCGTCTGCGCAATCAAGACCAAGTTGCGCGTCAGCCAGCCTGCCGTGATCCACCACAGCAACGCCAGCAGCAGTATGCCCACCAGCCCCGAAATCCAGGTCCGGCGCCAGAAGTTCTCCCGTTCCTCGGCGATCTGAGCCATTTGTGCCTGGGTGGCCGTCAGGTGCGCTGTGACCAGAATCTGGTTGTGGCTGGCAAAGTGAATGTATCGCGTCAGCGCCTGCACCAGGTATTCGCTGGAGCGTGTGGGATCGATGGCCACAATGTCTGTCGCCATCATCACAAAGTCCCGGTATTCGGCGTAAGCCGCGCTCGCACCGCGCAGCTCCTCCTGCACCTTCGGGCTGAGGCTGCCTGTGCTTCTGGCGTCTTCCAGGAGGGTTTCCACCCGTGCGTTGAGCGCCCCAAAGCGGTCCACCAGCCCTGAGTGTGCGCGGTAGGCTGCCGCCTCCGACAGGTTGTTGTGCTGAGCCTGTTCCAGCAGGCCCTGGATCTGCTGCTGCACCACCAGCAATTCGCTGGTGATGGCCACCGAATCGGCCACATTGTTCAGCCGCATGTTGTAGCTGGCTTGCAGGGTGTTCTGTTGTTCGTTGAGCGCGTACAGCGATCGCAGGTGGTAGGCCACGCCCACCCCGGAAATCACCATCACGGGCACGAAAAAAATCACGAGCAGCGTCAGCCGATCACGAAGGTTGCGCAACGGCATCAGGGTGTCCTGTCAAAGATTCGAGTCAGTGCAGCCCCGCCCATTGGTCCGGGGTGATGCTGGCCAGGTAGTCGAACTTGCCGTCCCCGCGAGGTTGCAGCACCACCACCGTGCCTTCGGGTTTGACGAAATAGCCCATCACATCCGCCAAGTTGGGGCCGTGGGCCACCAGTACCCGGTTCACACCGGTTGGCACCGGTTCGGAAAGGTACTTGCGCGTGTTTTCCACAATGGGTTGCTTCTGGGCCGTGGTGAGGTGCGAGGTGTACAGGAGCAGGGGGTCGACCACCGCTTTGTCTCCAAAGGCCAGCTGCGCCGTCTCCCGGGTACGGCACATGGGGCTGGTGCGCACTTCGCCCACCGGAATGCGCAGACGCTTGATGGCGGAACCCACCATTCGCGCCACTTTGCGACCTTCGTCATTGAGCGGGCGCTGGGTACTGCAGTCGTTGAGGTCCAGGTTGATGCGGTCAGGCTGGCTGCTGTCGGTTGTGCCGTGGCGCATGTACAGCACCAGGCCACCTTGTCGCAACGCTTTGAGCTGGTCCGTCGTCAGCCGGGAAGTGACGAATTCCGGGGGGTCTTTCGGCGGCGGGGTGGTCGTCTGTGCCCACGTTGCCGAGGTTGGCAGCACCAGCAGTGCGAGCCCCCAAATGGCCGCCAGCGTCTTCAGTTTGTGGGCATTGCGAACGAAAGTGGTGTGCAACGTCAGCTCCAGAGCGTTATGGCTTTTCAGTGTGTGGTTTGCTCGTCCGCAAAGCGTTGCGCTATGTCAATGAACTGATCGCGGCACGCGAAATAGGCGTCTGCCACGTCGGGATCGAAATGGGTGCCACGTCCATCCCGAATGATCTGCTCCACCCGATCGATGGGAAAGGGCTCTTTGTAGTGCCGTCTGCAGGTCAGAGCGTCATACACATCGGCGATGGCCATCAGCCGCGCACCCACCGGAATGTCTTCGCCGCGCAGGCCTTGCGGATAGCCCGAGCCGTCCCACTTCTCGTGATGACTTTGCGCGATCTGCCGCGCAATTTCCAGAAACGCCAGGGCGGACGTCCCCGCTTTGGCTTCGGTGGCCGCGTCGGGGTTGGGGCCCAGCACCCTGCTGACGGCCTCGTTCAAGGCATCTGCACCGATTTGAGCGTGCTGCTTCATGATCTCGAACTCGTCCGGCGTCAGCTTTCCCGGCTTGAGCAGGATGTGATCCGGGATGCCAACTTTGCCTATGTCGTGCAATGGTGCGGCCCGAATGATGAGGGAGCGCTGTGGTTCTTGCAGAGCTTCTGCGAAGCGCGGGTGGGCTTCCAGGTGCTTGATCAGCACCTGCACATAACTGCGGGTGCGCACCAGATGGTTGCCGGTTTCGTTGTCGCGTTTTTCGGCCAGCATGGCCAAGGCGTGAATGCTCACATTCTTGATGAGCTCGTTCTCCCGCATGCGCTGCGCCACCACGCTTTCGAGGTGGAGGTTCTGGTTTTGCAGCCAGGTCCGCGCGTGCTTGAGTTCCAGGTGGGCCTTGACGCGGGCCAGCAGGATCGCTGGCCGGATGGGTTTGGTCACGTAGTCCACAGCGCCCAGAAGCAGGCCGTGTTCCTCATCGTCGTCGCTGCCCATGGCGGTCACAAAAATGACCGGGATGTCGTTCAGCTTGGGGTCGGCCCGCAGGCGACGCATCACCTCGTAGCCGTCCATACCGGGCATCATGATGTCCAGCAGAATCAGATCGGGGCGCGGCTCGGTTTGAACCGCCTGCAGCGCATGCGGCCCAGAGTTGGCCACTCTCACCCGGTACAGCGGGCTGAGCAGGTCACCCATGATCGACAGGTTGGTTCGGGTGTCATCCACCACCAGCACCGTTGATTTCTGCAGCGTGGGTGTCGGAACCTCCCGCGTCCATTCTTCCAAGTTGTCGATGTTCATGCGTGGCCAGTCTGTTTCGATCTGTCAGGGGAGTGTGTCGCCTCGCCCCTGACAGGGCAAGCATTGGCGACTTTGCTGAGGGGTCGATATCAAATATTTGGTTAATTATAGCATTTAATATCAATTAAGGGTGGCATATAAGTATCAAAGTGGCTGTGCGGTAAACTGGCCATGGACCCAAAGCCGCTGCTGCGCTACACGGAGTTTGAAGAATGAAATTGATTCAGCTGGGCCAGAGCCCACTGCAAGTGACGCCCATTTGCCTCGGCACCATGACGTTCGGTGAACAGGTCGATCAGTCTCTGGCACACCAGATCCTGGACCGATCGCTGGAACGCGGGGTGAACTTCATTGACACGGCCGAGATGTACTCGGTCCCGGCGCGGGCCGAAACCTATGGCGCGACGGAAACCATCATCGGCGAGTGGTTTGCCAGCCGGCCTGGCGTGCGTGACCGGGTCATTCTCGCGACCAAAGTGGCCGGACCTTCGCGCGGGATGCCCTGGGTGCGTGGTGACAACGCCGGCCTGACCCGGGCCGAGATTCTTGCGGCCTGCGACGGCAGCCTGCGCCGCCTCAAGACCGATGTGATTGACCTGTACCAGATCCACTGGCCAGCGCGCAACCTCCCGGTTTTTGGGCAAATGTATTTTGATCCCGCCAAGGACAAGCCCGTTGCCCCCATGCTCGAGCAACTCGAGGCCCTGGCCGAGCTGGTGCGTGTGGGCAAGGTGCGGGCGATTGGCTTGTCCAACGAGACGCCTTATGGCGTGCACGAGTTCGTGAGTCTGGCTGAGCAGCACGGCTTGCCCCGTGTGGCGACGGTGCAGAACCCGTACGGCCTGATCAATCGCACCGTGGAGAACGGGCTGGATGAAACCATGCACCGCTTGGGCGTGTCGCTGCTGGCGTATTCGCCGCTGGGCTTCGGCTTGCTCACCGGCAAGTACGATGCCACCGGGTTTGAAGGGGCGGATGCCCAAGGCCGGATGGCCCTGTACGAATCGATGCGCAAGCAGCGGTGGGGCCGCCCCGAGTCGCTGGCCGCCGCGCGCCGCTACAACGCCCTGGCCCGTGAACACGGTCTCACGCCGACCCAACTGGCGCTGGCGTTTTGCTATGGCAAATGGCAGGTGGCCAGCACCATCATCGGCGTCACCTCGACGGCCCAGCTGGATGAGTGTCTGGACGCCTGGGGCACCACACTGTCGCCCGAGGTGTTGCAAGCCATCGACGCGATCCGCTGGGAAGTGCGCGACCCCGCTGTGTGACAG
>JACCDV010104804.1_pt1 | contig 12553 bp, 15 predicted proteins | sample 7446131 | NCBI WGS metagenome assembly JACCDV01 (sample SAMN15323448, study PRJNA562643) | freshwater metagenome | isolation source: river surface water | place: USA:Blue River Watershed | collected 2017-08-17
ACCCCAACCCCTGAGTTGAATGAATAATTAATAAAATCATGGCTTTTTGTGTATCTTAGTGTTTTTCCGTATTTTGAATTTGCGCTAATAGTCCTCACACTTTTTGAGGATCCAGTTAATACTCTTGCCACCTTTTGTTTGCTGCTCGTTCTTGTTGGAGTGGTCAGCCGATATGGGCTTTGGCTACTCTTCTTCATCTGACTCGTCGTATTGACTCTCAATCATTTTGGATACGATTGCCTTTAAGCTCCGCTTACTATCCTCAATATACTCCATCATGGAGTCACAGATGTTGTCCTTATCTCCTCCGAACAGCTCCATCACTTTGGATTCCTGCTCGGGCCTCTTTACTATGAATTCATCAAATTTTGTATGAAACTAATCGTCAGAAATCCATTTACGAGAAGTATTGTAAGCGGTCTTGCTGCTTACCCCCATATTTTCTTCCTCTTTTAAGACTTTTTCAGAGTTTGGGGTGTAGAAATGGGACTAGGTTTGTGAGAAGCCTGTGAGTTTGGTTGCATTTTCCAGGTTACTATTGGCGTTTCTATGAAGTTTGTCAAGAGCGTGGTTCTAAACCTTATAGATGAAGTCTTGGACTGACTGGCGATTGATAAGTTTTTTGGCAATGTACAGCTCAAGATCGCTAATCTGCTCTTTCTTCGCTGTCTTCATGCCCCTGCTGCCGTCTTTCGATATCTTCTCGAGCTCCCTCAGCTTGGGCAGCAGGCTACTCGTCTTCGTTGCTACCACTCCCTGCAATGATTGTGATTTCAATAGGATGTTCCGTTGGCTCGTAAGCGAGGAAGACCTATGGCCCAGAAATTTCCTACGGAACTACACATCGAAGGGTCCACAGATACTTTTGACAGTCTGTGATTTGAGTAATGTAAATTATTGCATTTTAAAGTTTTATTGTATTAAATTACTGTTTGGTGTGTTTATTTGTAGTGGGGCAGTTGAATGTTATTTTTTGAGGGGAGTGTGGGGTGCGTATTATAGTGTGAGATTTGGTGTTAAGATTACCATTTTTATTGAATATCTTCAACATGAGTAAAAGTCCATACCAGGATGGAATTGAGCTCAAGGATGCCAACGCCAAGTACGAAGCCAATGCTGAGTTTGAGAGGCCAAGGACCAGCACTGCCATTGCCAGATAGTTCCAATACCTCAAGCAAAAGATGGGCAATGAAGCCATGATTGACAAAGAGAGGAAAATCTCAAGGATGTCCCGAGGATTAAATCCCGATGCCCCCAAACCCTATCAGCCCCCAAAACGTAATTCGCCTCCAATTTAGCCGCCCCAATCAATGAGAAGGAAGCCTAGATGAGGAAGAAGGATCAGAAGGCAGGAGAGATCCAAAAGATGGACGAGCACAGCATTCCCCTCGAGGAGCTCTGCTATAGGTTTGGCCTTAATATAGAAACCGGACTCGCCACTGAGGCGGCAGTAAGGAGGAACATGGAGGAGGGAGACAACAAGCTACCTGAGAAGGAGAAGACTCCCGCCTGGATTAGGTTCCTGAAGGAGTTGGCCAACTGGTTCGCCATTATGCTCTGGATCGGCTCCATCCTCTGCATCATCACCTACATCATCCAGCCCTACGGCAACCTCCCCAATCTCGTCCTAGGATTCGTCCTCATTGCAGTCATTCTCATCACAGGAATCATTACCTTCCTACAAACTGCCCAGTCCGAAGCCCTCATGGAAGGCTTTAAGAATATGTTACCCTCAGTCTGCAAGGTCCTCAGAGACGGGAAGATTACTCAGTTGCCAGCATAGAAGCTTGTGAGAGGAGACATCGTTGAGGTCTTAAGTGGAGAGAAGATCCCAGCCGACTTGAGAATCATCAAGTGCTCAGAAATGAAGGTTGATAACTCTGCACTCACTGGAGAAGTAGAGCCACTACTGAGGTCAACGTAATGCACTCACCCCCACGAACCCTTCGAAACCAAAAATATTGCCTTTTTCGGAACCCTATGCAGGGAGGGACGAGGAAGAGGCATCGTTATCCAGATTGGAGCAAAGACTGTGATGGGACAGATTGCTGATTTGGCTGCCACTGGTGGGAACCAAAGGTCTCCCTTGAGAGTGGAACTCGATAGGTTTGTCTTAATCATCACTGTCATCGCCATCACCTTGGGAGTCATCTTCTTCTTGCTCGCACTGTTCGTTGTCAGGTACAGCGCCCTTCAATGCATCATTTTCGGAATTGGAATCTTGGTGGCCAATGTGCCTGAAGGACTCTTAGCATGCATCACTATTTCCCTAGCCATTACAGCTGCCAAGTTGGCTGACAAGCAGGTGTTGGTGAAGAACCTCGAGGCCGTGGAGACCTTAGGCTCTACCTCCTGCATCTGCTCTGACAAGACGGGAACTCTCACCCAGAACAAGATGACTGTTGAGAACCTATGGTATGACGGCCAAGTCGTGCGCGCACACAGCAAGGAAGTAAAGGGAAATGAGTTTGTCTATTAGTATGATGTGGAGCAACCTTCCTTCAAGATTTTGCACCACACAGCGATGATCTGCAGTGAGGCCAAATTCGATCTCACAGAAGAGCAAAAGAGAGCCCCAGGCTTCAAGTACATGAATGCTTCAGTGATGGGAGACGCCTCTGAAACTGCCCTTGTCAAGTTCTATCAGCCAATCGAATAAATTACCAAAACTAGAGGACTCTATCCCTTCGGTAAATCAAAGGATGGAGAGTCTAAGATGCCCTTTAACTCCACCAACAAATATGCCCTTTCGATTGTTAAAAATGAAGGTCCCGACCATCATTACGTTATCTATATCAAAGGAGCCCCGGAAAAAATATGGAAATTCTGCTCCAAAACTCTGTTTGAGGGACGCCACAAGCCCATCGATGCAGAGGAAAAGAAAAAGTTCGAGGCAGTTAACCTGAGGTTTGGTAAGAACGGATAGAGAGTGTTGGGATTCGCTATGTTGCCTCTTAACAAAGAAGTGTATCACAAAAACTTTGAGTTTGTGACTTCCACTCCTGACAACTTCAACTTCCCCATGGAGAACTTCATCTTCGTCGGCCTCATCTCCCTCATGGATCCACCCAAGGAAACAGTCCCATACGCCATCAAGAAGTGCCAGTCTGCAGGTATCAAGGTCATCATGGTCACGGGAGATCAACCACCCACAGCTGCAGCCATCGCCAAACAAATCGGAATCATCACGATGAAGACGAATGAGGACCTTAAGGAAGAAGGCTTTTCTGCTACTGAAGCCTTAGAGAGAGCCAAGGCTATTGTCATCCATGGCGATATGATTGTCAAGGCCTATGAAGAGGGCGAAGAAGAAGGAGACCGAATCCTTGATACATGGTGCAAAAAGAAGCAAATTGTCTTCGCTAGAACAACCCCCGCCCAAAAACTATTGATAGTCAAGGCCAATCAAAGACTTGGAGCCATTGTTGGTGTGACTGGAGACGGTGTCAATGATAGTCCTGCAATTAAGCAAGGCGACATTGGTATTTCAATGGGTATTTCTGGATCTGACGTCACAAAGGACGCTGCAGATATGATTCTGCTAAATGACGACTTCTCCTCAATCGTGGATGGTGTATAGGAGGGAAGAAAGATCTTCGATAACCTGAAGAAAACAATCGTATATCTACTTACCTCAAACATGACTGAGATTTGGCCATTTGTTGCTTTGGTCTTGGTCCAAATTCCCCTTCCTCTCTCTAACATCTTTATGTTATGCATCTGTGTTGGCACTGATATTTACCCCGCCCTTTCGCTGGCCTACGAAGAGGCTGAAGTTGACATTATGACACGTAGACCTCGTAAGCCTGATGAGCACTTGGTGTCGGCTAAGCTCTTGGGCCACGCCTACGGTAATATGGGTGAGATCGCCACTTGTGGAGGTTTCTTCACCTACAATATCATTATGACCTGCTACGGATTCCCCTTCGAAATCTACTTCTAACTGCTGAGCAAAGGCGCCTACATTCCTGCCTCGGGTATTACTTTCAATAGCTACCTTGGAGACCCAGGGTCAACTTACAATCAAAATGCCCCTTTCCTCGGATATATCGCTGATATCACTACCAATACATCCACTTACTATGATACCAGTTCGAGCGTGTTCTGTGACTCATCGAACATAAAGTCAGACCAGAACTATCCCAACTGGCTTGCCCTGGTCAACAACAACATCGACCTGAGGGCTGCCTACGTGAAATGCTGCACTAATGCTACCACCTATAACTATTGCTCGCAGTTCACTTGGCCCGCCTGGGACTCCGTTATCCAGACAACCAGTCCCATCTCCGGACACTATGTGGCCTACACAACTGAAACCATCTTCTACGCTCAATCCGGATACTTCGTCACCATCGTCATGATCCAATGGTCCAACGTCTTCGCCTGCAAATCCAGGAAGGTAATGCCTGCCTTATTTAGATGACTTTGATATACTCTGGGCCCAACAATCACATGTTCGGAGGTGTCCTCCTCGAAACCGTACTATTCATCTTCCTCCTCTATTGTCCTGGAGTCAACCAAGTCTTCGGAGGACGACCCCTTCCCTTCTTCCTGTTGGGAATCCCAGGCCTTGGGTTCTCCATTCTGCTGCTGCTGTGGGAGTAGAGCCGTAAGAAGCTGCTAAACTGGGACTACCACGGCGACGGGTCACCTAACTGGTTCCAAAGAAGCCTATTGTGGTGATTTATCTGATTCAATCTTAATAATCATTAATAATATGCATCTTAGGGCAACGATCATGATGACTTTTTTTGGATGTAAAGATTAAGGAGCTGCTCCTTTGTAAACCCAAAGTGCTTATTGATAAACTAGAGTGCCTCTCTGTCAGTTATCTCCAATGATTATACCAAATACTGCACCTTTTATTTCGTCTCTTTTGGTGGGAGATAAGGAATCACTGGCTTTTTCATCTCATAGGGGTTCTAATGGCTCATCTCCAGCTTCAAGAACAAATCCTTAACCAGATTATTGGTCCTATCGAGAGATTACTGCATGATTTTCTTGCCTGCGTCGATGTAGTTTTGAGCCTCCTTCTTGGAAATGGAGGGCACATAGTGTCCATTTGGGAGCGGCTGAGAGGCGAATATCTAAGTTTTGTACTTACTGATGATTTGGTCCTTTGTGACTGCCTGCTTGGGAAGCTTCACCTTTAACAGAGCATGTTCGTGGTTGATAGTTTCTTCGCAGTTGGAGCAAATGCTGTAGTTGTCACAGAAGATGCACTGGTATCGAATGCCAAATATGCCGTACTCATCTTTGCAGCCAGCGCAGATCACTCCATGGTATATGAGCTAGGAGATATTGTTGTCCTTCCTTAAGAAAGGCTTCTCTTCCACCTTCTTCACGGGGGCATTCTCCTTCTTTTAATCCTTCTTTTACTCCTTCTTTAACTCTCGAACCTACCTCTTCTCAACTTATGGCTTCATCTATTACTTTACTTTTATCTCAGTCTTTTCGACCTTTTCAATTTCTTCAACCTTTTTCTTAGCCTATTCTTTGAGTGCTTATTCCTTGAGGCGTTGCTGATGAGCTTTTTGCTCTTCCTATTTCTGGATCATGATTTTTTTGACTGCCTCAGCTATCTTTTACTCCAGGAGGCCTTCCTATATTTCAATCTTATTGGTTTTTGAGAAGGATAGATTGGCTGGCTCCTCGACCATTTCCACCTCTACGTTAGTGGCTGGCTCAGCTTCAACTGGCTTAGACTCCTACGCCTCCTGCCTCTGCTCCTACTTCCTCTACTAAATGATTACCTTTTATTCCTCCTGCCTGACTTCGCTCACCTCCTCAATCTGCACCTAAGGGACAACCTATTGGATGATTTTCTCCTATTTTTCAACCAAAACAATATCATTTTTGAGTGGGGGCTCCTCAATTTTGTGTTAATAGATTTCAAAGGATGGCTCTATCCTGTCAGTAATTTCGATGACCTGGGATAGGCTTTGCTTGATGTATATCTTGTTGATCTTGATGCCACTGTTGAGCATGATGTGCAAGTCCTAGTCAGAGTTGAGGCAGATCTAGTCCTTGTCACTGTCCAGGTAAGACAGGCTGTAGTCCAGAGGAATATCTGCAAAGGTCTGTTTGATGAGGGAGTTGAGGCCCTAGAAGGTGGCCTTCTAGAGCTTTATTATCTTGTTCTTTGATCCAAAGACGAGCTTTATCATATTGTTATATCAGATTATCGAGGCAAGAACTTAAAACGCACTATATTTATCAATTCTGATAGGGTCAAAGTATAGACAAATATTAATCAAAAAGTATGCTCCATTGACTCCAGGAATTCAATAAACACATTCCTACTCCCAAACGCATCTTCCCTCAATTACTCTCTATCACGCAAATGAAGGGCAATTTCGTCTTATCCCCTTTTGAAGCAGTGTTCTAATACAAGTTGAAAGAGGCTTTTGATTTAAGGGAAGGAGTAGCAGTTCCTTGTCATATTTTTGTTGTGGCTCATGGGGTCTTTGATCTAAAGGTCTGCTTTTTGTTTATTCAACTTTGGACTGCCCTAGATATTGACCAGGTTCTTAATGTAGAAGATGTTATTGTTTTCCCTGTTAAGCAAGTCGATTCCCCTCGCCTTTTCGTCAAACTACTATGAGTAGAAGCGTAACACTTTCTAGAACACTTAAGCTGTGTTCTCCTATTGCTCCAGTTTGGCGTGGTAGATGTAGGCCACTATGAGCACGATCATGGAGAAAGTATTAAGCCCTCCCTAGTATGTACAGTTCAACTTCCTCCTCCCAAACATCTCCTTGAGGATGATAATGAGCGAGTGCAGACAGCTGATTTCACTCAGCCATTTGTTGATCGCATTAGTGGAAATCAAACCCAAATGGCTGCACTATTCCGATTTATTCTTAGTCTACACTGTGATGTCTGCGTTGATTGGTCCGAAGTTGTGCTCGCGGTTGAGTTCGAAGTACATGGGCCCAATGGATGGATCGAGGAAGGGGAGTTGAGTATTGACTGTAAGTTTTATTAAGGGGATGGCTGCCGTTTTAATGAATTTGATTTAAGTGATCCAAGGCTGAGTGATGAACAACTCCTATAGTTTTTCTAGGGCAACTTTGATCCTTTAGTGTTATGGCAAGAAGTCCATGTACATTAGGATGGAGTTGTCAATGGCGATGTCAATATCGCTGTTCCTCACTGCGATTCCACTGGCACAGCTCCCAAACAGCTTTATTGACACATTGTAGTACTGTAGTAAAAACTGTATCCTTTGGAAAGCAATTATTCTCCTATCGTGGAACTAGTTCGCCTCTTCTGAAATTCGATCTGAAACTTCTTCAAGCTCACTGTTCAATCGTATGATATTGAGTTTGCGAATGCGCTATTTCTACATTTCCCTCTTCTTGCTTGCTTATTCTTCGGATTGTTTGGAGGAGAGGTTTGTGCTTGCAGTACTGCTGGTAGATTAGGACTTTTTGGTGTACTCTTGCATTTCATACTAAGGATTTACTTATTGCCTGCTCTACTGCTTTTATTTCTCTTATTAGAATTGCTATCTGTCTATTTAGTGCACTTTTTGTTAGCTATTCAGCTTCTTACCCATAGAGTGCTCGGTCTCATTGGTTTCGTTTGATTATAAGCTGTTAGACTTCCTATTCTTCCCCTTCCTCTTCCCTTACTTGTACTTACGACCGTCCTTCTACATCTGCTTTTGCTTGCTTTACTTCGCAGACTCGGCCTTTTGTTGTGAATTATAGTCCCTTTCAGTCCTATTGTACTTCATTCCTCTCTTCTTGCGAGCCTTTTCAGTGTCCTTCTTCCAGTGCTAGTACACAAGGTGATAGTAGTGGGTGAGGGGAGAGAGTACTTTTTTGAGTTTACACTTAAAGATACGGTTACAAAACTAATTCTTTTATAACTTGAGTAGCTCCTCAATCTATTTCTATAGCTCATAGGACTTTATATAAACGCTCTTCTCCTGAAGCAACTAGCAAAGCTACTCCACCTCCTATCCTCCCAGAAGCAGCAACCTTTCCTTGGAGTCCTCGCAGAGGAACTTCCAATGGCTGCTCAATTCCTTCTTTCTTCTCTTCTCCTCCTCCAGGGGCTTCGTGAAGAAATCCGGAATAGAGTGGCTGTGCGCGAAATTGACAAGCACCTCCTGCCTAAGATAGAGGAACAAACAGTAGCTCATTTAATCTCTCCCCATCTTATATAAATTTTAATTCAAAACACTCCACTATCTGCGCCTCTTCAAGAGAGACTCGAGAGTGGCGCTGCAAATCTCATCCCCGAAGCCCACCAGCAGTTCAAACAGCTTCTAAGGGTACTCGAGGAGGGCAAAGTCGAAGCAGATGTGGTCGAGGAACTCATGGCCATCGCAAACCAGCACTAAGGAATCCAGCCAAGCCTATATAAGACAGTCAATACTTTTTAATGCTTCTTAGAAAACCTCCTTGCTTCCACCGAATTCTACAATCTCTATTGGGTGATATGTTATTTTAGATGGGAGCCCTCCCTGGAAAGGATGCGTTTGATAGTTTAGGCAGCCCCAGGAACATGAATCTTAGCGGCTAAAAACCTCTATTCCATCGGCAGACATCTAATCCTAAGTAAAGCATGAAGTACCATTGGCAAAATGGGAGCTTGAGGGAGGTGAGTGGAGCCTCGGCGAGGTCGGCAGGGGAAAGAGGGGTTGATGGGGTGTTGGTAGAGTGGGTGGGGTTGGATTGGGCTTGCATAGGATAGTGAGATATTGGAGAAAAATAATAAATAAGAATATCCGTAATACAACACATGTCAAATGCCTATCTTTGTATCTGACTCAGCTGAGCAATAAAAAATAATCAACACTCCAACGTCTCCTTATTTATCAACACCTTCACCTTCCTCTCCAGTCTCACCTTCACCTTCCTTGGCTTCACCAGCCTCAGGCATGAACTGTTGACCTGCAGAAATATTTAATCCGCCTTGAGTTACATGTTGATCTCCCCATTGGAAGCACTAATTAACCTCCAAGAGTTACTGGATTCAAATACTCCAATCTCAAGCTTGCTGTCACTGATTCTCCCTCCATTTAGCTTTACTCCTTGGAACCTGTCTATGTTACTGAGGAGCAGCGTCATTATGCCTCTCTTGCCCTCTTCTCCCCGCATCTCCTTACTTATCTATTGCTCATAACCTTTTTCGTCCTGGAACATTACTGATACGATCCCCGTACTTGACTCTAGTGAGGGTTTTCCGATGCAACAGAATTTCTTAAGACTTTACAAGTTAAAGATCAATTTATTAGTGATTGAGTTTTTCTCCTCTTTTTTGCGGGTTTAGTAGTTGGCGAAAAGCTGCGCATGGTGTCCGATGGACATATAGGATAGAAAATACTCCTTGATTGTCCTTTCGTGGATGGGCAGAAAGGCATTGGATTGGGGGTCCAGTCTTAGGATCGTGCCTTCCTCTGATTAATATAGATCTTACTTAAGGATCGACCGTAATGTCGACGCCCCAAAGGTCCATCTTCTCTCCGGGAGAACTTATCCACTTGCGCACATTGCTCTCGAACTCACAGCTCGAGTTCAAAGAAATATCGCCCATCTAGCACTATCTCCATCCTCAATTATTATCGAGTCACCTAGGTGCTGGGAGAGGTCGGGGTAGACGTTAGGAGAGTAGAGGGCGATGGGGGAGTTGGAGAGGTCGATGGCCAAGCTTTGAGCTCGGTTTATTACTTATATGAGGCTGTACTCCTTGCAGTAGAAGATGAGCTTTGTCTTTAAACCTGCCTTACTCTACTATTACTTTAAACCAGCTGGGCCTTGAGATCGAAGAAGGACTGGTCGACTTCCTGCTCATTCTAGAGGTCGATGAAGAACAGCTGTACAAACCTTGCGCTCTCCTTGCTTTACCACCCCCAGCCCTTCTCCTCCTTGAGTTTGAAGCTCAGTCTCTGCCTATACTCTGCTGTACTTGAAGATGGGTGGAGTTGGAGTTGTTCTGGGTCTTGGCGTAGTAGATGAAGAAGCTGTATGTTTTGGTGTGCTCTCGTATTTTGGGGACGATGGTGTTGAAGTCCACTCCCGTCTACTCGTTGGCCTAGACGAATGAGTTCATAATTATAATACAGACAGGCATAAACCCAAACACCCCACCAACCATCAGTACTGTTGACAGTCATTTGGCCTTGCATTGAGGACGTTGTTATCGTGATTTGAAGTATATTAAAGGACATGATCATTCTTCCACACGGCACTATCCGTCAATATTGCAATCCTCCATCCTGTTGACTAAGACGTCCTCTTAGAACTACTCCCGATACTGTTGAATGATCCTCCTGAAGTTCTCATATGATTATGAATCCATTTCAGTTGTCTGACTTATATTGTTGGGAGCTGAGTGCGATTACTCAGAATCCGATATGCATGACAACATATCGGCACGAGCGTATCTGTTGTATTTGAGGATGGGGGCACGCATTTTGAAGGTTTTGCTATTTTTGGCCAACTGAGAGACAAATCTCCTTCTATTCTTCCTCTTCTCGACTCTCTTCTGCTTGCGGTAGGCGTTGGCATTAGCATATGCGGAGTGCTTTCTCGTTGTTGCGTGTAGGTAGTAATCGTCTTGTGCCTTGGGCATAATGCTCAAATAATTAAAAGGATTAATTATATTGGAACATATACTAGTTTTATATGAATGTGCCTAGCCAGATTCTAATAGAATAGCTTAGCAGCCCTATCAATGTTTAAAAATAACTATTATTATAGTAATCAGACAAGAAGAATATCATATGTTTCACTCACCAACACAACAGTTCCCCTACTCACTCATCGAATAGTACTCAGAACCTCTCTCCAGCTACAACCAACAGGAAGACTCTCTGCCTTACTCCATCTCCCAATAGGAAAGACCATCATTCCTCAGGCACATCTTCGAGGTATATTTAAACACTATCTAGAAAGAAGACCCTGAAGAACTGACCCACAACCTATTCCCTTAGCCTTGGTAAAATTAACTTTAATTGACAAATGATAAAGTGGGACCAAGTGTGGACCCAGTTTTCCATTCCGCGTCACCCTCCTTCTTGACTAGGAAGTGCACATACTCTGAGGAGACTCGGCTCGACAAAGTGAGGAGATACCAGCGCAAGAAGAGTGAGAGAGTCTGGAGAAAGAAAACTCTATATGACTGCAGGAAGGAAATTGCAAACACCCGCCAAAGAGTGAAAGGAAGATTCACCAAAAAAGACTCCTTCTCTAATGAGAACAAAAGGAACGAAGAAGTAGAGATGAATAAGAGCTTCATTCCGATTGAGTCATTCTTCTAGCATATGAAAGAATAAAATTAATGATAATAGTGTAGCATACTGATTTATATAAGTTAGAAGCCTATATAATGACTGTATTCAAAGATGTGACTGTGTTAACTAAGGTGATGGTGCTTCAGGAGGCATAAAAATCATTGACGCGCCGATAGCATGAGAGAGGATACATGGCAGAGTTTAAGAAGGTAGGGTTCAACTATCTATTTCTCCTTGAAAAGTACGCCACTCTCTTTTATTCACCAACTGCGCCCTTATTAGGATTGTCTTCTATTCGATTCGGTGCTCTTATTTCTGGAAGTTTTAGTGCCTTTTATTATCGGGCTGGTAATCTTACTTCAATCTGACTAGATATTAGATTGAGCTATTTTCTTACTGACCCATCTACCTTGTCTTTTACTCTAATTATTGATGAGGATTACCCTCCTTCTGATCCATACAAAGGCTCATACTGATTAGGCTCACTGTTAATCCTTTCTCCTCCACCTTTCCTATACTAGTTTTCTTCATATCTTGCCTATCGAGGATCCAAATAACTCTTGTTTCTTTGCAGACCATTTACATATTGTTGCATTTCTATTCGTTCATTATTAGTGTAAAACCCATAGTCCCTCTCCCCCCAATAGTGCCTCTTCTCTTGATTAGAAGGAAAGATAATTCTCCTCTCCCTTCCCTTAAACGAAGAAATACGCTTCACATTAAAACTCATTTCAATAAAATTATATACCAATAATAAAATATGCAGCATTCAAAAGTGAGGGTTGGATTGCTTCCTGCACCATTTGTACAGCTTCTATGAGTCGTTGAATCTCTCCTAGGGGTCATTGCTATTCAACACCACCACAACAAGCTCTTTGCTTCCAATACGATAGGCGGAACTGAGACAGGGGCCAGCCCCAGGTGTCAGTCCCGTCTTCACCCCAATGCACTCCTTCACTTTGTAAAGTAACTTATTAGTATTCTTCCAAATTACTTATCTACATCGCAAAAGAAGTACCTGTTATATCCTAGTTTTTCGTTTCTTACTTAGCACTTGTGGACCTTCCTCTTAAAGATGAGTCTCATTACGTGGTCCTTGAGGCAGGTAATGGTGAGCAAAGCCACGTCTCTGGCAGTTGAGAAGTTCCCCTAGTGCGTAAGTCCGGTGGGATTGATGAATTTGGTGTTGGTCATGCCTAGCTTGTGAGCGTATTTATTCATTTCGAAGACGAACAATCTAATGGAGCCTTTTTCATACTGGGAGTCGTAATATTTTTTGCACTCGTTAAATTTCTATAAATTGCT
>JACCDV010268810.1_pt1 | contig 12552 bp, 12 predicted proteins | sample 7446131 | NCBI WGS metagenome assembly JACCDV01 (sample SAMN15323448, study PRJNA562643) | freshwater metagenome | isolation source: river surface water | place: USA:Blue River Watershed | collected 2017-08-17
GCCCAAAGCTGGCAAATGGACAACCGTGGCAAAACCATGGTGGCCGACAAATTTGATTTCGGCTTTGCTGTGGATTGGATGCGTAAAGACTTGGGCCTTGTGTTTGATGAAGCCAAGCGCAATGGCGCTGTGCTACCCGTGACACAGATGGTCGACCAGTTCTACGGCGATGTGCAAAAGATGGGCGGCAATCGCTGGGATACGTCTAGCCTGATCAAGCGTCTGCGCTGAACCTGAACGCGCAGCAAAAAGCCCCGCGAGCGGGGCTTATTTATGCCTTCTGAATTCGCTTATTTGATAGGCGTCACAACAGGCTGAGTTGATGCATTGGATTTTGGCGCATTGAGGTCAACCGATTGCGACTCGCTGCGCCTGGGCTGCATGGCGCGCAAATCCTCTTCGGTGATGTACTCAAACACACGCACCACACGCTTGACCCCGCTCACGCCACGCACCACGTCCGTGGCACGCTTGGCTTCGCGCTGAGTGACACGGCCCATCAGATAAACCGTGCCGCGCTCGCCAACCACCTTGTACACATTGGCAAACACGTCTTCCGTGTCAACCATAGAGGCCTTGACTTTGGCAACCAACAGCACATCGCTGGCGCGCTCGCTTGTTGACGATGCAGGACCAATGGCCAGTTCGTTCACCACGGCACGCACATTTTCGACGCGACCAATCAGCGATTCAACTTGGCGACGCACGGTGTCACTTGACACCTCACCAGTAATCAGGACCTGACGGTTGTAGCTGGTGATGTTAATGTGTTCTTTGCTGCCAAAGTTCTCGCGAATCGCAGTTGCACTGCGTTGCTCGATCATTTCGTCTTCAACCTGAATGCCCGTGGTTCGACGATCGCTGGCGACCATGGCGCCCCCAATGACGCCACCAAACATGAGTGGCGCTGCGCAAGAAGCTAGGCCCAAACACATGACCAATGTAGACAACAAAGAGGCTGTTGATTTATTCAAAATTTTCATTCCTTACCTTCCGTATCACCCAACAGTTGCGCATCTACGCCATCGCAAATGCAATGAATGGCGAGCAAATGAACTTCTTGAATGCGAGCAGTGCGGTCGTGGGGCACGCAAATATGCACATCGGTCTCGCGCAAGGCTTGGTTCATCTTGCCACCGCCTTTGCCGGTGAGTGCCACCACAGTCATGTCGCGTTCATGCGCGGCTTGAATGGCTGCCAGCACATTGGGCGAACTGCCGCTGGTGGTGATGGCCAAGAGCACATCGCCTGACTGGCCCAAAGCACGCACCTGCTTAGAAAAAATTTGTTCGTAGCTGTAATCGTTGGCTACGGCCGTGATGATGGAGCTGTCTGTGGTTAACGCAATCGCGCCAAGCTCTGGGCGTTCACGCTCAAAGCGGCCCACAAACTCAGCCGCAAAGTGCTGCGCATCTGCAGCCGAACCACCGTTACCACACGCCAGCACTTTGCCACCACTGGTGACGCTGGCTAACACGGCTGACACAGCTGCAGCGATGGGTTTAGACAAGACTTGGGCGGCCTGGTATTTCAGGTCGGCAGAGTCAATGAAATGTTGTTCGATACGTTGCTCAAGCATGCGTGAATGATACCTTTTGTGCCTTGCTCTCGCCTCCCTGTTACAGAGCATCAAAAGCGGCTTTGAACCAGCGCAATTGGTCAGCTTCTACAGCCACCACATCAAACCGACATGGGGGTATTGTGTGCAGTTTCAACAGGTAGTAGTGCGCTGCAAACACAATACGCCGCTGCTTGGCCGCAGTAACGCTGGCTAAGGCCCCGCCATGCTTGGCATTGCCCCTGCGGCGCACCTCGACAAAGACCAACGTGCCATCAATGTCACGCATGACCAAATCAATTTCTCCACCACCCCGACCAGGCGTCCGATAATTGCGCTGCAACAGTTTGAGGCCATGGTCTTGCAAATGTTGCAGCGCACGGTCTTCGGCCGCATCTCCTTTTTGCTTGGTGGTTTCTTGTTGGTGTTTTTTCACCAACATTTGACTTTCAGGCTTGTTCACAGCAACTCCTTGATGAACGCCAACTTTGACTCTGCTTTGTCTGCGGCTAACGCTGCTGCAGCGGCCCAAAACAACCCAGCCGGTGCGCTGTATGTGGTGGCCACGCCTATCGGCAATTTGGCCGACATCAGCCTGCGCGCCTTGCATGTGCTGAGTCTTTGCGACACCTTGGCCTGTGAGGACACGCGCCACTCACAAACTTTGTTGCGCGCCTACGGCATCGACAAGCCATCGGCCCATTGGCTGGCGGTTCATCAACACAACGAGGCTGAGGCGGCTGAAGAGGTGATTCGCCGCCTGCAGGCCGGCCAGCGTGTGGCCTATGTGAGCGATGCTGGCACGCCAGCCATCAGCGACCCAGGCGCTCGTTTGGCATGGCAAGTTCAAAGCGCAGGCTTGCGCGTTGTTCCGCTTCCTGGCGCCAGCAGCGTCACGGCCCTTTTGAGTGCCTGTGGCACGCCTTCGCCCGACGCTTCGGGTTTTGTCTTTGTCGGTTTCTTGCCTTCTAAGGCGACTGAGCGCAGCCATGCAGTTGAGGCTTTAGGGCTTGAGCCGCGCAGCCAAATTTTGCTGGAGGCCCCTCACCGCATTGAAGCATTGGCCAGCGCTTTGGGTGTATTGGGTGATCGCCCCGTCACTGTAGGCCGCGAATTGACCAAGCAGTTTGAAGAAATTGCCACCATCGCTGCCAAAGATTTAACGGCTTGGTTTGCGGGTAACTCGCAGCGAACACGGGGTGAGTTTGCTTTGGTGGTTCATGCGCAAACAATTGAGCGCAACGCAGATGCAGACCATGACCGTTTGCTGAAGATCTTGATGCAAGAGCTGCCGCTCAAAACAGCAGTCAAAGTAGCGGCTGAAATCAGTGGCGCAGCCAAAAACAGCTTGTACGACCGCGCCTTGGAACTCAAGCAAGCATCGGCTGATTGAGGTTTGGTGCGGCTGGCGGGGCGGCAAGACTTATTCGTCGTTGTTCGCCTTTTAGCGCCAGAGCATAAGTCTCAAATCATAAACCCTGAAAGAGCCCCTAAGCTTTTCAAATATCCAAATTCAATTTCATGTGTGCGTACATCGTATCTTTTACAGCTGTATTAAATCGTTGAGATAACCAACTTGTTTTCCGATACCACGTAGGTGTATCCGCAGCCTCTTCCAAATGATGCTCAAGCGCATCCTGAAATTGCCCAGCCTCTCGCATATGGTCTTGTGCTAATTTGATCCCATTAATTCGTAAATGTGTAAACACATCAATGCAACTAGGGCCGTCATCACAACGATGAACGACCTTGCGAATAAATGAGCCAAGTTCATCTTGGCGGGAAGATAAATCAGCACATTCTTTCCGCACTTTTTGCGACAAAATAATTCGAGGAAGGTCAGCCACTTGGCTTTCAAGTTTGTAAGCCTCAACAAACGCTGGGCCAAAAACCATTGGGGCAACACTTTGACCTGTTCTGTGCAATACAGGACCTTTGGTTATCCCCCCGCGACTAAGGTACTTTGTTGAGAGCCACTGCCGCGAAATATGAAAAGCAGCAAACAAGATCGTTGCTAGTCCAACCTCTGAAGCAGGGCAAGATGCTATGACGAAATCAGAAAAAGTATGCACCCTTAAATCTACGGGGCCACTTTTCAAACCAAGCGTTGTCATCAAATCATCTGCAACGCCATCAAAGTTCCAATCTAACGCTTGGAAAATTGCGGCAACACTTCCATGCAGCGGAGGTTCATCTTTAATTGATTTATTTATAAGTTCAGTAAACCCCAGTATGTCAATAAATAAAACATACCGTTCCTCGTATTGATCGAATCCTTTAGGAGCATCATCTTCGCGGAGCTCAGGATCAAGTGAACCCACATCGACGGCGGAAGAAGACAAGCGCAAGACTTGTTGAACTTCATCTTCACTATGCAAGTTCAGCACAACATCGGGTGCAACTTCGCTTGCTGATCCACCCTCTTGTTTGATATTTTTGTTTATCGGTTCCGTCACCGTTTTAGACGCCTGCCAGATGCTGCTTGAAGTACTCTTTAATGCTGGCCTCACTGATTTCACTAGAGGCAGTAGTAGCTGTATAAGCGAGCTGCCAAGGCCCGTTAGGGTCGTGAGAAAGGTTAACTAGAGCTCGGCTTGACAAGTTACCAAACTGGGCCAAAACATCACTTATCGCCTTGTTTGCATCGGTCGCGAACTCTGGCAAAGGAGACCAGTACTTGACAAAAGTATCATTTGCCGAAATTGCATCAGGTCCGAAAACCTTGAGCTGGTGGTACAACGACTCAATCACTGGTCCGTACTTCCACGCTTGGAATGTTTCGCTCACCAACGCGGAATCCGTCCGCGCTAACAACAACCCATGCGCAAGATACAAGAGTTTCTGAATTTTGAGGTTAGTAATGCTGATCCCGGACTTGCTAGCCTCTAAAAGCAGAGTCTTTGCAGCTAATTTGGGCTCGTACATAGTGTTCTCCGATCTGCCTTCTCATCATTAGTTTTGCTAAACGAATGAAACAAAGGACTGTATAGACATACAGATGCTGGTCTTGAATTATCACTCATTTCCATACATTACGTTGACTAGCCCAAGCCGTGCCTATGCAACAGGCGTACGCTCAGGACGACCAAGCATATAAACTATTGACAACCATTATCCGATAGCTTATATTGCATACATCTGAACGGCAATCCTGCTGCGAGGAACGGAAGGCTGCATGAGCCCTCGAATTGCACAACACGCGATTTGAGGAGGACTTATGTCTTTTCGCGCCACCTCACCGGACGAGGTTAAACCGGACACTCTACTCACAGCCAAAGAAGCCCAACACCGCTTGGGCATCGGCCCCACAACACTCAACAAGTTCGTTCGCCTCAAATGGTTGACGCCCGTACGCTTCAGCAAACGTCTCGTGCGCTTCCGCGCAAGTGAGGTTCAAGCACTCATTGACTCATTCGCCAAGAAAGGCGGTGTTTGATGAACGCATCTACTTTGCAAACGATGAAAGAGGCCAAGCGTTGGTTGCTGCGTAATGGCAAAGTTCCTTTCTACGCAGCCAGCCTCTCACCGCGCGGCGCAACTGACACCGAAGAGGACTGCGCTAAGTTAGTAACGCATGCTGAAGCCACACAACAATTGAAGCAACACCAAGAAAATGGCAAAGCTGTTGGTTTTGAGCTGGGCTTCGCTTTGGGCCCTGATGGAACAGGCAACTATTGGCAAGGCATTGACCTTGATGACATCAAGGAAAACAAGCTATTTGGTTTTGTACGCGCGGCTTTTGGGTATGTCGAGTATTCGCCCAGCGGCAATGGTGTTCATGTAATTGGCTACGGCAAGCGCCTGATGAACAGCGCCAACTACTCCAGCGGCATTGAGGTTTATTCGTATGGTCGTTTCTTTACATTCACAGGAAATATCATTCGTGATGAACCGTTAAAAGATTACTCCGAAATTTTTAATCAAGACCCCGCCAATAGAACCTCTGAGATCAATAGCTCTAAGCGCGCATTGAACGCTGGTTCAGTTGTAGTCAGCCCAGAGGTTTACGACGAGTTGGAACGTGCACTCAAAGTTGTACCCGCAGAAAGCTATGAAAACTGGTACTTGGTACTCCAAGCCATGAAACGCTTGGCGGACTCAGATCGTGCTTACGCGATTGCGAAAAACTGGAGCATATCCAGCTCAGCGCCAGAGCACACGGAAGAAGTGTTTAACCGCAAGTGGGAGAAGGACTTGGAAAACCCCGGCCCTTTGTCTTACAAGTCCATCTTCATGCTCGCAAACGAACATGATCCGAACTGGAACCAGCACTCGATCAAGCCCTCGAACATTCACTGGCAAGAAATTCCTCTGACGAATTTGCAACTCGAGCCAGTGGACTATTTGATTGACGGCTTCTTGGCTCGTTCTCTCATGGTTTTTGTTGGCAAGCCGGGCATGGGCAAGTCAACCGCTATGGTTGCGTTGTGTGCAGCGGTTGCGGGGCTCGAATTGCCGAATTGCTCACTTCGTCCACCCGTAAAAGGCCGCAAGGTGATTTACATCACCGAGGACACCGATCAATTTAAACGCAACATCATTGCCTTGCACCGCAACTATGACATTGCTCTCGAAGATATCGATGCATCAATCAAATTGCTGGCTGCTCAACGTGTTCGTGGGGAACAACTCTTGTCCCTCAAAGACATGGTTTCGCGTCATACCGCCTACACCGAAGATGGTGTGATGCTGCGTCCATGGCTGATCTTCGACACGACTTCGGCATCTTTCCATTTGGAGGACGAGAACAGCAACGCTGAGGTGGCGACTGTCCTCGCACTGCTGAAAGCTGAGTTTTACGAAAAGATGGGTTGCTCTGTATGCATGGTTGCGCACTCTGGCAAGAATGCAAGCCGTGAAGATTTGGTGACCGATCCACGCGGTGCGGGAGCTTGGGCTGGTGACACAACCCTAACATCTGGCATGGTTGAAGATAGGGATGGTCAAAAGTACATCGTCCTCGGCAAACGTCGCTACTTTGCGAAGCACACCGAGGTTCGTGTTGGCTTGGTTTCGACACCTGTAACGATCATGGACAACTACGGCAACGCGCAAGATTTGCAACTTGAATCAGCGTTGCTGGAGTGGTCTAAACCTTTAGGCCGTGAACACTCGCAAACATCCGCGTTCGATGCGCAGCAAAAGCAACTCGACTCAGCTGTGCTGAACTTTCTTCATAGTGAATTGCTCCATGGGAACAAGTACACATTGAATGGCCTGATTGGTGCCCAATCTGAAATTTCTGGCCGCCCAGGAAAAGATCGCATCAAACAAGCAGCTAGCCGCCTCACGAAGAAAGGCCTCATCGTCAAAGGCGAAGGTAAGCCCGGTCGTGCTGACGGTTGGAGCTTTGATTTGACTGAAACCGGCATCAAGGAGGCAACTCAAAACATGAGCTAAGCGCCCCTTAAGGAAATCGAAACACCCCGCCTAGGTGGCGGGTGTTTTCGATATTCATTTTCCGATCAAGCGGCGCGCATAAGCCGCTTGGGTCAGCTTAGGTCATAACCGAGATGCCACATTCCCAACCAGAACGAGTGGCAATTGGTTTGCCTTTTTAACGATGCCACCGAAAATTTTTGAGTCCTTGCTGGCACGTGCCGCGCAAGGGGATAACTCATAACGACACTGCCATGCTCACAGATACTGCGATCAAACAAGTTCGCCCATCGAACAAAACCCAAAAGCTATTTGACGGCTACCGCACAGGGCTTCACCTTTTGGTCCATCCCGGAGGTCGAAAAACCTTTGCCATCAAGTACCCCCATCCAATCACGAAAAAAGAACGCACCTTCACGATTGGCCCCTACCCGCACATCACGCTCAAGGAAGCTCGCGCGGAAACCGAAAAAGCACGCACCCTGCTTGTTCACGGCATCGACCCTCAAGAGGACAAGGTAAAGCGCAAAGCAGAAATTAAGGCTGCACACGTTGACACCTTTGAGCACCTGACGAACGATTGGATTAAGGTTCGTGGCGCGCTTTGGTCTGAGACTTATCGCCACAAAATTCGAACCATGTTGTCTCGCCATTTGCTGCCAGCATTGGGTAAGTCACCCATCACAAAAATCACAGCTCCACTTCTGCTTTCGCTGCTTCGCCCTATTGAGGCCAGCGGCAAAACAGACTTGGCACACACCCTGCTCGAACAAGCCGGTTCGATTTTTCGGTTTGCAATCTCAACGGGACGTGCAGTTAATGACCCTGCCTCAGCGCTTCGCGGGGCGCTCGTACCTCATCGCCAAGTTAACTTGGTAGCAGTGACGACCCCCGAAGACTTCCGTGAGCTCTTGCTGGCTATGGATAGCTACCAAGGTGAGTACGTCACACGCGCGGCTCTTGAGTTCACAATGTTGACGTTTCAACGTACGCAGTCCATCCTGCTAGCTCAGTGGAGTCAGATCGATTGGAATGCAAGCCTGTGGCGCATCCCTGCTGAAACCATGAAGATGAAAGAGCCGCACTTGGTTCCGTTATCTCGGCAAGCGCTTGAGCTTTTGCGTGCGTTACAACCCCTCACAGGTCATTCGGACTTCATTTTCAAAAGCATCAGTTACCGTAGCAAACCCATCAGCGGCAACACCATGCTCTATGCACTTGGGCGCTTGGGTTTTCGTGGTCGCATGACTGTTCACGGTTTTCGAACAACTGCATCCACATTGCTTAACGAGAACGGACACCCTGCTGACGTGATCGAAGCTGCCTTGGCACACACCAAGGGGGACATTCGGTCGATCTACAACCGTGCCCTCTACTTGGCCGAGCGCGAAAAGATGTACCAATGGTGGGCGGACTACGTAGATAAGCTCCGCAAATAAAACTTATACACTTGGAAAATGTTGAAGAAACATCCAAATTTAGTTATCGGACACAAAGGTCTTTCTGGCGTGGACTGCGCATCATGGGGAGACGATATCCCCAATATCGTTGACTACGATTTGTGCATCATTGATCAATCGTCACTAACTCAAGAGACATTGTCTGACTTGCCTATTCCATATCAACGTCAGATCAGGAATTTGCTTTGTCGATACATCAAGTCAAATGGAGAGTTAATAGTTATTTACGATCAAACTCTGGGGGACAAAAGACAAACTAACAGCGACTGGTGCCCAGTTGAATACTCAGTCCACGAAGAGTCCGGAAACTCCATTAGTACGCTTACATATGACTTTGAAAATTACGTCAAGCAAATTAAATCGTGGGAGCGATTTTTATTTAAGGCTTTATTGCCCAGCGATTTTGCTGGAATGCTAAAAAAAGAGCAGTCAGACAAAGTTTCAATAATTACAAACGCTCTTGTGACCAATCGAGAAGGGCGCGCGCTTTCTTGGAATCTAAAGTTTGGCGTTTTCCACGAACAAAGCGGGCGTGGTTATTCGACATCTACTTTTTACAACCACGATCCAGATGTGATTTTTGGTCAAATAACATTTCTGCCAAAACTCACGCACATGAGTTCGGGCGATAGCATCCGAACCTTCCTTAAGTGTGCTTTCAACATCGAACAAACTACGGAAGTCCCTAAATGGGTCTTAGATTTACCTTTGCCCGGACTAAATACCATTGACGCTGAAATCGACTTACACACTCAATCTATCAACAAAATTAAGCAGCAAATCTTAGATGCCGAGAAAAGAAGAGAACTCGTTATTAACTACGCAAAGCTCGTAACCGCTACTGGCACAGAGCTTGAGTCAGCTGTAGCAGATGCATTTCAAGACCTTGGGGCGAAAGTTGTCCCCGCAAAATATAGCCAAGAAGAGTTCATCGTCTATTGGCGCGACACAGAATATTTGTTTGAAGTTAAGGGGGTTTCAAAAAGTATTGCGCTAACCCATGTACGACAACTCATGCACTACATGCTTCAGTATCAAGAAGACACTGGCAATCTTTGTAAGGCTGTCTTATTTGGTAATGCTTGGCGTGAACTTAGCCCCGACCTCCGCGACCAAACCGACACACCAATCTTCCCCCCAAATGTTATTGAAACTGCAAACACTCACCATTTAGGTCTTTTGTCAGCGAGGGAGTTCTTCGAGGCTTACTGTGCGTATAAGCGTGGCGATGTTTCTGGAGAGTTCATCTTAGATTCAGTACTAGGTGTAGATGGCGTAATCCGCATTACCTCTACTTAAGATTTCCGCGACTATAGTTTTGCTTTGTTAGTTGCTTGCCGTCTAAGCGAACGAGCGCCGTGTTTAGATGACGCATCTTGACTTGATTAGGGGGTGGCCTAGGCCTAGCGTTCAATCTACCGTTCGAGTGACTTTTCGCGTGGTTGAGCGGTAGAGCATGTCAGTTGTTGTGCCAGCAATCGTGTCAGCGCCAACTTCATCTTTGACGGTCTGACCTCTTGAGGTGTACTCGCCAGCACGTGCAAGCTGATGACCATCTTCAAACGTCACTACGTACTCAAAACTGGCTTCGCTTAAGGTTACCCACTTGAACGTGATTTTTTCTTTGGGCTTTAAACCTTGAGCAATACGTCCTTGCATTTCATCTTGCCCACGATAGTGAATGTCAATGTAACGAATTGGTTGGTCACTTACGTTCGCAATCTCGATTGTCGTGATCTCATGCAACCACTCAAAAGCACTTGAGGTCAAGGCTCCTGCTAGGAATATCACGGCAGCGATTACGTACTTCACTGATGCACCTTTGGAGTCATGTCCAAGCCATCTGTGCTCTTAACCCATGCGACAAACTCAGGCGCCATCTCTGACTCACGTTGCGCTTCAATTTTCTTGATCTGGTCGGAAAACCAAAACAAGCTCAGTCTGTAGCCCGCAGCTTTTTCTTCATCCGTCATCTTGCGCTCTAGATATTCAATTAGTGCATCTGCAATTTTCGAACCTCTAAAACTTGCAAGTGTGAGCCACTTCAACGCAAGGACTGGCGCTTGATTCCTGTAATGCTGCCCAAGCTGCGCCATGCCCTTCACATCACCTGTCTCAGCTCTTTCAAGCAAAAAAGCTGTGCTTGTCACCGGATCGAGTTGGATGTTCTCAATCGGCCTCTCACCTTGCTCCGAGAACTCATCATCAGGCAGCGGCTGGCTCAACTCTTTCTTTAGCTCTTTCCAAATCATTCTTGCTTGTTCGATATGTCTCTCATCCATATCCACGATGATTTTTTCGAGACTTCCGAAATGCTCAGAAAACTCCACAGCAAGCATTAATTGCCGGAAAGCAATTTCAGGGAATAGCCCTTGCACAAACGCAAACTGCGTAAAGCAGAGTGATTTGTACTTTCCGACAATCCCGGCTGTACTCAATATTTCAAATGGCGCATCGCTAATGCTGTCCCACTTTTCAGTCTCTGTACTTGTAATTACTTTGGGCTTTACATCCTCATGCACCAACGTGCGGAAGCCTCGTGCTGAGTGGTAAGTTTCTAGCGTCTTGCTAGCGAAATGCGCTCGCTCAATCTGATGCGCAACCAACACAGAATTCATCGGCGTGAAGCCATCCATGTTGTAGGTGCATGAGATTACTTCAGCATCACTTGCTACATATGAGCCGTGAGGTATGGGGCGCAACGTTGTGTTCATTATTTAATTTTCGGGTTTTGGTGATTCACACCGCTCTTGACTGGTCATCCAGTTTCGAATTTTTTCCACCGTCACTTCATCTAACTTTCCGTACCTATTTCTGACACAAGAAATGTTGCCTTCAGTTATGCCGTTATTCACCCCCCAAAGCATGTGCTTCCTAGCTATCACCAAAAATATCTTTCCCGCCCTGGCATTTGGAATTAGCACTTCCCTCAGATATTTCTGAGCAGCCCACACACTTGGAAGCCCTGCCGCGAACCTGATTGCTCTGTCAGGCATAGAGATTGATGGATATGGACACACATTAAAGATCGCCACTTGAGACTCCAACGACTCGACGCTCTTTCGTAGTGGATCTGCGATCCTCGTTTTATAAAACTTATGCCATGGCCTAGGTAAAGGCTCTACGCCTGTTCTTTGTTTATTGATTAGCTCTTGGTGCTTTTTATCTTCCACTGAGTAAGCTGGATTGGCATAGCAAACGACAATTTTCGCTGTCTCCATCGGTCCATCGAAAGGCCATGGCCCATAGTCGCTGGTTACAAAGTCACTGTCTTCTTTGCACTGTTTTGTTTTATCGTTTTCGAAGTAGCTTTGATCCCTTGGATGGATTAAGGCCTCACCGCATTCAGCCCAATAGCGGTGAAATTCTGTTCCTAAATACATGCTTCTCATTCTGCCGTATATATGCAGCAATTTCTAGTCCTTCATCAACGAACCTTGCTTAATAAATTAAGCAAGCAAATTGGATATAGATCAGGCATTCGGTTTGGCACTTCGGGGCCAACGCACAAAGCGCAAATGGAGTCAAACCGACTTGGCATTGCGTGCTGACGTTGACCGCAACTACATCTCGCTCATCGAACTCGGCAAGAACAGCCCTAGCGTCCGGATGCTTTACAAGCTCTGCGATGCGCTCGACATTCGCCCATCGGAGCTTTTAAAAGATGCCGATAAGCGCATGTCAACATGACCGGCAAACGATACGCGCGGGCGCACGCGCGCGAGGACACTGCCTAGGGCCTCGGCTTGTTAGGCTTCGGGGTAATTTGCAGGGTTTCGTTTTACCCGCCTTGGATACAAAACCCTCTTCAAACCCTGTTCAACCCCCGACTGTTGACGCAACCTTACGAAGGTTCACGAACTCAAATATCCAGCACGTCCATAAGCGATGAGGCTTTGCGACAAACAAAAACGCCACCCCGAAGGATGGCGAATGTAAGTTTGGTGCGGCTGGCGGGGATCGAACCCACGACCCTTGGCTTCGGAGGCCAATACTCTATCCACTGAGCTACAGCCGCACATCTCTACAGCCTTAGATTGTAGGCGCCCCGCTATAATTTCCTGAGTTTTAGAGCTATCCACAGGATAAACCCATGAGCCAACACGACCACGACACTTCTCATTCCACTTCTCAAGTTTTTGCCTCCACCATGAA
>JACCDV010451152.1_pt1 | contig 12552 bp, 16 predicted proteins | sample 7446131 | NCBI WGS metagenome assembly JACCDV01 (sample SAMN15323448, study PRJNA562643) | freshwater metagenome | isolation source: river surface water | place: USA:Blue River Watershed | collected 2017-08-17
AAGTAACGCAATAGATCGAATAAAAGTTTAATTCCTACCCAAATGGGATATACTTAGTGGACTTCAGCTTTAAGGCGAGCAAAAGTTTCTATGGGATCTGCAGTATTGGAACTAATCCTCACTATGAGAACGTGGTGAATAAACGCTTTGTTGAAGTCTACATCTACAACGATTTTGGAGAATAGTAATTCTATGGTGCACATATATCGCTCTCCTTGTTAGTATTACTTCGCTTCTAAGGGAAGTTTTAAACTTTCGACTGCTTCCTCAACGCCATGCACAACGATATTGAAACGGGAAAACTTTTATCTGAGAAATACGGACCCAAATGATTTATTATCAAAATTTCATTTATTTCGCTAAGCACCACTATTGACTTCAATGACATTCTAAAAACAAGGCCAACACTGAAATACTGACTCATTGTTAGCTCATTCCAATTATTATTTTCTTCCTGCGAATTCATTATCTGCACTGGACAAACAATATATCTGCTAAATCAAATCAAGAAGGGCAGGGATGTGGTTAAGTGTTAATAAAACAATAAGGTTTAAGAAGTTCTCAAATTCTTTAATTATATGACAGCTTCAAATAATCTTTAAATATAGGGTGACATATCATATGTAAAAAGACGACTTCCTGATCCACAAATAATCCTTCATCAAGACAAGGAGGGAAAACATACTGCATTACTACGACTTCAACCCCAAAGTAACTAGGTGTCTTACTTCAGGAGCTGGGGAAGGGAGCTTATGGAGTGGTGTACAAGGGGAGGGAGAAGAAGGGGTCGGAGTGGCGAGCAATCAAGAAAATAGCCAAGAAAAATATCAAACAGCCTGAACTTCTCATCAATTAAATCGAAATTCTCAAGACCATTGACCATCCTTCCTGCATCAAGCTTTATGAGACCTTCGAAGACGAAAACAACGTCTTCTTAGTCACTGAGTATACATCCAATAAAGCAGTCTTTGCGATGGGGGCGAGCTCTTTGACAGGCTAGACAGCGACGGAAACTTTTCCTAAGAGGATGCCCGTAAAATTTTCATACAGATTTTGTAGGCGTTAAGTTATTGCCATGCACACCAAATCGCGCACAGAGATCTAAAACCTGAGAATTTCCTGTTTTTAAACAAAAACAGTTTGGATTTGAAGTTGATTGATTTCGGACTGGCCTACAGATGGAAGGACAACATGCGGGCATAGCTGGCTGCGAAGGGAGAGAAGAAATTAGTGGGAACAGTAATTCTTGGTTGACATAGTCTTACTACATCGCTCCTGAAATTATTACTGGTTCATATAATCAAAACTGCGATATTTGGTCGGCTGGCGTCATCCTCTACATCCTCCTCACCGCAGTCCCTCCCTTCGACGGCGACAGTGACAAAGCCATCATCGAGGAAGTGAGAAAGCTCAAGTATACTCTTGACAGTAACTATTCCTATAAGTAGTACCTTAAATGAAAGCAATCAGTAAAAATGCAAAAGAACTAATCGCCAAGATCCTCCAACCCTAAACCAAACGAATCTCCATCGCTGATATATTCCACGACCCCTGGATCATAAAATAGTCAAACAAAGGGCCACTCAAGATGAATTTCAGTAAAATGACTGCCTTTTCAAAATACTCCAAAGTAACATTCAGTAAACTCAGGTTAAAAAGCTGGCAGCAACTTTCATTGCCACCCAACTCTCAGAGAAATAGGTCTAAAACCTAGGAAACCTCTTCAAACAGATCGACCTCAACCACGATGGAGAGATCTCAATAGAGGAGCTAAAACTAGCTCTTAAGGACGAGAAGAATCTTCCCTCCATCAAGGAACTGGCAAATATCATGTAATCCATCGATACTGACAAAAACGGCAAAATAAACTATAACTAATTCCTCGCCTCATGCATGGATTCATCCAAACTATTTACGGAGGAGCGCATTAAGCAGCTCTTCAAAATGATCGACCAGGACGGCAACGGATACGTCGAGCGCAAATAACTTCTCCAACTCTTAGAAAGTACACAGATATTGATTTAGGCAACGGGATGAGTACTCTTAACGGGAAGAGCGTGGACGAGATAATTTCAAACTGCGACAAGGACGGGAACGGTATAATCGACTACAACTAATTCAAAAACAGTCTGCTGTGATTATTTATGGATTCGAATATCTATGAAGGATTGAGCATATAATAGAGGCGAATCACTTGATGGGCTGGTCCGTGTAGATTAATTGTAGGCGGGATAAAAAGAGCTGGTATTATTAAGAGTAGGTGTCGATAGACTATATGAACATATTGGCCTGCGAAAATGGACTATAAGTTATAGAGTACTGCTCACAGATTAATACAATCTTATCATAAATTAAATCAGGCAGGGCCATCCAACTGCCCTCACTCAACCTACGATCCCCACTATCCATTTTATTTATACTCTCAGGCAGCACCCCGCTATAATAGAAAATGAGGCAAAGAGGCACGTTATCTGCGAACTAGACCTTCACGAGGAAAGATATGAAAGCTGACTTGTTTAAAGTTGCCACCAAGTGGTGCAGTACCTCATTTATGTACCTATACTTCAATCGGATTGGATAGATTATGTTTAGTGAAATTACTCCGTCTTGCTGGAACACTCTCAGCTCTCGTTTAGGCAAATGCTGACTCTCGCCCTGCAAGTTTATAAGAGTTTGAGTCTAATTCTCGTTGTGCGAGTGAATAAGATTCTTGTTCATAAATGGTTTAGCGAGTGTATTTTGATTATGAGGCATATCATACATATCATCCCACATATGTATAAATCACAAAGGCCACAACTAGAAATAGTACGAAAAGGGTCGCCCACAGTGTGTATTTGTTCTTACTCATCTTCTTTTTTATGGAGCCCAGCAACTTTTGAGCAGTCGTTAGCTGATTGCCTAGCTTTATTCATTAAATACTGATGTCTCCCACTCGCGTTATGTTCTTCATCAACTTCTAGTTGTTCTTCTTTATCCCCTGCGCAGCCTACTGCGACATGGCCTCGGCCTCGTACATCTGCCTTTTGGCCTACAGAAGGGGGTCAGCCCCCACTTCCTCCTCTTTCTCGAAGATCTAATCACTCAACTGGTGCTGTTGCTCTTCCTTTATCATCTTCTATCTTTAGTTTAGTCTTCGTTTATAGGTCCGCAGCTCGTCCTTGTAGAGGGTGATCTCAATAGAGTGACACTTACCTTGGCTCTCATCTCAGCCTTTTGGCAAATACCGCTTTCTATTTCCATTCTGTTGATCTATGCATGGAATGAGGAATACTTCCTGTGTTGCATCCGAGAGTGCCTCGTTCATGTCATCGAGCTTATTGGCATCCTTGGACTCTTGGAGTGTCTTCTGGACAAATCGTATATTTTTGAGAAAGTTGCTTTCGCAAGTATCAAAGACATCCGACATTTTAATTTCTTGTCAGTGATAATTAAATCTATATTTTAGAATATTCAAAAAAGTTAGTTGGTTTACTGCAATAATATAAAATAAAACCCAATGAGGATGACTTAAATGATTGGCTAATATATATCAAATGAAAAACCATAAATAATGTCTTCCCATTCAAACTAAAAGCATGGGGTTTGGGGTGTTTGAATAGGAAGGCATTACTCATGATTTTTCTATCCAATATATATGGATGTGTTTTAATCAACTGAATTCTAATGATGATGGGGATTAGGGCCTATAAATGACCTGGTTAATTGTCCTCTTTCCGCGCTTCAGGGGCTGTCCAAAGGCGTTAATCAGGCTGTTCTTCACTATATAAGCAGAAATGTACTAAATAACACTTTGAAGGGTTTTACTGATGCAGCGAAATGCTTGACTAAGGGGTTAAGGGTTGTGAACTGATTGTCTTCGATGTTGATGCGTTCAAGAAGGGGAGCATTTAGCTCATAGAGCTTAGTGCATTATAAAATCAGATTTTAGCTTACATCCAGAAACTTCAATCGTGGGAAGTGGCACTTCCTTAGGCAGTCGATTCTTACAATTTTGTTGTTCCACAGCCACAGCTCCAGAAGGCTTTAGAACTGGCTTAATTGCAAATTTTCTACCGACTCGATTAAATTGCCTCCAAGATTAAGTACTTACAATTTGGAAAAAGCGAAAGGGACGATAGTGTTGATGATGCTTGCGTCCTAATTCCAGTCTAGATAGGGCAAAGTGTACGAAGCCAGAGCATGGCGACCACATGATGATGATGGGTGGTGGTGGCTAGAAATTACTCAAGTTCGCTGGGGGTGAATCTTTTGCAGGCTACATAAGAAAACAATTACAGAGGTTCCATTTTTGCTAGCGGATAATCTATTGGATTTACTTTTCAAACCTCTTTTTATGCGAAGTGGTGTTGCCGCCCTTGCCCTTCCCTTTGCGGGAGGAGGGCGGCGCATTCACGACTGTGTTTGTGGTTGGCTACTACTCCATGAACGAATTAATATTATATTGACTTCTTATGCTTAGTTGTTAGTCTTAAAAAGAATCAAAATTTATACAATTCGATACCAAGCAACAGAAAAATCAACAAAACATCACCAAGCAATCATTTTGGTATGGAACCATCAATTCGATTATTATTACTTTTTTATTATTGTCTCCAGATTTATACTAATTGCAAATGAACGGATGGTGGATGAAAAACCATTGGTAAATAAGTATGAGCTATATAATTTCTACAAATGCAATGATATTTAAAATATTAAGAAATGAGCGATTAAGCCGCTGTTGGTGATTCCGCCAAGGTATACGAGGTTTCAGATGTCACCAACTACAAAACTTTCAATCCATTCTGCAGGTTTCTAGTATCGTAGCCCCGACGCTACCTCTTCACCAACATCATCATCTGGGCACTCATGGTTCTATACTATGTAGTCACCCTCCCAACCGCCACTGTCGCTCTTATCACAGTAACTGCCGTGCTGCACTTGTTGGTGGAGATAATAATAGTAAAGATCGGCGTGACTGATCCTGGGATGATTCCTAAGATATTGCAGCATTATGAGTAATAAAAATTAAAGAATATTCCTATCGATAGTCGCTACTAGACTGGCAACATGCGGGAGTCATCGAAAATGTATGTATTCGCCCTCAAGTCTCACAGCCTCAAGGTCAAGTTTTGTCCCTCGTGCTTCATCTTCCGCCCACCCAGGTCCACGCACTGCTCTTAGTGCAACATCTGTGTATAGAGACTGGACCATCACTGCCCTTGGATTGGCACATGCGTTGGTAAGAGAAACTACAAATATTTCTTTGCATTCCTTATAATCCTTTTTGTCACCACTCTCCTTATGATAGTTCAAGTGGGGTTGGCCCTTCAAACACTAGTCTTTGCTGATAAAATAGGAATTTACATCTGCAACATCCTTGAGGGACTTGCCTTAATAGGGAGCTTAGTGTTTGTTAGTATCCTTTTGTTTTTTCACTGCTATATTGCGAGCAAAAATACGACAACAAACGAGTACTGCAAGAAAGTTTGGGAGGGCATTTCAGGCAATCCCTTCGAAAAGTACTCAATTTATCATTTAGAAGTGGCTGCTTTAAAAATTTCATCAAGATCATCAGCAACAACAACGCCATACTCACAGACCCATAGGCCAATCTACTCAAACGCGATCCACCTAAGTAGTAATCAGGGTAAAATCGTATCCCACGTGAGACTGAAAGTCGCATGACTGGAGTTTACATCCGTTCTATGAACTCTAACAACAACAGCAAGTAGAACTTGAAAAGGAGTCGAAGGAGGAGTAGAAAAATTAGCAACTTTGGTTTATAGAGAAAGGACGCTATATCTAATTTCAACGAAGTGGTATAGCAAGTTTGATATTTTAATTTTTCAATTATAGTATATCGCTTCGAACATAAACAGTTCAAACTGAGGATGGATTTAAAGTTCAATCTGAGTCTGCACCTGGTAGAGGTGAGGAGAGAGTAGAGAGAGCACAAGTACTCCCTTGCTGAGTACATAAAGTTCATTGAGCTCAGCTATGATGTCAACAAGTTCGTGGCTGGGTGGGCTGAGGGCATGGGCAAGGCTGGCCCGCCTTTCCAAACCATCAAGCACAATAGTCGATTCTTGGGAGAGCACTTTGAGGTGATGAGGAAGGAGTTTGCTGACGTAAGGTTGGGGTTATTCTTAGGGGATTAGTGAGGAACTTAATTTTAAGTTGAAGGACTTAACTGAAGAAACTTTACAAAAACTGAAGTAGAAGAAGGAAGAAAGGGCCCTAAGGTTCAAAAAGCTCTCAGAACAGCAAAAGCAATCGGTTGAGTCCATTCTGAAGCTGCTCAACAACATCCCAATGAGCACGCGCATTGTGAACCTATTCGACCAACAGAAAGAGGAGACACACTAACTGCTAAAATTAAATTTTAATTTCCACCTCCACCTCACAAAGACCAACGATAAGGAGAATACCTATGCTTGGTAAAACGGAAGAAGGGAGAAATAGAAAAATGAGTTACTCACTAAAATGATTGTTTGAATACTCATGAAATACCCTTGAAACTGCTTTTCCTTATTTTAAGATGGTGATGGGTGGGTGTGCATATCGTGGTGGGCAATAATACTTAGCCATGGAGAGAGTAAGTATCTCAAGACCACTCCTGTGCTCTGAGCTGCTTGCAAAGGCTGTCTCTTGATTGACAAGGCACAGCTGTTCTTGCAGCTTCAACAACAAACTATTATAACTTATCACTACCATAATAAAGCATATTCATATGCATAATACACAGCTTACTTATATTTTGGACTGACAATAAAAGTCTAATACTCCTGCATTTATTTTGTCCTAACTTCGATTTTAATATAGTTATAATAAAAAGTTCAAATGTCAGCTAATAGATTCGGAACGTACCGCCCCAAACTCGAGGAAAACTTCAACAAGGACCTCACCCCCAAATCATCGAAATACTCCCCTAAAATTTCACCCGCCTTCAACAGTCTTCGCGGAGGGATCACCCTCAAACAAGACCCTTACTCAAAGATAAAGCTAACGAAGCCCTCGACCAGCAAGAACGGACAGGAAGGGGCGCCCTACTTCCACAGCAAGGAGAACACTGATAAGAAGCAGTTTAACAACTCGCATAAGAAGCTGTAATTCACCAAGACATCAAATGCCAAGAATAGCTACTAATATCAGCCGAGGTCCAAGTCCAAATCGCCAGTCAGGCAGGTCGACGAAATCGTCAGGGAAGAAGTATTCATACAGCCTAAAACATTCAGAATATAAGACAGGGGCATCAAAATTACTGAAAATTAGCACCCAGAATTGCCTAAGGTTTTATTGCCTGTCTCCAATTTCGAACCTGCCAAGCACTCCAAGAATGGACATGGGACCATTCGCGCCTACTCTGCCTCCACCAACCAAGGCCCAGTGAGGGAGTACAATGAAGACCGAGTCGCCATTATATTGAACTTTTCCAAGCCTGAGCACGTGGTGGATTGGAAGAAGCCAGCCTACTTTGGAGTGTTTGACGGCCACGGGGGAATGTAATGCGCAGACTTTTTAAGAGATAACCTGCATGTATTCATATCTAAGGAAAAAAGGTAATAAACAGTCTATTTAGTTTCCCCAACAAAATGGAATAAGCCATCCGCATTGGCTTCTAGAAATGTTAGAAAAGCTTCCTCTAGCAATCATACAGTGGCAAATGTGACAAATCAGGATCGTGTGGACTCATCTCCTTCTTCCATGGCAAAGAATGCTTCATTTCCAACGTAGGGGACAGCCGAGCTATTATGAGTTCACGCAGAGGAAATATAATAAGGGACCTATCAATCGATCACAAGGCTAGCGATTAGTACGAGCAGAAGCGGATAATTGAGGGTGGAGGCAAAATTTATCAGTAATGTTGGATTAAGATAGAACCAAGATTAGAAACGCAAATCCACAGTTGAAAATATTCTTTGAGGGGGAAGAACATAGCTTTATCTTGGGCCCGCATCGAGCCTACCCAGGAAGACTCTCAGTGACTCGAACCTTTGGGGATATATAGGCCAAATTTTCATAGTTCGGGGGTAACTCAAGGGCGATAATCTGTACACCTGAGATAAAAAGTGTTTCTATTTCATAAGATGATGACTTCATTATCCTTGCATGTACTTGACGAATGATAAAGGCGATGGAATATACGATAAACTATCAAACTCTGAGATCATAGAGGTAGTGTGGGATACTTTCAAGCGAGACAAAGGATCCTTTCAGAACATCCATGAATTCTGTGGGAAGGCAGTATAGAACATAATGAAACTAGCATTCAATAAAAAGACACTTGACAATATAACAGTGGTCATGATTGCCTTTGAAGGCCTAGAGTCATATCTTCAGACCCAACTTTAAATAAAGCCTCAAACTGCTGACCCCACCTCCACCCTCCGTAAGAGCAAATAGTCAAAGCTCGAGGCTTCCTTCTAGCGCAAGTATGTAGGGAGAAGCATCTCCCCGTCAAACTACAACTCAATGCGGACTAAGAGCTACTATCGTGGGCAATGAATGAGTTTTATAAATTTTATGGATTGAATGACTGACATTATAATCTGTATAATATTTAAAAAGGGATGAACGAGCTGCACAACGAGTACGTGAAGGACGACCACCTGGAGTAGTAAGACGAGGAATAATAGAACGTGCAAACGCAGAAAGGTAATGGTGGGAGTATGAAGCCACGGAGAACGATGTGGACACGATCGATGAGGAGTTATAATTCGCAATTATGGAGCAGGTGAAGAAGATCGAGCAAAAGGAAGGTACGATTGTGTTGAGGGAAGATTCGATCAGCGAGGCCCTGGAGGAAAAACTGCAAAATCTCCTCCTCAAGATCGCCAATCAGAACGAAGAATAGATAGTTAAGCTCAGGATGAACGAACTCGCTTTGAGCAAAGTATGCACCAAACTACCCAGATCCTCGTCTACACCCACGGCAAGTCCGAGTTCAGACTTGTCGTCGCCCACCACCACATCGGCAAGGCCTATCTCAACTACAAGTGCTACGAGCAGGCCATCGACCATCTCACCCTCGCCCTCAAGAAGAACTCCAAACTCACCCAGATCAAGGAGACCAAGCTCTATCATACATACATCCTGAGAGGGTTGAGTAAGTGCTACTATGAAATTTCAAGCTTTGAGGATGCGCTCGAGGTACTCTCAAAAGCCGAGGACATTCAGAATACATACTATAACGAGAGTAAGCATTTTGTTAGTAAGATCCGTTAGGGAGTGGATAGAACGAAAAGTGCGATGTATAAACGCTTAAGCTTATTGCTAACTGTCAGACCAAGCTTAAAAACTATAAAAAAGCAAGGCAATACTTCAAAAAAGCCCTCGACTATTGCCAAAAGACTAAAGGGTAGAAATCTAAAGAATTCGCCAAGATAAAGATCGACTAAGCTAAGACTTACTTCTAATAGAAAAATTACACATCAGCAATTGAATAGCTCGATCTTGCAATCCGTACATTTTGACCCTACCTTAGAGACACTAATAAACCTGAACTATCCCAACAGGATGTAGCTGGTCAACCTCTAAGACCTCCTCTCCCAGTACTACTAGAAAAACGGGGAAATATAAAAGCAAATCGACACTCTTTTCGCTAAACTAGAGCTCTTTACGTAGGAGTACGATGAGTCCCACAAGAATACTTTGAAGCTAAAAAGAAGTATCGTGACTGTGCTAATGAAAAACAACAAGCAAGACATCGCCATCAAAATGCTCTAAGAAATCCTAGTATTCCCTCCACTATATAGTAATCCTAATAAAAGATCTACGGCCCTAACTCGATCCACGTTGGCAAAACCTTGAAGATGCTGGGCATAAACTTCATGTCCAAATAAAACGAGATTAACTCGGCCGAGCACTACCTGAAGCGCGCCCTGAAGATCCTGCAAGAGCAGGGGAACAACAAGCTGGTGAAGGAGATAAAGGGGAAGCTGCAGGTGCTGAAGGACATGAAGGAGAAGCGCATTAACGGGATGATCAATCAGTAATGAATATATTCAATGCTCGTATAATAAATCAGATTATTGGCAGCGACATCAACCACCATGATCAATAATAATCTCTACAGCTCCCCCGATCGGAACCATAAAATCCTCAACCCCGGCTCCCCAGTGGCCCGCAGGAAAAATATCGACTTCCCCACCAACCCACCCATCCAGACCATCCCCAATAACAACGAATACTCCAGAAAGGAAGTCAATCTTCCCCAGACAAGTCCCCAGCATCATTACTACCCCGAGAAGGTCAATACTGGCAAGCCTCTTGATGCCTCCACCAAAAAATAGTTCGGACTCGAAAGTACAATTAGGGAGTTAAGCGATAGAATGGTCAAAATGTCGCAGAAACTTGGGCACCATTAAGCCATTCTCATCAAAATGACCGAAAATTCCATATAAAACAACAAGTAATAGTTCAAAAAAAGCAATAAGAATGATGAGTCCAAGAGCATTCAAGCTCTAAGCTAGAGCCTCAACAAAATCCGCAAGGATTTCTAGGACTACAAGTCAGGAAATATCGTCACAAGGGAACTTTAAGTAAAAAATCAGCTGTTCTCAGAGTTAATCCACAAAAGCGAGTAAAGGATGAGAGAAGAAATGCAATTCATCATCAAGAAATCGAATGAATACACCTACAGTGGGAGCACCAATGCTGCCTTGGACTAAAAGCTCGAGGAACTATAGCGAACCATCCACAAACTCTAGCTGAGCACCTCCCTCAACAGCAACAAGATATTCGGCGCGCATTAGAAGATAGACGAGGTGTCATCCAGCCTCGACGGACACATAGACCTCATCAACGCATAGCTCAACAAGGCCATCAACAAAATCATCAACTTCGTCAATGATAAAGTCAGCAAACCCCTCACTTAGAACCTGGCCTCCCTCACTGAAAGAGTATAGAAGATTTAAATGAAACGTGCGGACCACTTCGCAGGTATGAAATCCTCAGACCAAAAATCCTAGAAGAGTCGAACGGCGGCCGAGTACAAGTAAGTGCTAACAGCCTACAACCAATAGATAATAATCCGTTAGCGACTATATTACATCGACATCGACGGATACCTGCTAGACGAGCAATTCTACTATCTCCTGAATAGCAAGTAATAGAGGATCAGGCTGGACGAGAGCCAGATCCATATTCTGAGGGATACCCATTTGATGTTCTGATCACTTCGTCATTTGTCTCCTCCTTATTACTCCATACTATACTGCAATATTCCATTCTATTATATCGAGTAATGTCTTCCAATTCCTACAATTAAATCAGCATCGGACGCGTCATCCCCATCAAACTCAGGAACATCATGGAGAGGCCAACGGTTGGGCAGTATGCCTTCAACAAGCTGGCCGAGCTCATCTGCACCAACTTCGATCGCAAGAAGAGCAACAAATAAAACAGAGTTTAGCAAAAGACAACCTTTGTTATCAAGGAGTCTAGGAATGTCAATACGCGCACTGCCTCCCTCAAACAGCCCTCCTTAAACAGACCCAAATCCATACCCAACACCTAAAATGTTTATTTCTCAGAATTCTTCGAATATTTTTCAGGGGGGAAGGAAGCAGAGCCTGAGTTCAGGCCTTACCACCAACAGCAATAATACCCTCCCAAGCAATTTATTGAAAATGTGGGCAAATAGAGGAAGCACTTATCACGAGTGAGTAAAAAATCGCACTCTCACAAATAACCCAAAATTCAAAATACCAAAAGTATATTTGGAGAGTGGTAAATCTAACAATAAAATGCCAATTTCTCCATTTTGCTCAAATCCCACAACGATTGATCTGTAGTCCATTTCCCTATATAATTCTCCCCTGTAATTTTATTAATTATACAATGCTGCACCACTCCAAAACAACCTAGACCATCCTGAGTTCCCTCTCTCGGCTAAAGGAATAGAAGAAGCAGATAGCTTCCAAACTCATGTAGAGTATAAACAAAAATAGTTAGATATACTAACAGCACTCACTATCCACCCATAAATACAATCAGAATGTGCTAGTGAATCGAGAGAGGTCGGTCTCCCTCCTCGAGAAGAAACTCAACCTCAAAATCAAGAACGATTAGGATAATACTATCAAACTTAGCAAGGTCGAGCAGGAAACTATAAGGAAGAGGATGGAGATCTAAAAGAAACTGGCAGAAATCAATAATAGAAATGCTTTGAGGATATAAGAACTCAAGACCATTGAGGAGAAGGTGATAAAGAAGATACAAGAAGATATAACCAAAAATTAGTTGAAGGAAAAGCAAATGAGAGAGGAATATACGCGGATCAAAAATGATGAGAGGAAAGTGCATTAGACCAAAATATATCAAAAGAAGGAGTCGTATGAACAGTGGAAGCTACTCCAGGCCGAAAAATGGAGATTAGAGAACTTAGTCAAACTGCAAGAGGAAAAGCATAATGTGTTGGTAAGTAGTCAAAATCCAGTCCCAACAAGGAAGTAGTAAAAGAAGAAAAGTGAATAAAAGTACATTCCTAACGAGAAATAATACAACAAACTAAAGAGACCCCTAAATATAAATTCCAAATAAATGGGAAACCAATATTTGTAACAG
>JACCDV010532090.1_pt1 | contig 12547 bp, 12 predicted proteins | sample 7446131 | NCBI WGS metagenome assembly JACCDV01 (sample SAMN15323448, study PRJNA562643) | freshwater metagenome | isolation source: river surface water | place: USA:Blue River Watershed | collected 2017-08-17
AACGAAAAGGTGGATGAAATCATTGATGAATTGAGCAAATAAGGCCTAGGATGAAAATATTAACCGAACATATAGACGTACCTAACATCGATACCATCGATGTGTTCATGAAACATGGAGGGTATTCAGCGGTCAAAAAAGCGTTAAAGAAAATGACCCCTGACGAGGTAACCGAAGAGGTGAAGAAGTCAGGTCTTCGTGGTCGTGGGGGCGCAGGTTTCCCAATGGGTATGAAGTGGTCTTTCTTAGCAAAGCCAGAGGGTGTACCTCGTTATTTAGTGTGTAATGCAGACGAATCAGAGCCTGGTACGTTCAAGGACCACTATTTAATGTGGAAATCCCCGCATACTTTAATCGAAGGAATGATCGTTTCTTCGTTTGCCCTAGGAGCAAATACCTCGTATATCTATGTACGCGGTGAGTTAATGTATGTGATTGCTATTTTAGAAAAAGCGATTCAAGAGGCGTATGATAAAGGATTATTAGGTAAGAACATCTTAGGCTCTGGTTATGATTTAGACCTATACGTTCAGCCTGGTGGTGGAGCGTATATCTGTGGAGAGGAAACAGCCTTGTTAGAATCATTAGAAGGTAAAAGAGGAAACCCACGTAACAAGCCACCTTTCCCAGCGGTGAAAGGTTTGTGGCAATGTCCTACGGTGGTGAATAACGTAGAATCCATCGCAGCAACTTCGTGGATCGTGAATAACGGTGGCGATGCGTATGCGGCGATCGGTGTAGGACGTAGTACAGGAACGAAATTGATTTCGGCATCTGGTCACATTAAGAAGCCAGGAGTTTACGAAATTCCATTAGGTATTACCGTAGAAGATTTCATTTATTCAGATGAATGGTGCGGCGGTATTCGCGATGGGCATAAATTGAAAGCGGTAGTCGCAGGTGGTTCGTCTGTGCCTATCTTGCCAGCGGACTTGATCTTAACGACAGCAGCAGGGGAGAAACGTTTAATGACGTATGAATCCTTGTCAGACGGAGGTTTTGTTTCTGGGACGATGTTAGGTTCAGGTGGTTTTGTCGTAATGGATGAGACGGCGTGTATCGTGCATAATACCTTGACATTTGCGAAGTTCTACCACCATGAGTCGTGTGGACAATGCTCTCCTTGCCGAGAAGGTACAGGTTGGATGGATAAAGTATTGCACCGCATCGAACACGGTCAAGGCCGCATAGAGGATATCGATTTACTAGTCGATGTGGCAAAGAAAATTGAAGGAAATACGATTTGTCCGTTAGGGGATGCGGCGTCTTGGCCAGTGGCTGCGGCGATCCGTCACTTCCGCGATGAGTTTGAGTGGCATATTGAGCACCCAGAATTAGCGACAAAACCAGGCGCGGTATTTATGCGCAAAGGGGCTAGTTGGACTAAATAATTTGGCAGAAATTAACGAATATGAAAGTTACGATAGATAATATCACCCTTGAGGTAGAACCAGGAACCACCATCATGCAGGCAGCTCGCATGATCGGGCCTGAGGTTGCTCCGCCAGCTATGTGCTATTATGAGCCTTTGAAGGGTTCAGGTGGAAAATGCCGTGCTTGTTTAGTGAAGGTGACAGCAGGATCTGAGAAAGACCCACGTCCGATGCCTAAATTAGTTCCAGCCTGCATTACCGCCGTTCAAGACGGGATGATTGTGGAAAATACGGTGAACGAAGATGTGTTAGAAACGCGCAAAGGCATCGTAGAATTCTTGTTATTAAATCACCCATTGGATTGCCCAGTGTGTGATCAAGCGGGAGAGTGTCACCTGCAAGACTTCTCGTTCGAGCACGGTGTTTCATCGACTCGTACCGTAGAGGAGCGCAACACGTTCGAGCCAACAGATTTAGGTCCGAATATCCAGTTACACATGAATCGTTGCATCTTGTGTTACCGTTGTGTGTACACAGCGGATCAAATCACAGATGGCCGTGTTCACGGGGTGATGCACCGCGGAGATCATGCAGAAATCAGTACGTATATTGAGAAGGCAATTGATAATGACTTCTCGGGTAACGTGATTGATGTATGTCCGGTGGGCGCATTGACCGATAAAACCTACCGTTTCAAGAGCCGTGTTTGGTTCTCAAAACCAGTGGATGCGCATTGTGAGTGTAGCAAGTGTTCCGGAAAGGCAACGATCTGGTACAAAGGAGACGAAGTAATTCGGGTAACTGGTCGCAAGAATATGTGGGGCGAGGTGACAGACTTCATTTGTAATGGCTGTCGTTTTGATAAGAAAAAGACGTCTGATTGGGTGATCGAAGGACCGACTAATGTGTCGCGTCACTCAGTTATTTCAGCGAATAAATATGGCGCGAACTTGATTAAGCCGGCGTTCCCAGTATTACAAGCGGCGCGCGATTACAAGCAAATTAATGACGATCGTGACCGTAGTTTTTTAGGCATTCAACCTGCTTTACCTAAATCTAAAAAGAAATAGATGGACTTATTTAATTCAGTTTTTATTGCCAAAGCTTCTTTCATCGGTGTCATCTTCTTGATCACCTTAGGGGTAGCGGCTTATTCAACCTATTTCGAGCGTAAGATCGCGGCCTTCATGCAAGACCGTATTGGTCCAGATCGCGCGGGTCCTTTTGGTATCTTGCAACCTTTAGCGGATGCGGTAAAGATGTTCATGAAGGAGGATTTTATTCCAGCCAACTCGAACAAGTGGTTGTTCATCATGGGCCCATGTTTGTCGATGTTGACGGCGTTGATGACCTCGGCGGTGGTTCCTTTTGGGGATACGATCACGATGGGTGATGTAACGTTTGACTTGCAAGGTATCGATGTGAATATCGGTATTTTATGGGTGTTCGGTATCGTATCATTAGGGGTTTATGGCATCCTAATCGGTGGTTGGGCATCTAATAACAAGTATTCTTTGTTAGGTGCGATTCGTGCGGCTTCCCAAAACATCTCTTACGAATTAGCCATGGGTCTTTCGATCATCGCGATTTTGATGATGACAGGTTCTCTTTCTACCAAAGCTATTGTGGAGGCTCAACAAAACGGTCACTGGAACATCTTGTACCAACCGATGGGCTTCATCATCTTCTTAATTTGTGCGTTTGCCGAGTGTAACCGTACGCCTTTCGACTTACCTGAGTGTGAGACGGAATTAATTGGAGGGTACCACACAGAATACTCTTCGATGAAATTAGGCTTCTATCTGTTCGCCGAATACATCAATATGTTTATTTCTGGAGCAGTTATGGCGACGCTTTATTTTGGTGGGTATGATTATCCAGGTGTAGATTTTGTGACGGCTCAATTAGGTGCTACGGCAGCGACGTTGATCGGAGCAGGTGCCTTGATTGGAAAGGCTTTGGCCTTCGTATTCATCTTTATGTGGGTGCGCTGGACATTACCTCGTTTCCGCTACGATCAATTAATGGGCTTAGGCTGGTCAGGTTTAATTCCATTAGCGATGTTTAACATCGTAGTAACTGGATTAGGGGTTTTATTAGACCAACAGATTCTGATTGGAATCGGTGGAGTAGTCGTATTTATCGTGGGAATCGTGTTGTACGATCAATTATTTGTGAAGAAAAAAATAGCATAGCGATATGAAATTAAGTAATAGAACGAAGGTAGTAGAGCAAGGCGAAATGACTTTAGCGGAGCGTATGTATCTTCCTGCGATTGTAGGGGGTATGGCGACGACGTTAAAGCACTTTTTCTCTAAACCCGTTACCATCCGTTATCCTGAGCAACAACGTTATTTAGGTCCTATTTACCGTGGTCACCACATCTTGAAGAAAGATGAGCAAGGGGCTGAGCGTTGCACGGCTTGCGGTCTTTGTGCCGTAGCTTGTCCTGCGGAGGCTATTTCGATGGTTGCAGAGGAGCGCAAGAAGGGTGAAGAGAAATTGTACCGCGAAGAGAAGTATGCCAAAGTATACGAAATCAATATGTTACGTTGCATCTTCTGCGGTCTATGCGAGGAGGCTTGCCCTAAAGAGGCAATTTTCTTACGTCACGATCAAATGGTTCCTGTGTTCAATAGCCGCGATGAGGTGATTTACGGGAAAGATAAATTAGTTGAAAAAATGGACCAACGCTACTTGCGTGAGGGCTGGAAATAAATTCTTATGGAGATTTCTAATATTTGGTATTTTCTTTCAGGTTTAACATTGCTAAGTGCCCTAATGGTCGTTTTAGCAAAGAACCCAATTCACTCAGTTTTGTACTTGGTGTTCACTTTCTTCTGCATTTCAGGTCACTATGTCCTGTTAAATGCACAATTCTTGATGGCCGTAAACATCATCGTTTACGCCGGTGCCATCATGGTTCTATTCCTTTTTGTGATTATGATGTTTGATTTGCGGAAGAACCAACCAGAATCGAAATCAAACTTAACCAAGCTAGCAGGTTCAGTAGTCGCAGGTTCTCTTTTAGTGCTTTTAATTGCCTTATTGCGTCAGAACAATATGGTGCCACCACGATCACAAGGTTTTATTTCCCAAACGGGTATGGTGGAGAATCTAGGTAAAGTATTGTATTCTGAGTACCTATTGCCTTTTGAACTGGTTTCTATCTTGTTCTTTGTGGCGATGGTGGGAGCGGTGCTTTTGGGGAAAAGAGAAGCTGGGGAGCGTAATTTTTAATTGGGTCATTCCAAATTTTGCTGCGCAATAATTTATGAATGCCCCAATTAAAAATGACTCTACTGAACTTAAAATAGACTAAAAAAGGGGATCAACTTGATCCCCTTTTTTAATGTATTCGTGTAGCGCATTTCACATACGTATCCGCGCAGCGGATTCCTACTCTCTACTCTCTACTCTCTTATCTCTACTCTCTTATCTATTCACTTTTTTGTCAAAAAAACCCACCTTCACCCCAATCGTACCCGTCGCTCTCGACATACCAGGTGTCTTTTCCTCCCCGAATGCGAAGCGGTAGTTTGCTCCTCCAAATAATTTGACATACTTGAGTACATTAACCTCAAGATTGATTCCCGGTTGAACACCCAATGCTTTTGATTCATTGGAAAAATAGTGCTTCCCATTATAATTTGGAGGACCTTGTGGAGGGTATATGGCTGGGTAAAACCTTTGTTCATTTTTGATTTCCTCTTGAATACGACCAATCGCTACTGGAAAGCTCAAGTGGAATACTTTGTTTGCCATGGGCGTTGCCTCGATTGTTAAAGCATTGAAGCGTTGACGATCTTCTGGTGTATTCATCCCATTGCGATCGTTGCGGCGAGGCATTGAGTTGAATGAGGCGATACCCACGGATAACTTATTGTTAAAATGTATTTGTAAGCCTACTCCGCGTTCTGGTCCCCCTTTGCCAAAAAGCATTTGGGATTGAAATGAAATACCGACAGATTTCAATTTCTGTGATTTGAAAAGAGTCTTCATCTTAGAAGTGGTATCCTTTCTGGTTTTAATTAAGGTTTCTTGTCCTAAGGCTTTTTCAGCGGACTGAAAGCCAATGAACAGACATAATACAAGGCGAATTGAATGTTTCATAATCTTTTATTTTTTTACGAATGTACAAATTATACTGTTTCAATAATTCCAAAAAGATACAAAGGTATATTTCGAAGATTACCGCCCTAATTCTATCGATGAAGCCTTAGTGTGGATTGCACTTATTTATCTAGATTTGTAAAATATGTGGCAGGCAATAAATTATCGGAAAACCAAACGCACATTCCAGGTGTTGTTTAACCTAATTCTTTGGGGAATGTGGATTGGCTTACCTTTATTAAGTCCGGTGCATCAAACGCACGAAGTTGCACATCCGCATCCCCACGATAATCCGGAATTTTCAGAACACATCTGGGTAGAGTTAATTACGGTTATGCCATTGTTTTATGTGATAACGCTGTTATTGATTCCTTATGTATTTAAGAAGAAAGGAATTTGGGTGTTTTTCGCAGTCTTAATTGTGACAAATGTGGTATTCTTTTTGTTGCAGATGTTGTTTCACCATACTTTTTTAGAATTTGAACATGAACACGGTACAGCACCAGAGATTTTGGGGGTGTTCCCGCTTATCATGGTGTCTGCCATTGCTTCTGCTTACGGTTTGTTGTTAGAGTTTTTAGAACAAGATGCGAATAAGGAAGAACAGAAAAATGAGCAATTGAAATCAGAATTAGCTTTTTTGCGCTCGCAGATTAGCCCCCATTTTATCTTTAATATTCTGAACAGTATTGTCTATTTGATACGGACTAAAGCCTCCGAAAAAGCGGAAGATGTCACAATGCGCTTATCCTCTTTGATGCGCTATATGTTATATGATTCAGACCAAACAATGGTTCCCTTAACGAATGAATTAGCGTATGTAGAGAATTACATTGATCTCCAAAAAATGCGATTTGACGGTAATGTAGATTTTAAATTTCAAGTAAAAGGGGATGGTGCTGGGCATATGATCGAGCCCATGTTATTAATCCCATTTGTGGAAAATGCGGTTAAACATGGGGTGGGTTTAGTCGATAAACCCTTTATCTATGTGACTCTTGAGACGACAGAAAATGGATTGCATTTTCTTGTGAAGAATAAAAAGGGGAAAGAAGAGCAAATATTTAAGGACCCCAGTTCTGGAATTGGGTTGAAGAATGTTAAACGTCGATTGGAATTGTTATACCCTAAAAAACACGTGTTAACGATTGAAGAGGATGAAGTAAATTTTTCCGTGGAACTAAACCTAACTTTGAAATAAGATGGTAAAAATGAACTGCATTGTTGTGGACGACGAAGTGATGGGCCGTAAATTAATGGAGGAAAATGTAAAGCAAATTCCTTTTTTACATCTAGTAGGTTCCTGTTCGAATGCTTTTGAGGCGATGGAATTGATGCAAAAGGAACAGGTGGATTTACTATTCTTAGATATTCAAATGCCTGGTTTATTAGGGACGTCGTTTTTGTCTTCTTTGGCTGTCAAACCGCTAGTGATTTTCGTTACTGCCTATGCGAATTATGCGGTAGAAAGTTATAATCTAGATGCGGTTGATTATCTGATGAAACCCGTAAGTCTTGATCGTTTTGCATTGAGTGTCAATAAAGCATACCATATTTTTGTAGGTAAAAATGTAGTAGGGAAAGAGCCAATAGAAGATTTCTTTTTTGTTAATGTGGAGTATTCTCTTGTTCGAATTTCTGTACCTACCGTGACTCACGTGGAGGGATTGAAAGATTATGTGAAGATTTTTGTGGAGGGAGAGCGCTATCCTATTTTGACGAAACAGACAATGAAAAGTGTTGAGGCCAAAGTAATGCCTCATGGTTTTATGCGCGTCCATAAATCTTTTATTGTGAATCTTCAGAAAATTGAATCCATAAAGCAGCAGCGTATTAAAATCGGGAATTACGAAATAGCAGTTAGCGATTCTCACATCGGAGAATTAATGGAGCGGCTAAACGCTAGTAAGCTAGGTTAAGTTGTAGTCCGATGTGAAAGTTTCGGCCGGGTGATGGATTGTAAAATCGTCCTCCTGTGGCATTTAAATCTGGACCTGAAGAATAGCGCTCATCTCCTAGATTATCAGCAGTGGCCCATAAGGTCCATTTTTTTCTAGTATATCTTATTTTTGTGTTCCAAAGACGATACGATGCCATCCGCTCTGTATTGGCATCATTCAGGTATTGATAATCCACAAATTGAAAATTCTGCATCAGACTTAAGCCGGAAGGGTGTCGCCAAAGAAGTGTCGTCGCTTGCTGATAAGGTGTCGTTCCCGTTAAGAAATTTCCATTCGCGAATCGAAAATTTTGCCAAGTATGGGATTGTTCTATCGAAAGTTGCGAGTTTATCATCCAGGTTGAACTTAATTCAAGCCCTTGCTGGGTAGTAGAACCGGCATTTGTGAAATAGTCTGAACCATCAGCAGCACGTCGAATCACGATGGTTTGGTCTAAATTAAATTGATAGACACTTAAATCCCACGAGAATTTATTGTATTTCCCCCGGTAGGTGATCTCGTGATTCCAGCCTTTTTCAGCCTTTAAATTGGTGTTAATTTCGCCTGTTGAAGGGCGTAATTCTGAAATGCTGGGCGGTGAATAACCATGTGCGACTTTGGCCACCAAACTTTGATGATTCCCTAATTTGCGCAAAATTGCAAGGCGAGGTGAGAAGATGGCTTCATTACCTATGTATTCCGTCCAATAACTGCTTAAGCTACCTGAGAAGGTGAAAATCCATTTGTTTAATCCAGCGTATTCATTTTGTAAAAAAAGAGATCCTTGCTGGACATGGGTGTTTTGGATTAATTGAAGGGTGTCTTTAACCCCATTCCGATTGCCAAAAGTCGAACTATTCATTTGACCCGCTTGGTATTCAAATCCAAGGTCGCTATTGATGACCCCTTTTCGATGAATCACCCCACGCGTAGAATAATTGGGCTCCTGACGAATTTCATAGTTCCTAATCGTTGGATTTTCTACCCTATTTACTTGCAGTGATTGGCTAATATCCCAAGCCCATTGCGAATTTAGTACCTGAGCAGCACGAGCACTTAGGCCAAAGCTTTTGATGTAAAAGGTAGCCCCTTGTTGTTGTGCACTCTTGAAAATCCCTGCGGCTGGTCTAGCTTGTAAAGGATTTGCCACGAATTGAGCTTTCGTTAAGCCTCCTGGGGTTTGGTAAGCTAAATCTACGTAATAGGTGCTCAAATCTAGATTTAAATCCTTCGCAAAACTGTGGTGAAATTCATATGAAATCCATTGTTTTTTCATCGCAGACTGTGCTCTGTAGCCCTCTATTTGATTAAATGAAGCATATAAACGATGATTTTCAGATGATACATCAATCGAGGATTTCACTCCGCCTAGTGAATGATAGATGTTTTCAATATTCAGAACTCTTCCCTTAGGAGTACTCTCAAAAAGCAAGGCGCCACCTGTTCCAGCTCCATAGATTCCGGCTGCTGGACCTTTTGTGACTGTTAAGGAAGAAAAAAGTACTGGTTCTAATAAGGCGATATAGGTATTATTTCCTGCATCAGTAAAGGGAATTTGATTCCAATACACTTTGGTATTTCTAACCCCAAATGGAGCTCTCAACGAACTTCCTCTAACCGCAATTCGGTAGCTTCCTGGGGATCGTTCTTCCATCCGAATTCCAGCCATTGAATTGAGAGCTGAAACAAAATTTATGGAACTTAATCGTTGCAAATCTGGAGTGCGAACAAATGCATCGGGCGAATTTAAAGCACTTCGTTTTTTTTCGAAAATAGTCACTTGTACCTCTTCTAGAATTTTAGTTGAATCTTTTTGGGCAAAGAGTGGTAGGTAGAAAAAGAGGAAGGGGATTAGCTTTTTCATCCTAGAAGAAATAAGTGAGTAAAGTCGATGGAATAATGGCTTGAGAGGCTGAAATTGACTTGGATTTTGGATTATCAGCTGCCCCAAAATTCAGTATTTCGAGAGCCATGCCTAGACCATATGTTTTTCTGCTTATATCTACTTTGAATATAAAATTGGGTGCTTTCCCGGACACCTTTGTTTTGTAGGGAACTTCCCTATTTTCTCCATAAAAAGTTACTTTCTCATAGAATGGTTCCATTATTTTAACCTGTATACTGAGGTTTGTTTTGCCAGGAATTAGCAAACCCATTCCTGCACTTATACCATGAAGTGAATATTTTTCCTCTTCGATAGATCCTGAAGACCTTGCGCTGATTTTGCGCGCGATGGATTTAGTGTAATAACTAAGGCTAGGGCTTAATGTGGGTGATTTACTTGTTTGTGGTGTATTCCAAATGATCCCTCCCTCAGCTTGTCCACCTCGGTATTGTGCCTCTAATTCCTCTGTAAGACCAATTTTCGGAATTCCTTTACTGAAAGGAGTATAGTTGCCACGATTTACGCTACTTCCATAGATGTTTCCCATTGCTTTCAGCGCAGCAAAAATTTTATGCTTCTGCTGAGGTTTTTGGAATGAAAGTTCCGCACCTAAATCAACGGTATTTTGGTTCTCATGCCAAAGAATAGCAGAGGATCCTATGCTGGTGTTTAATCGAAATTTTTGACCAAAAATACCTGGGGAGACTAATAAAAACAATAGCGCAATTGAAACTCTCATACCGACAAATATAGCGGATTTACCAATATTTACCCTGGTTTTTCAACGCAAATATCAGTCCTCTGGTCAGGATAAGAAGGTGATTAAATAGTGTAGGAATTGCCCCAAAATGACTCTTCAACACTTGATACCTTTCCTTCCATGAACGCTGTAGATTTTGTACGGATGCGCCACCCATAAGGTAGTTGCAAATAGGCGCACCGGATTTCACAATGTTGCTACTTTTCTTCAACACCTGAATTTCCCAATCAATGTCAGAACTAAGCTTGTATTGTAAATTAAAAAGTGGAGCAATGCTACGTTTTGCGATGAAGGCTTGGTGGCAAACCAACATGCCATATTTGAAATCTTGCCAGCTTAAATGATCAGGTAAACGATGTGGTGTCACTTCACTCCTAAGTCCCAGAGACTGCCCATCATTATTGACGAAAACGGCTTCCCCATAGAGTACATCCGGATTTTTAGCTAGTTCATCCAATAAGAATTTTAAGGTCGTTGCCGACGCAAAAGTGTCCCCCGCATTTAAAAATAGGATATAATCACCTTTTGCAAGTTTCATTCCCTTATTCATGGCATCGTAAATGCCCTTGTCCTTTTCAGAAATGAAGGATTGAATTTGTGATTTATTAGCCTCAATTATCTCTACCGTTCGATCCTTCGAAGCCCCATCCACCACGACATAATCGATTTGCTCCGCACAACCTTGTTCGAAGACACTTTTCAGGGTGCGTTCGATGTAGGCCTCTGCCTGGTAGGTGATTGTGATGATACTAAGCTTGGGCATAATAGGCAAGGTGTTGCTGGGCAACGGTTTTTTGATCGTATAATTGTAAGGCGCGATCTCTAGATTTCGTTCCAGCGTTTTCTGATGTTAGGCACCAATTAATGCCTTTTGCTAAATCAGCTGGGTCAAAAGCCTGAGCTACGTAGCCTGTTACGTTATGTTCAATCATCTCTGGAATACCACCTACGTGGAATCCAACGCAGGCTGTTCCGCAAGCCATCGCTTCCATGATCGTATTGGGTAAATTTTCTTCCAAAGAAGGAGTAACGAACACGTCTGCCGCAGCATAAATATCGCGCATTTTAGCAGGGTCTGAAACCTGTCCAAAATTATGTGCTTTCAAAGGTAATTCTTCCGACATCTCTCCGCCCACTATGAGTAGTTCTGTGGTGTTTGAATCAAGATATTGCAATGCCTCTTTCAATAAATGGAAACCTTTCGCCGGGGCATTCACGCGCATGGCGACGAATAAGACGTATTTTTTGTTTGGATTCAATCCTAAACCAGCTGCATTGGGTGAGAAAAATGCTGTGTCAATTGCATTAGGAATAGTCTTAATCGAATGTTCACCTAAGATGCTGCTCTGCTTCGCTCGATTTCCTAACCAGTTGCTGCAGGTGATGATGTGTAGATTTTTCGTTATAAATCCTTCCTTTTTCGTTTTCCACAGCCGATGAGAAAGATCATTCGGATTCGGGTTTTTCAAGAATTTGCAATCCCCACAACTATGCTGGAAATTTTCGCATGCCCCACTGTGGTGGCATCCACCTGTGAAGGCCCACATATCGTGCAATGTCCAAAAAACAGGTTTATTCAATCGAGTCAAGGACGCGATGTCGCTTACAGATAAAAAACCAAAATTCACCCAATGCATATGCACGATATCTGCTTTTTGAATTAGTGGATGTTTCGTTATATTACTCCCAAAAACCCCCGGGTTGAACAGAAATCGAATCTCTTTATTCTTTTCATGTCGCAGGAAAAATAATCGTTCCGCGATGAATTTAAGCCAGGAAACAAGTCCATTCCCGAACTTTATGGCGTTCGTAGTGCTCGCTTTTTCTCTGACGATGTAGTCCACCCGATGCCCGGCATTTTCTAAAGCTACTTTTAAGCGACCCGCTGCAATCCCCGCCCCGCCATTGCTGTCATGGTAGGAGAGAAGGACGATATGTAGCTTCTTTGAAGACATTAAGCGAAAATTTTAGCTAATTGTGCCGCAATTCTTTCAGCTGCTTTCCCATCCCATAGTGGAGGAATGCTTCCTTTCTTCACCTTTCCCTCTAAGATTTCTTTTAGTGCGGCATAGGTTTTCTTTGGGTCTAAATCGGATAATAATTGATTTGTTCCTAAGCTTACCGTGATCGGTCTTTCCGTTGAATCGCGGAAGGTCAAGCAGGGTACTCCTAAATAGGTCGTCTCCTCTTGAATACCGCCGGAATCCGTTAAAATAGCTGTGGCATTCGACATCAATTGGATGAATTCTAAATAGCCTAAGGGCTCAGTCAATAGTAAGTTTTTCGCCTGATCAAGACGATCCACCAGCCCAAATTTCTCCATGTGTGCCCGCGTTCTCGGGTGAATTGGGAAGATGATCTTCGTGTCTTGACTACTCAATTCGATTAATTCAAGGATAGATTGCAAACCTTTTTCGGTGTCCACGTTCGCTGGGCGATGCATGGTCATGACGATGTAGTCACTAGTCGCTAGTCG
>JACCDV011192272.1_pt1 | contig 12547 bp, 11 predicted proteins | sample 7446131 | NCBI WGS metagenome assembly JACCDV01 (sample SAMN15323448, study PRJNA562643) | freshwater metagenome | isolation source: river surface water | place: USA:Blue River Watershed | collected 2017-08-17
ACTAGGCGGGCTCGGCATAATTCAAGCAAATGCGGGTGCTGCGCCATTAAATTAAGCGCATCGGCATCAAGTAAAAGCGGCACACTTTGCTTCAACCAAAAAGCCAACAGCACCATGGCCGCGTCGGACTGACCCAAGCCCGGCCCAATCACCAGGACATCCAACTGCTTCAATTGGGTCAAGCTGCCGTGCGTGCGCGGCATGATTTCTGGGAAATTTATATCCAGCGCCGGCTTATCGTTGGCCAGCATGCAGGCATAAACTCGCCCTGCCCCCATTAACAAAGCGGCGCGTGCAGCCAACACAACCGCCCCTTGCATGCCGCTATCGCCACCCACTATGGCCACGCTGCCTGCGTCGCCTTTATGCGCGTCCAGCTTGCGTGGTGGTAGGGCTGGCTGAAATAAGCTGGCCAGCAATAAATGGTCTGAGGCCAAGTCTGGGTTAGTTGTAGTCATGTTTAATTTGCAACATAGCGCAAGTTTAATTGTACTTTTTGTCTGCCGTTGTAGCTATTGGTCTGCAGTTGATACGCTGCCTGTATGGGGCCCTCAAAAAAATCGCTGCAGTTAAAGTAAATGGCATCCAGTTCTGGGCCTTGCTCATCCGCAGACAGCTTCAAACTTAGCTTCAAATGCTTATCTGCCAGCAAGCGCTGGGACAACACGGTAAATTTATCGTAAAACAGTGGTGGCGTAAAACCCTGACCCCACACTTGGCTTTCTAATTGCTGCGCAGTGGTAAAAATCATCTCCGCAGCCGATAAGCTGCCATCCACTTCTAACACCGCCTGCAAATCTGCCTCGCTTATCAAGCCCCTGACCACGGCTTCGAAACCCGTAACAAACGCGTCAAAATCTTCCAGCTTGATGCTCAAGCCAGCGGCCATGGCATGGCCACCGAACTTTAAAATCAGCTTAGGCTGTTGCTTGCTTAAGGCATCCAACGCATCGCGCAAATGCAGGCCAGCTATCGAACGACCGGAGCCTTTCAACACGCCCTCGCCAGCCAATGCAAAGGTAATGACCGGTCGGTGGTAACGCTCTTTTATGCGTGAGGCCAAAATACCTATCACCCCTTGGTGCCAATCGGCCTGATACATGGCAATGCTGTATTGCTCAGCCACATTAATGTCATCCAGACTCAAATTGGCTGCCGCCTGCATGTCGGCCTCTATGTTACGGCGCTCGGCATTTAGATCCTGCAATTGTTGCGCCATGCTGTTCGCTTGCGCTGGATCGTCAGCCAATAAACAGCGTATGCCGAGGCTCATGTCATCCAGCCTGCCCGCCGCATTTAAGCGCGGCCCCACATAAAAGCCTAAATCCTGAGCATTGCAGGCTTGCACTTGCCGACCGCTGATGCGCAATAAAGCCAGTATGCCTTGCGAGCAAGCACCCGCCCGTATCCTACGCAAACCTTGCTCGACCAATATACGGTTATTGCTATCCAATTTAACCAGATCAGCGACCGTGCCTAAAGCCACCAAATCCAATAATTCAGTCAGATTGGGCTCGGGTTTTGCGGAATAGGCGCCACGCTCACGCAACTCCGCACGCAAAGCCAGTAAAGCATAAAATATGACGCCCACGCCGGCTAAATGCTTGCTGGCAAATTCGCAACCGTGTTGATTGGGATTGATGATGCAGGCCGCCGCTGGCGTGGTTTGCCCGGGCAAATGGTGATCGGTAATCAGCACTTGCAACCCTAAGGCATTGGCTGCCGCCACCCCTTCCACGCTGGCGATGCCATTGTCTACGGTAATAATCACATCGGGGTTTCGTGTGGCGGCCAAGGCAACAATTTCTGGGGTTAATCCGTAGCCGTACTCAAAGCGGTTAGGCACTAAAAAGTCCACCTTAGCACCCAAGGCACGCAAGCCTTTTACCGCTACGGCCGTAGCGGTCGCGCCGTCGGCATCGTAATCGCCTATGACCAACAAGGCTTTATCGGCGGCAATGGCATCGGCCAATAGCGTCGCCATACGGCCATTGTTCATGAGCGTCTGCGGCGGTAACAAATCGGCTAAATTAACACTCAGCTGATTGGCAGCCACCACCCCACGGGCAGATAGCAAGCGCGCCAATAGCGGGATCACCCCTAGGGCTTGCAGGGCTGCGGCGGCGGCCGGTTGTTGCTGGCGTTGTACTATTTTTGCCATGCCTAATCTTTCATGCCCAATAGGCCTCGAGCGCACGGGGTCGGCGCCAAAATTTATACACATCACACGGGCGCAAGCTTAGCTGTATCGTTTGTTCATAAAAACCCAAATTCAAGGTGATTTGGCTAAATTTGGCCTGCTTTAGCGCTTGCAATAGCGGCGTAAACCAGTGCGCATCGAGGTCCTGCGTGCAGGCTAACTGTAAATGCAATTGCGCTGCCGAGTGCTGCATGGCAACCTGCAGACTGTCCGGTAAGCTACGATAAGGCGCACCGATTAATTTAGCCAAGCCCTTATACACGATGCTATCGGCCATGATGCTGATTTCGCTGTTGGGTAGCGCTGGCGGCAGAGGCATAGCGCCTCCCGCTGAAAACCACAGGCTGTTTATAGGCAGCTGCCCGCGTGCTTCACGAGACAAATTAACAGCATGCTCGTGTAATAGCATTTGTACTTCATTTAGCAAAGCCAGCCAAGTCGAGGCATCTTTACCTTGTGGCAAAAAATCATGGGTATTTTTATCCATCGCAACAGCGGGTAGCGTGGTTTGAATCTGCGGGCACTGTGTTAGCTGAACGTACCAATTGGCGGAATCACCCAACACAAACTGCAAGCCAGTCTGACTAAAGTGCTGATTCAAGCTGGCGATAATAGCCTGCGCTTCTTCATGACTGTGCTTAAGCGGCAACTCCTCATGCAAGCTAAAACAATCGCGCTGCAAAACCAAATGCGCCGGGTCTGCTCTTAGGAAATAATGCGATCCTATGGCTATGCCATCTGCATGGGCAGCGATGGCAGCCAAAGGATAATCCGCTGAAGCTATGAGGCCAAACTGCTCGGCGACAAGGGCTTCCAGCGGCTTGGCATGCTGGACCACGCGGCCTTTTGCCAACAATTGCAATAAGGCTGGGTGGCTCTGGCCATGGGCCCAAGTGGCATTTAAATCGCAATCTACGGTAATGTTCACGCCGTGCACTTAATAGAAATATGAGCCTAGATTTTACTTGCAAGCGCTAGGCCATGGGGATAAAAATAATGGCTTAGGAGGCTTAGCCACTCATAAAAAACCAAGCAAGGGCGTTTAATACTAGGACTTATTTTTGCCAGGCGTCGCGCAAAGTGACGGTGCGATTAAAGACCGGCTGACCGGCCACGCTGTCTCTTCTATCGGCGACAAAATAGCCGTGCCGCTCGAATTGAAAACGCGCTTCCAATGGGGCATCTTTTAAACTCGGTTCCAATTGCGCACGAATAACGCTCACGGAATCGGTGTTTAATTCAGTTAAAAAGTCTGCATCGCCTTCTCCCGGATGGGCTTCCTTAAACAACCTATCGTATAAGCGCACTTCGCATTCGTAAGCGTGCTGCACCGACACCCAATGGATGTTGCCTTTTACTTTGACGCTGTCTGAACCCGGCGTGCCCGATTTGGTGTCCGGCAAATACTCGCAGTGCACCACCGTCACATTACCCGCGGCGTCTTTTTCAAAACCGGTGCACTTAACCACATAGCCATAGCGCAAGCGCACCAAGCCATCTGGCACCAACCTAAAAAAGCCTTTACTCGGCTCTTCCATGAAGTCCTCGCGCTCTATCCACAATTCACGGCTCAAAGGCACCACACGCTTAGCCAACTCAGGCTTGAGTGGGTGATTAGGCGCAAAGCAATCTTCCACTTGGCCGGCCGGGTAATTGTCTATGACCAATTTAATCGGATCCAAAACGGCTATGCGACGCTCAGCCGACTCGTTAAGCACTTCGCGCATGCAATCTTCCAAGGTGCTGTAATCTATCCAGGAATCGGCTTTGGACACGCCTATGCGATCGGTAAACAGCTTAAAGCCTTCGGCCGTATAGCCACGCCGGCGGGCACCGGCTAGCGTAGGTAAGCGCGGATCGTCCCAGCCACTGACGTGTTTTTCTTCCACCAACTGAATTAATTTACGCTTGGATAAGACCACGTAAGTTAAATTCAAGCGGGCAAATTCGTATTGCTTAGGCAAGGGTTCAGCCAATAAACCGGCCTCCGCCAAACGCTGCAATAACCAATCGTAAAACGGCCGCTGATCCTCGAATTCCAAGGTGCAGATGGAATGGGTGATTTGCTCGAGCGCATCCTCAATCGGATGGGCAAAGGTGTACATGGGGTAAATGCACCATTTATCCCCGGTATTATGGTGATGCGCGCGGCGCACGCGATAAATGGCTGGGTCACGCAAATTGATGTTGGCAGCGGCCATGTCTATTTTAGCGCGCAACACCAAACTGCCATCCGCATGCTGGCCATCGCGCATGGCGCGGAATAAAGCTAAGTTTTCTGCCACCGTGCGATCACGCCAAGGCGAATTTTTACCGGCTTCGGTTAAGCTACCGCGGTTAAGGCGCATTTCATCTGCGGTTTGGCTGTCCACATAGGCATGGCCGCGCTCAATCAAGCTCTCGGCCGCACGGTACATGAAGTCAAAGTAATTGCTGGCAAAATACAAATGCTGACCCAGCTTGCTCTGCCAATCAAAGCCCAACCACTTAACCGCATCGGTAATGCTGTCTACGTATTCTTGGCTTTCTTTTTCGGGATTGGTGTCATCAAAGCGCAAATGGCAGACGCCGGCGTAATCACGCGCTAAACCAAAATTTAAAAAAATGGATTTGGCGTGACCTATGTGCAAATAACCGTTGGGTTCGGGCGGAAAGCGCGTGCGCACCTTGGCCTGATCCGCTTGGCCAGCCGCATGATGCGCGGCATCGCCTGGGTTGCCCGCCCATTTGCGGGTTTGGTAAACGCCTTGCTCTAGGTCTTTCTCGACAATAGCGCGTATAAAATTTGAGCCTAAGGGTATGGGTGCTTTTTCTGATGCCATGTTGGATTAATTGGTGAATTTAATTAACGATAATGGCGCTTATTTTACACCAAAGAATGGAAATATAAGGCTTCTGGGCCAATTAGCTGCAGACCATGCCCGGCCAATAGCCACTGTGATAAACTGCAGCGCATATGAACGCCCTCACCTTTCCTATATTACGCTTGCTCGCCGATGGCAAATTTCATTCCGGCGAAGCGCTTGCGCTGCAATTCAAAGTCTCCCGCGCCACCATCTGGAATGCCTTGCAGGAAGCTGAAAAATTAGGCGTGGAACTCTATTCGGTGCGTGGCCGAGGCTACAAACTGCCACAAGCCATTACCCTGCTGGACGAACAAGCCATATTGCAGGCCATAGGGGAACAACGCGCATGGTTCAAATTGGAAGTGCACGATCATTTAGCATCAACCAACAGCTACATGATGAAAAAATTAAGCAGTGGGCAAGCCCATGCCAGTTGCGTGGTCGCCAATTTGCAAAGCAATGGCCGTGGCAGACGCGGTCGTAGCTGGCAAGCTGGCTTAGGCGCCAGCCTCACCTTCTCCTTACTGTGGCGCTTCCAATGTGGCGCTTCTGCCTTATCTGGGTTGAGTTTGGCGGTAGGCGTGGCGCTGATACGCGCCTTGCACAGCGTAGGCATACAGCAAGCACAGCTCAAATGGCCGAACGATGTCTTAATCATCAATCAGCATCAGCCCCCAGAAAAATTAGCCGGCATTTTGATAGAGCTACAAGGCGACATGGAAGGCCCTAGCGCAGCTGTCATAGGCGTGGGCATCAACCTGAAGTTACCGACAAAAATCAAACAGCAAATCGACCAAGCTGCCACCGATTTGGCAAGCGCGACCAGTCAGCCCATCAATCCCAATGACTTGCTAGGCTTATTGCTTAAGCACTTGGCCGTGGTATTAAGCCATTTTGAACAGCACGGCTTTAGCAGCCTGCGTGAAGAATGGATGGCGCACCACGCCTACCAGCAAAAAGAAGTGAAACTGCTGCATCCGGATGGCAGAGAGACAATAGGCACGGTGACCGGCGTGGCCGAGGATGGCATACTGCTCATCCAAACGGCATTGGGCGAACAGCGCTTTTCATCGGGTGAAATCAGCCTACGCGGCGTCAATTAAACCGGGCGCGCAAGCTCGCGCCCAGCCTGCTTTAGTACTTCAGCGTTAAACCCACATTCACTGAACGGCCCATGCCAGGCACGGCAGTGCCCCAACCTATCGGCATGGTTGATGCCATCATGGTGGCACCCTGGCCCACATAGGCGCCACCCAATGGCAGGGCATACGATTTATCAAACAGGTTTTCCACAGCAAAATCCAAACGCGCTTGCTTCCAGTTATAACTAGAGCGCAAGTTCAGCAGACTGTAACCGTCTGTTTGAATTTCGTTACGCGCATCCGATGTGCGATCTTTGTCTTTGACCAACACCACTTCTAGCGCGTTATCCCAAGCTTGGTAGCTATGCGTCAAGGTTATCTTGCCGTTGAGCGGCATGATGTTATACAAATTGTCGCCAGTGCTACGATTTTCGCCGTGGGTGTAGTTCAGCAAGCCTTTGACGGCAAACTGTCCCACGCTGCTTTGAGCTAAAGGCATATAAGCAGAAATATCCAAGCCATACAAACGGGCAGATTGATTGACATAGCGCATGGTGGTGAACGCATTATTGGTTTGCGTCGTGCTAGCCGCATTGCTTGTTGCGTCCCATTGCACGGCGTCTATGTAATCGTTTACGTAAGTGAAATACGGCGTGGCTTTAAATGCCCAATCCCGGTTAGCCGCATGCCAATCCAAGGTGGCAGATACGGTGTGGGCTTTTTCCGGCTTAAGATTAACATCGCCCAGATAGCCATTGCCATCACCCACCATATTGTTCATTAAGGCCATCATGGACGCCGTGCTCCAAGTATAGCGCTCGTATAAATTCGGTGAGCGCACCTTGCGTGCGAAACCTAATTCAAGGTCTGCATTGGCATTGGCTGTGTAACGACCCAATACCGTGACATCCCAATTGTTGTCTGTTTTATACCGATCGGCATTATTAAATGCAGCGGCATCCCTGGTCTGATTCAGGCTATCTGAACCACTGTTGGAAGTTGGGGCCGTTGAGAGATTGTAGCCGTGCACCATGCCGGCACTGGTTTTAACTTGCTCGTAACGCACGCCAGCCAAGCCGGTAAAATCGGCTGCCAAGTGCTTTTCCCATTCCGCGAATACAGCCGCACGCTCGCGCTTACCGTTATTTATGTTAATGAAGTCATTCGGACCCATGGTTGATGACAAGGCAACGGCTGACCACCAGTCTTGCAAGGCATAGTGCTGGTATTCAGCCCCCGTCCTTAACAGGTCTTTTGCCGTCAGGTTTAGGTCTGCTTTGATCGTGGCGCCACTGGTCTTGCCTTGACTGTTCATGGGCATACCTTGCGTAGTATTGCCTGTGGTGTAAAGGAATTTTTTATCCGGGCCAAAATCCATGAAATGGTCAACGGCTTCGTGGTAGGCTCTGGCCTCCAAAGCGCCCCAATCGTATTCGCCCAAGTAACGCAAGTTGATGCGTTTTTGCTCGTTGTCTAGCAAGTCCATGCGTTGATTTGGGTAGAGTTGCTCGGGCATGTTTTGGTAGCCAAATTTTGCCTCCAGCACGTGGTTGTCACGCTTGAAAGCCAACCCTAAGGTTTGATTGCTGGTTTCATAAGCGGTCGAACCCACCTCGTCCAAGGGCAAGGTGTGCGATCCGTTAAGCGTGGAAGTCGTTGTTTTGAAGTTTTTACCGGCCTTGTAATTGTCGGCTTTGCTGCTGGTGCCTGTGTAATTGGCACTGAAGGTTTCAGTAGCAAAGCTAGCAGAAACATTGCCACCGTAGGCATCATTATTGCTACGGTAGTAGCTACCGATCTGGCCTGTCACTAGATTGCCCGCACCGGCCGCGGCAAACTCAGGCCTAGTCGAATTCACTATGATGGTGCCGCCCAAGCTGTCGCCGCCTAGGCTTACTGGCGTAATGCCGGCGTAAACCTCGATGTTATCGATGTTGGTGGGGTCTATATAGGACAAAGGCGGGTTCATGTGATTGGGGCAAGAGGCGATTAAGTCCATGCCATCCAACTTCACCCGCACCCTGTCATCGGCCAAGCCGTGTATGGCGGGCAAGCTGGATACGCCACCGGCACGGTATAAAGTCACGCCAGGTTCATCCGCTAACAAAGAAGCACTGTCATTGCTATTTACTGCCGTCAGGTTGATGTCAGCCAACTTCTCCGCATTCACCGCCACATTAGGTAAAACTAATTCTTCAGCTTGCGCGCTAGACGCTAGAGCCGCCAATACGCATGGTGTTAGAATGCTGGCAAGCATTAAGTATTTTTTTGAATAGTTGAACGGCATAAAACTGACCTTTATAAATAGCGCTAAACACATGGGTTTAAATCAGGCCGAATTTTATAAGCTTTATACGCACTTGAGAATGTGGCATATTGTCGCACCCAAGCAGAGACGGGACTTAGCATGCTTTTAAGCATAGACAGCGGTAACAGCAAAACCAAGTGGGCGGTGTTTAATCCGGCAGGCGAGATCACCATTGCTGGCAGTTGTTTAAACAGCGAATTAAGCGACAGTTGCTTGCCTCAAGCCGCTCAATACCAACGCGTGATTGTGGCCAATGTGGCGGGTGAAAACCACCAAACGCATTTAATCAAAAGTCTGGCAAACCCTGACGCAGCCATACATAGGCTGCAATCGCCAGCGCGCATGGGCGACTTACACAATCACTACCAGCCAGCGCAAAGTTTGGGCTGCGATCGTTTTGCGGCAATGATGGCGGCCTATTGCCTAGGGTATGGCTCTTGCGTGGTGGTCAACGCCGGCACGGCCGTGACCATAGACGCCCTGTCCGTCAAAAATAATCAGGCCAATTTTATAGGCGGCTTAATTTTGCCCGGCTTTAATCTTATGCAACAAAGCTTGAGCCTGGCCACCGCGCAATTACCCGCCACGGCTTTTATGAGCGACTTAGCCAACAAAAGCATGTTTGCCACCAACACCCAGGACGCCATGCAAACCGGCGCACTAAGCGCCATTGTTGGCGCTATACAAGCAATGCTGGCAGCACTGTCGGCCTTTGATAAGGCAAGGCCTAACATCGTCATTGGTGGTGGTGATGCCGCTTTAATAAAAAGCGCTTTACCGGTGACAAGCCCCTGCACTATCGTGGATAATTTAGTCTTACACGGTCTGTATTTCATAGACCGCAACCTGCAAAGTGAATCGCAATGAAAAAATGGATAGGTTTGTTGTTCATCCTTAACTTGGCAATCTTTGCCTATTTTAATTTGGCCGGCTTAAGCAACAAACCCAGCCAGCCAACAGCTATTTCGGACAACACCAGCGAGATTAAAGTACTCAGCCCAGCTGACATTGCCGCTCTCCCCGAAAAGCCTGTTGTTCCAAGTCCAGCCGATACTCCTAGCGCCCCTCAAGCCAAATAGCCTAAGCTAAGAACTTTGCGGTTTTTTTAAAGCAGCTCAGCACTAAACCGCCCGTCTTCTACTATAATTTGCCTATGAAAATTTTACTCTCAAACGACGACGGTTATTTTGCCCCTGGACTTAGTGTGTTGGCTAGCCACATAGCCAAATTAGCCGACATTACCGTGGTGGCGCCAGAACGCAATCGCAGTGGCGCGAGCAACTCCTTAACCTTGGACCGTCCCTTAAGTGTAAAAAAAGCGTCTAACGGTTTTTTCTACGTCAACGGCACGCCTACCGATTGCGTGCACATCGCGCTCACCGGCCTCATGCAGGACATGCCCGACATGGTCATTAGCGGCATTAATGATGGTGCCAACATGGGCGATGACACCATCTATTCAGGCACCGTGGCTGCAGCCATGGAAGGCTATTTATTAGGCATACCGTCCATCGCCATTTCCATGTCACAGCATAATGCCACGCACTTTGAGACAGCCGCGCAAGTGGCGGTGGAATTAATTCAGCATTACCAAAAGCACGGCTTTGCATCCACCACCCTGCTCAACGTTAATGTACCGGATGTACCTTACCATGAGCTACAAGGTCGCGTGGTGACACGCCTGGGCAAACGCCACAAAGCCGAACCGGTGGTGCAACTAAAAACCCCGCGCAACGAAACCGTGTATTGGGTAGGCGCTGCAGGCGCACCTAACGACGGCGGCCCAGGTACGGATTTTTATGCGGTGGAGAACAAACAGGTATCGATTTCACCTATCCAAGTGGACCTGACCAACCACCAACAATTACCCGAAATTAATGCCTGGCTGAACGCTAGCCATGGTGCGTAAAGCGAGCAAAATCAAGTGGCTATTTTAAGAAGCGCTACCCAAACTGGCATAGGCATGACCTCACAACGCACCCGCGACCGCATGCTGACACGCTTGCGCGAGCAAGGCGTGACCGATGAAGTGGTGCTGTCGGCGATTGCCGCGATTCCAAGGCACATATTTGTCGACGAGGCGCTATCCATACGCGCCTACGAGGACGTGTCTTTGCCCATAGGTTACGGCCAAACCATCTCCCAACCCTACATCGTAGGCCGCATGTCAGAAATACTGCGTAATGGGCAAAACTTAAAAAAAGTATTAGAGATAGGCACCGGCTGCGGCTACCAAACGGCGGTGTTATCTAAACTGGCCAAAGAAGTCTATTCGGTTGAGCGCATACGGCCTTTAGTCATGAAAGCCCGTGAACATTTACGCGACCTAAAATGCACCAATGTAAAACTAGGGCATGCCGACGGCAACATGGGCTTGGCCGACCTTGCCCCGTTTGACGGCATTATCGTCACGGCCGCCGCCAGCCACATTCCTCAGGATTTACTCGATCAGCTCGCCGTTGGCGGACGCTTAGTCATACCCGTAGGCACGAATGAGCAAATTCTGCATTTGGTGGAACGCTTAAGCGAAAAAGACTACCGCCAGAGTAAATTGGAAGCGGTAAAGTTTGTTCCCCTATTAGGCGGCACCCAATAACGATGCGTCGTATACTGGCATTTTTCAGCCTAGGCTTAATGCTTAATCTAGCGGCTTGTAGCACCAGCCCGCCCGCCCCTGTCATAGACCGTTTGCCAGCGAATGCGGGCAAGAGTGAGCCCAGCAACATTAAGAAACAAAGCGTAGCCGTTCGGCCCATCTACAAAGCTGGGGATTGGCGACCTAACACTTACACGGTAAAAAAAGGCGACAACCTGTTTAGCATAGGCTTGGAATTTGGCTATTACTACAAAGACATTGCGCAAGCCAACAACATTAGCGCACCTTATAACATCAAGGTAGGCCAGGTTTTAACATTAAATGCCGTAAAAGATAAGTCCATGGCTGCCGACAACGGTGGGGTAGAAATTCATGCCATCAAAACCGATGACAATATCACGAGCGTCAGCCTCAGCGAACCTAAAGGTTTGCGTGAACCCTACAGCGATGAGGCTTTTAATAAAGCCGCCAGTAGTAAACCCAGCCCATCAAGCAATACCCTAGAAGCTAAATCAGCAGAAGTTAAACCAACAGAGGTTAAAAGCGAAACTAAAGCGCTATTGGATCCATCGGAAAATATAGATTGGGCATGGCCAACCAAAGGCAAGGTGGTGGCTAATTTCAATGAATCCAGCAATAAAGGCGTGGATATCGCCGGCACGCTGGGACAAGCCGTGAACGCTGCTGCCCCAGGCCGAGTGATATACAGCGGTTCGGATTTGCGCGGCTACGGCAAATTGGTCATCATTAAGCACAACCCTAACTACCTATCGGTGTATGCGCACAATAACCAAATACTGGTGAAAGAAGGCCAACAGATCAGTCTAGGGCAAAAAATTGCAGAGATGGGCAGCACGGACAGCAATACGGTGAAGTTGCACTTCGAAATTCGCCGCCAAGGTAAATCCGTAGACCCCCTTAAGTATTTAGCCGCCTTGCAATAAACCATAAAAAAAAGCGGCTATACGCCGCTTTTTTAATTTCCTGCTGAGCTATTTAGCCTTTTTGGCTTCATCCGCGTAATACGAACGCACACCGTTCATATCAAAATCACGCGCCCATTTAATAATTTCCGCAAACGCTGGTGCGCCTATCTCGCCTACTTGCGCATGAATACCCGCTTGCTCACGTATCACCAATATGCCCGGGATTTGATTGACTTGAAAATACTCACCAATTTCAGGATCGGCTTCGGTATTCACCATGCCAAAAACGATGTCTGGATTGGCGGCAGCGGCCGCTTCAAAGGTAGGGGTAAAAGCCACGCAAGGGTCACACCAGGGCGCCCAGAAATCAACAATAACAAAATTGTTTTTCTCTATGGTCTCTTTGAAATTCGCTTTAGTTAATGCAACAACGGCCATGACGGAATCCTAAATATAAAGGGTTAACTTGCTAATTTTAATCGCGAACGAGAGTTTATCAGACCTGGCGGCAATAGTTAAGGCTTAAGCCTACGCCCCAATGCCCACACCCCAGGTATTGGCCCAGGTGTTGTCGTAAAACAACTCATCC
>JACCDV010427243.1_pt1 | contig 12546 bp, 7 predicted proteins | sample 7446131 | NCBI WGS metagenome assembly JACCDV01 (sample SAMN15323448, study PRJNA562643) | freshwater metagenome | isolation source: river surface water | place: USA:Blue River Watershed | collected 2017-08-17
CACAAGTAAGGCTGCCGCCTTCAAAGCTATGCGTCAGTACGCGGATGCCAAGTTGGCGACCCGGGAGCCGACACCAACCTACGTACCCACCCCGCCGCCGACGCCGCCCCCCGCGCCGACCGTCGACTTTGAACTTACCTATCCGGAAGTCCTGCGTTCGGCCGCGGATGTCCAGGCCCTGCAAGGCCAATTCGTCCAGCTAGGCCGCCTCCTGCAGACCTCGCCGGTGCGCCTGAAGCTCAAGCAGCTGCCCTGATCATGGGTCTGACCTCCGAACAGCGCGCTGGCCTGCAGCGTTTCGTCGCCAAGGCGCGCAAGCTCGTGGCCGACGACTTCATGGTGCAGATGCAGTCCGTCTACGGCCTGAGTGAGACGACGATCCAGCCTTTGGAGGCCTTGCCGGCGCTCAGCCAAGCCGAACTGACGGTCGCCCGCATCCTCCGGGAGCGCTTGAGCCACATCCGCTCTGGTACGCCCGAAGGGCGCGACCGGGAGTCTATCGCGTTCGCCCGCTTGGCGCGGGAACTTTCCTTTGGTCTCGTTAATCGCTTCGCCGCGGTCCGGATGGCGGAGAAGCGCCAGCTGATCGAAGAGGCCTTGGCTTCGCACTACGAGTCCACGGGGTTCCTGAACTTCAAGGACGCTGCGAGCTCGCAAGGCTCGACGGTCGTGGCCTATGCTTCGACCTACGAGGCCTATCGCCAGTTCTTGCGCTGTCTCTTCGATGAGCTCGCGACGGATCTTGGCGAAGTCATGGCTTCCGGTGCCACCAACGCTTTGCTCTTCCCGACGGAGGCGAAGTTGACGGAGCTGATCGCCTTGATGAACGACGGCGCGGTCGACCCGCTCTGGGCGGAGGACGAGACCATCGGTTGGATCTACCAGTATTATAACGACCCCGAGGAGCGGAAGCAGATGCGCGATGATTCCCAGGCGCCCCGCACTAGCCGGGAACTGGCCGTACGTAATCAGTTCTTCACCCCGCGCTACGTCGTCGAATTCCTTACGGATAACACCCTGGGCCGGCTTTGGTATGAGATGACCGAAGGGGCGACCTCCTTGGTCGATCGTTGCCGTTACTTGGTCCGCCGTCCGCAGACCAAGTTCCTCGCCCCGCAGGAAAAGTCCACGACCGCCCCGATTCCGCCGGAACTACCCTCGGCCGAGCGACTTCAGCTGCTAGAAGAAGTCCCGCACCGTCCGCTCAAGGATCCCCGCGTCTTGCGCTTCCTCGACCCCGCTTGTGGTTCGATGCATTTCGGCCTCTACGCCTTCGAGCTCTTCGAGGTCATCTATGCCGAAGCCTGGGAACGCTCGGTCGGGACGCTCCGGACCGACTATCCCGACCGGGAGGCTTTCCGTCGCGAGGTCCCGCGGTTGATTCTCGAAAACAATATCTACGGCGTCGATATCGACCCGCGCGCCGTGCAGATCGCCCGTTTGGCGCTCTGGTTGCGCGCGCAGAAAGCCTGGCAGCAGCTGCGCGTCACCGCCGTCGAGCGTCCGCCGATTCGCAAATCCCACGTCGTCTGTGCCGAGCCCATGCCGGGTAATCGTCAGCTACTCGACGAGTTCATCGCCGCCCACCTGGCCGGCACGCCTGAGAATGAAATCTTGGCCAAGCTGCTCCGCCGGATCGTCGAGTCCATGGAATTAGCAGGCGAGGCGGGCGTCCTGCTCCGCATCGAAGGCGCCATCGCCGATGCCGTGAAACAGGAGCAACGCCGGGATCAAGCCGTCGTTCAGAAGGCCTTGCCCGGCCTGGGTGCCGACCGACTAGTCGCCTCGCAGGAGGCCTTACCGGGCTTTTCGCTGGACGGGGTCGCAGATGAGTCCTTCTGGGCTAGCGCCGAAGCCCGTCTCTACGCGGAACTGTCCCGTTATTCGGCCCGGCTAGAGCAAGGCGGCCTTCAGCGACGTATGTTTGCCGAAGACGCGGCCCAAGGCTTCGCCTTTATCGATCTCTGCCGCGAACGCTTTGACGTGGTAGTTATGAATCCGCCATTTGGATTACCAACAGCAAACAAAGAGCTTCAAAATCATTACTCCAGCACGCTGCCTGGCTACGGAAAAAATCTTGCAGCTGGTTTCTTGATAAGGGCCGAGCAGCTAGTGAACGAGAGGGGATACTTTGCTGCCATTACAGATAGGTCACTTTTCTTCCGTAAAAAGTATTCCAAACTCCGTGAGAACTTAATTCAAATGGGGAAGATTAGCTTTCTCGATTTGGGCTGGGGGGTGATGGACGATGCTGATGTCGAGGCATCAGCGATTGTTGTATGTAAGAGTTTAAACGCAGGAAAATCTGAAAAAGTAAGTTTAACCTTTTATGATCTAAGGCAGTATGAGCCAAGGGAGAGTTACCTATCGCAAGTGATTAAGTCCGGAGGTAAGGCGATCGCACCTCAGGCAATACTGAGATTCCCTAACGCAGCTTTTTCACATTGGTTGCCAGTCTCTGTTATTGAGATGTATGCAAAGTATAGCTCGGCCAGTCCCGGAAAGTATGGCGCTTTCAATGGCATGTCTGCATGCGACAGCAAGCGCTTCATAAGGCTCTGGTGGGAGGTGCGCGATCATCATAAATTCGGCTGGACTCCGCTCGCGCATGGCGGACATTTCTCTCCCTATCTTAGAACGCTTTATTTTGTTGTTAACTGGAATAGTAGCGGGGCAGAAGTTAAGCAGTACATCGTTCAAAAATACCCATATTTAAAAGGAGATCCCGCTTGGGTTTTGAAGAATGAGCAGTTCTTCTTCAAAAAGGGAATAACCTATGGCAAGCGTACTCCGGCCCTAAATGCTCAACTTATGCCCCCGGGGGTTATTTTCTCAGATGAAGGCCAGTCCGTATTTCCGGGAAAGTTAGACGACACTTTTTTGGTGCTCGGTTTTTTGAATACACGGTTGGCGAGATATCTAATTAACGGGTATTGCGGTCAGCACAAGCATAGCGGTTACCTCAACAAGATTCCTTGGTTTATTAATGATTCTAAATTGGAGGCGCGTTTAGTTGATTCAGCTCGGGCGGGATTAGTTGATGCTATCCACGACCAACAGTTTTTAGATAGACAAAGCCCATATTGGAGCAAACTGAGCACACCTTATGGCCGAGGTGTGCAGGCTGTACGTGATCATGTTGCGGATATATACCGTAATAAAATAGTCCAACTACTCAATTGGTCTGCGTTGCAAGATGACATTGAAGAAGCGGCCGGAATTTCAAAAGACGATCATCCTGGATACCTGCTATCTTGTGGAGGGAACCCATTAGGCGAATCATTCCCTGCGCTAAGTCCTTCCGTTGCGGCTTCTTTCGATGACCATGACGAAACTTCCTCAGGCCAAGAAGAAGATGAAGACAATACGCCGGAGGTTGTTTCATTGCCATTATCGCATTACGGGAAAGCAGCTGTTGTCGCGTCCCAGTTATCATGTCCGCTAAGTTGCGTACCCGCTAAGATTAGCGATGGGTCAGCTGATCAGTTGCTGATCAAGGATGCTTACACAGATTTATTTGAAGACGCAGTTGGGGTTGTTTTCCAAAGGTATGATTTTCCTGAACTCGTTTCAGAAAAACGCCAAGAAATAGATTTAAACTCGCCAGTTCAGTTTAAGGGCGCCACTTCTTTGGGTACTAATAGCAATGGGGCTGCTGATTCTCCTGTCCGAATGGATGAATTTTTCATCTCCGATGCTTCAGGGGAAGATCATTTTGTTAGGCTCATTGATGGCGTTCTCGAGAAACTTCTAGGTGATATTGACGGCCCTATTTATCGAGAAGCCATTTCTATGACGGGCTACGATTCGCTGGGTTTATATTTGAAATCCCCCCAAGGATTTTTCTCTGAGCATCTGATTCGTTGGTCGAAAAGCAGGCGAAAGGCTCCCATTTATTGGCCTCTTTCGATTCCGAGCGGCGAGATGACAATTTGGGTATATTACCCTAATATTAATGAGCAGACTCTGCCGAAGATCATCGCCGACGTTCTTTCGCCAAAAATTCGCAAATTAACCCAAGAGATTGAAAACCGACGTTCTGCCCCGGGCGGCAAAACTGCCGAGGTAGAGGCTCTTCGACAGGAGCTTGATGAGATGAGGTCAGACCTCAATGGCCTGATTCAGCAAGGTTACCGGCCGAATCAGAACGATGGTGTTGTCATTACTGCATCACCCTTGGCAAAGTATTTTAGACATGCGAGCTTCCGAAGGTATTTAGAATCAGCTTGGAAGGAGCTCGCCCGAGGCGACTACGATTGGTCGCATCTCGCGATGGCGATGTGGCCGGACCGTGTGTTGGAAGTCTGCAAAAAGGACCGCTCCATCGCGATCGCCCACGGGAAGGAAGAACTTTGCCCGGCCGAGCAACCCAAGGCGACCCGTGGTCGCAAGAAAACCCCTCCCTCTTCCTGATTTTTATGACGATCGAAAAGTTTCTGCAGGACGAAATCCTCCGCCCGCGTGCCGACAAGGCCCGAGCCCTCGTCGTCTATGATCCCGCCGGCCTTTATCATGGCCTGGTCCTGGCCATGGCGACCCGTCGCCTGAAGGTCATCGACGCCCAAGCCTCGATCATCGACGCCCGCTCGGCGGCCGCCTTGGCTTTGGCGGACCTCGGGGCGCGGCGCATAGACACTTTGATCATCTGGACCCCGACGCCACGTCCGCTGACGGACGAAGGCAAGAAGCTCGATCCGTTCGCGGCGGTGGCCGCGGTGGGCGAGATCTTCCCCGCCGGCGCCGGCGACTCTTATAAGGCGCTCTGCCTCCGCGCTCGTCCCGAGAACGCGGTGGGCATCCAGCGCCTTTTCGAAGGGCAAGAAGCCCCGTCGTTTGCCCTCATCAACGCGCTGGGCGGCGGCACCCAATTTGTCCAATTACAGGCGGCGCTCGGCCTGACCCAACCGGACACCCGGGCGATCTTCGAAGGCCTACTCTGCCCCACGCCGGAGCAGGCGGAGCGCCTCCGCAACCTTAACTGGTTGCCGGAAGCCAAGCAGTGCCTGCAGGATGTCCTTGGCGTGGCTGCTCCGTCGGCCGACCTCGCCAGCTTGCAGGATTACCTTTGGTTGGTGTTGCTGTTCAGCGAGTTTTACTTCGATTCCTCACGCGTCGACCTGCCGGCGAGCCTCCGGACGGTCCCACGGGCCGCTGACGGGGCCCAGCCCTTCATCTACCAGCTCTGCGACGGTCTCCGCGCCGGTCGCTTCCAGGACGCCTACATCGAACGCGCTAACCGTCTCGCAGATCAACTCGGCCTCGAGCAGCAGGCCGTCGGAATGCGCAGCCTTGGGGAGCGCGACACCTTCGCCTTCGAAGAGAGTTACTTCCTGGAGCAGTTCGTCGCCGCCATCAAGGCCCAGCAATGGTCCCCGGCCCGGGCGCTGGTCGAAATCCGTCGGCGCTCGATGTGGATCAACGTCGAAGCCTATCAAGCACGTAAGGTGGAATGGGAAGTCGCGGGCCGCTCCTTGGACTTGCTCGAGAAGCTGGCGGAATTCACCACGCTCCCGAGCGACCTGCCGACGTTGGTCGAGCATTACGTCGGCAAGCTTTGCCATGCCGACCGTCTGCATCGCTACCTGGAAAGCGTCCTGGTCGACCGGGTGGAACATCATCAGGGACTCGATGCCGTCATCACCTTGGCGCGGGAAGCGTATGTCCGCTTCACCCAGCGCCTCCATACGGCGACCTTGGCCGCCGTGACCGCGGCCGGCTGGCCGTTACGCGGCCTGGAATACCTCGAGAATAGCGAGCTCTTCGATAAGGTCGTCGAGCCGCTCCTCGAAAGCCGTGAACCTAACCGCGTCGCCTATTTCCTCGTCGACGCCCTGCGCTTCGAGTTGGCCCGCGACCTCGAACAGCAGCTCATCAAGTATTACCGCGTCGAGTTCAAGGTCGCTTGCGCCCAGTTGCCCACCTACACGGAGATCGGGATGGCCAGCCTGATGCCTAAGGCCAAGGGCAACCTCTCCCTCAAACTTAAGGATGGCGAGCTGACGACCTACCTCGGCGACATGGTCGCGACGGACCCGCAGAAACGCTTCGCTTGGATGAAGCAGCAGAAAGGCGACCGTTGTCAGGATATCCATTTGGATGACCTGCTCACGGCCCGCCGTCCCATCATCGGCGATAACGTTAATCTGCTCGTGGTCCGGGATAGCAGTATCGACGAAGCGGCGCACCAGTCGGAAGAGATGGCCATGCGTATCATTCCTCGAATGCTGAATAACGCACAGAAGGGGTTGCGTAAGCTTCAGGAGATGGGCTTCACGCACGCGGTCATCGCGACCGATCATGGTTTCATGCTTAACATGGATGTGGGCGCGGGGACGACTTGCGAATACCCGGAAGGGGAGTGGACCAAGAAGACCATGCGGTGCGTCCTGGGTCGCGGTACCCCCGATTCGGCTAACGCCGTGCTGGCGCGAACGTCGCTGGGCATTCCCGGAGAGTTCGAGCATCTCGCTACGCCTCGGGCGTTCACCAGTTACCGTTCCGATAAGGGATACTTCCATGAAGGGATTTCCCTCCAAGAGAACGTGCTGCCCCGGATGGTCGTCACTTTGGCGGCGCCGGCCGCAGCTGCTCGTTCGACGATGGAAATCACGGCGCTCTACAAGGGCGGCAAGACTAAGCTCGTGACGACCCGTCGTCCGTTTATCGATGTCGTCTGGTCTCAGGCTGAGATGTTCGCCACGGAGGCCGAACTGCGTATCGTCGCCCAGGATCCCGCCGGCAAGGATGTCGGATGGGTCGTCCAAGGCGACCACACCGACCCGGCGACGGGGCTCTTGCGGGTCCGACCGCTGCAGCTCTCCTCCTTCTGCCTCCGCCTCGACGAGGCCTTCGCGGGCCCGTTCACCGTGAGCATCGTTGACCCCGTGACGCAGCAGAGTTATGCCAAGCTCGAACTCGAAACCCAATTCCACCGATGAGCACCACCGACAGCCTAGACCATAAGTTGAACGAGGCCTTCGTCGGTCGGGTCGTCCGCAAGGATCTCCTCCAGCGAGTGAAGAAGGGCACCAACGTACCGTCCTTCGTCTTGGAGTTCCTGCTCTCCCGCTATTGCGCGACGGACGATGTCCGGGAAATCGAAGAAGGCCTCAAGGTCGTGCTCGAGACCCTGCAGCGGAGCTTCGTCGGTCCGGATGAAGCCAATCGCGCCCAGATCAGCGTGAACCGTGACGGCCGGAAGAGCTTCATCGACAAGATCCACGTGACCTTCAACGAGAAGGAGAAGCGGACCTGGGCGCGCATGGAGAACTTCGGTTCGGGACGCATCGCCATCAACGAACGTTTCCACCAGAATGAGAACGAGCGTATCTACGAAGGTGGCATTTGGGCCGAGTGCACCGTCGCAGCCAATCCGACGGAAGACGACGACTACGCCTTCTTCATCGAAGACCTGAAGCCGATCCAGATGTCGCGCTTCGACTTCGAGGCCTTCATCAAGGCCCGGGCGGGCTTCACTACTTCGGAGTGGCTGGATGTCCTCATCCGTTCCTTCGGCCTGGAGCCGAGCCAGATGAGCCGCCGACTCAAGTTTCATTACCTGGCCCGTTTGTTCCCCTTGGTGGAGTCCAACTATAACTACATCGAGCTCGGCCCCCGCGGTAACGGCAAGTCCTACTCCTTCAGTGAATTCTCGCCTTACTCGACCCTGCTCGGTGCGCCAACCAGCGCTTCGACCTTGTGGTGGAACGCAGGCCGCAAAAAACCGGGTCTGATCGGTTTCTGGGACGTAGTGGCCTTCGACGAGGTCGGGGAAGGCGTCGTGGTCAAGGATCGCGAAACGTTCCAGATCATGAAGCAGTACATGGCTAACGGTAATTTCACCCGCGGAAGCGCGAGCGTGACGGCTAATGCCAGCATGGTCTTCCTCGGCAATATCGATGACGCCGTCCAGGCCGTGGTGGATTCGCGCGAATACAACCTCTTCAAGCCGCTCCATGCGGTCTTCGACTTGGCCATCCAGGATCGCTTCCATTACTACGTCCCGGGCTGGGAAATCCCCAAGGCCAAGGAAGAGAGCCTGACGAAGCATTACGGCCTGATTATCGAGTATCTCGCTGCTTCCTTCCACCATCTCGCGCGGAAGACTAACCGTTTCGCCTACGCCAAGGCCAAGTGCCAGCTGGGTGAAGGGTATGCCCAGCGCGACCAGACCGCCGTCCTCAAGACCTTATGCGCGCTCTTGAAACTGCTACACCCGGATCCGGCCTCGGAGCCCACGCCGGCTGAGCTCGACGAATATCTCACTTACGCGGTCGAAGGCCGCCGCCGCGTGAAGGAGCAGTTGAACAAGCTCAAACCCGACGACGAGTTCTCTCAGATCAACTTGGGCTTCATCGACTCCTCTGGCCAGAATCAAGTCGTCTACTGCCCAGAGTCTAAGGACTCGCCAGCGGTCCAGCGTCCATCTCGCAGCAGGCAGCTAGCGGCCAAGGGTCCCTCGCTCTTCACTGGTCCGGGTGAGATGCCGGTGACTCCGACGCCAGCCACCCCGCGGCCCGAGCCGAAGGTCGAACTGGCTCCCCCGGCGGAAGTCCCGCCTCCCCCGGCTCCGGTGGTGGAAGCCGCCCCAGCCCTGACAGAACGTCATTACCGGATCCATTACGGCGCCGTGGGGTATTCTTACCAGTCCATCATGGGTGTTTATCTCCCCGGGGCGAAAGAGATCGTCGTCGAGGACGCTTACATCCGCCATCAGCATCAAATTCGCAATTTCCTCCTTTTCTGCGAGCTTGCGGTCCGCTTGGCGAAGCCGGCCAAGATCAAGCTTATCACTAAATTCGAGGATGAGGTCGAGAAGGCTGACGCGATGGCGAAGCTAGCGACGATCGGCGAAAGCCTGAAGGCCCACGACGTCGAGTTCACGGTCGAGGTGAAGGACACCCTGCACGATCGCCACATCGTCCTCAGCAACGGCTGGACGGTAAAGATCGGCCGAGGCTTCGACATCTACCAACGCCCGGACGACTGGCTGCACATCGGCGCCAGCGACATGGACCTCCGTCCGTGCATGGAGACCTCGGTCGACATCTTCCGTTCGAAGTAAAGATGCCCCCGTATCCAGACCTGCCTCCCGAGGCGCTATTGAACCATATTTTTGCTGATGCGGGATGGTCGTCACCCGGCGAGCGTGATGCTGCGGGAGTATTGACCTTTAAGCATTCACGCTGGCCGATCGCGATTATCGTCAGGCACTTTCTTCAGCAAGACGGCTCCGAGGATATGCTCACTTTTACTTTCTCCGATCCATCATTCAACGCGGCCTTTGCTGAACACGGCGGGTGGGCTGATTATGGCCAGTACCTTGGAGGGGGCCTCTTCCTCCTCCGTGATATCCGACTCGGCCATTTTTTGAAGCAGTCCTTCGAGCATGAGTATGGGCGTATCCAGAAGGCGCCTCCGGCCACGCTCCCTTTTGTCTTCCGACACCCCTATCAGCGCTAAATTAATCATGCGTATCTTTTCGTTAGTATTTATGACCTTGGCCTTAGGCCTGAGCTTGCTGCGGGCGGAAACCTCCGTCTGGTTTGAGGTCAAGCCTGAGACCGCCCAGGTTTTTCCAGCCAAGCGCTCGGATTTCCGCATTCCGCTTTATCAAAATGGCCAAGCCTGCGCCCGTAAGTACGAAGCGATCGCGCACGTCAATATCTTCGTGAGCAGTGATGGTTCGGGGGCCGAGGCCGAGCTCCAGAAAAGAATCGGCGAAATCATGCAGATGACCCGACAGATGGGGGCGGACGCAGTGATGTCCTCCGGTCGTTTTATCATCAATAAATACGATGCCAATGGGGCGGTGAAAGAGGTAGTCTGGCCGGTCAAACTTGTCCGGTTCACCGACCCGAAGCCGCTCGATTTACGAACTGAGGCCGACTTCGTGAAGATTCTCGATGCTTCCGCCTCGCTGAATCCGATCGAGGGGCTGTGGGTCGACCTCGGTTCGGGCCAACGCGTCGCCATCATCAAGGATCCAAGCCTCATGGGAAGTTACGTCGGTGTGCAGTATCACTCGCCCGATGAGGAGTCGCGGGGCCTGGTGACCATGCGCCTCAGCGAAATCGGCGGAGGGACTTATGGAGGCAAGCTGATGCTAGATGATTACATGGAATTAAACACGCGCTTCAGCCTCGGGAACGGCGAGATCACGATCGTCGATCGGTATGACAATAACCTCACTAAGCCGGAATCGGTGGCCAAGCTGGCGCCGCCCAATTTCACGACTTCCGAGTTTAAGTTCAAAAAAATATATCCTACGCTCGCGCAGGCAACCCGGCCGCTGCCTGCTCGTGAAGTTCCGACACGACCTGCAGAAACGCCGCCGCCGGTTGTCTTTGGCTCGGGTCTGATTTGTACCACGGACGGCCATCTTTTCACTAACCATCACGTCATAGCTGGAGCGAAAAAGGTTTTCGTTGTCAGATATATCAATCGTGAGTTGGTCTCGAAGTTGCCAGCCCAGGTCGTGGCCGCGGATGCCAGGCTCGATCTTGCCATTCTCCGCGTCGAGGGCTGGGCTCCGCCCGCCGGCCTTCCTGCGTCGCCCCCGGCTTTAGTTTCTTCTACCTCCGTCAAACTGGGCGATGAGGTCTTTGTTCTGGGATTTCCGCTGCCTGGAACTGTCAGTTCTAACGTAAAGTTCACGCGTGGCAGCATCAGCGACACGGCTGGTTTGGCCGATGACATTTCCAGGATTCAGCATACCGCTCAGATTCAGCCGGGCAATAGTGGCGGCCCGATGGCCCTGGTCGACGGCCGTGTAGTCGGCGTAGTCGTGAGTACACTCCGGGCAGATGGGATGATGCGAACTTCAGGTTTCTTGCCCCAAGGCGTTAATTTCTCGGTCAAGGCCGAGTATGTTATTCAGCAATTTCAGAAAGCAGGCATCGCTCTTCCGAAATTCAAGCCGAACAATGATCCGATCGGCCATGTGAAGGCGTACACGGTCCAGGTTATGGCCGAACGTTAATTATTTTTTTAAAGCCTCTATTCAGGCGGAGAGCTGTGAGACGCGCCATCTTAGCTAATGCCGCGCTGAGCGTGGCAGCGCTGAAACGTCGGATGGTGCCCTGCCTAATAGGGTAGGGCGTATTCCCGCGATACATCCGCTCCAGTTCTATCGTCTTCGTGATTAATACCGAACCTTTGACCTGCGCCTCCCAGCGCCGATAGACGCACCGTCTGTGCCCCTCTTTAATCGTCTTTTGCAGGCAGATGTACCTCGGTGAGCGTGGCATAACCAATTTAAAACTGGGGCGTTTAATTTTGAAAGCTCACCTTAGGCTGCTTAGCTTCCCAAGTCTGGTAGCTTACTGATCGCAGACTTGACCGAGTTCCATTCGCCCTGGCTGTAGCCCTTGTGGACGTCGGCGCTGGCGTGGCCGACGATGCTCATGCGGACTTCTTGCGGAATCTCCAGGCTCTGCATCCGGGTGACGAGGGTGGTGCGGAAGCTGTGGAAGCACTTCCGGGGCTGCTTGCTCCGGCCGGTGGTGGCGTAGCAGGGGTCGATGCCGGCGGCCTTGACGAGCTGGACGAAGAGGGTGCTTGGGCCTGTATTGCCGCCTAGGGCCTTTGCGGTGAGCCCGGGGAGGAGCGGGCCGTCCTTGCCCGCCTTAGAGGCCTGGCGCCACTCCAGGAGGCGTTTGCGGAGGGTGGGGTGGACGGCGATGGTGACCCAGCCTTTGGAGCCTTTGCCGGTCTTCTTCTGCTTATAGGTGAGCTTAGGGGTGTCCCCGAGGTCAAAGGACGCCCAGGTGAGCCCGAGGCAGTCGCCCATACGGGCGCCGGTGTAGTACCCTAGGAAGACCAAGGTGCGCCATTCCTCGTTCGGGCAGGCCTTCAGGATGCGCTGCACTTCCTCGTCCGTGAACGGGAGCTTGGTTTGGCTCTCGCCGTTGGGGACCTCGACCGTGGCGGCGGGGTTGATGGCAGACATGCCCTCGTCGAGCGCCCGCTTGAACATCATCCGGAGCACGACGATGCCCTGCCGGACCGTCGCCGGCGCGGCGCCTTGGGCCATGCGCGTCTTGATGAAGGACTGCACGTCCGCCGGCTGCACGCGGATGACGGGCTTGTCCGCCTCCGCGCCCATGTGCTCCAGGAACAGGTTAACGGTCTTGCGATAGGAGGCGATGGTGGCCGTCTTCTTGTTGATCGACTTCGACGTCAGGAAGTCCGCGAAGAAAGCGCGCAGGGTGGGGAAGCGCAGGCTGCGGCCCGTCGCGCGCTGATGCATGTCCATCGCGTTATCGACCACCTTCTTGATGACCAGCCCGCCGTTGTACTCCGCCGTGCGCGCGTCGTTCTCGAACTGCTGCAGGATCTGCTCGGCAAGTTTCCTGTCGGGCGTGCCTGTGGTGCGTTGCAGCCATTTTCCGTCCGACGCGCGGAAGCGCGCCAACCAGTTTTTCGAACGCTCGATCTGTCTGAGGAGTGAGCCCATGTGATTTCTTCCCGATACGCTCTAGCAAAACTCTAGCAAATCAAGGTCATCTGAGGGTGTTCAAACCCATGAAAACCCTAGTAAAACCC
>JACCDV010519664.1_pt1 | contig 12543 bp, 10 predicted proteins | sample 7446131 | NCBI WGS metagenome assembly JACCDV01 (sample SAMN15323448, study PRJNA562643) | freshwater metagenome | isolation source: river surface water | place: USA:Blue River Watershed | collected 2017-08-17
CCCACGCTCATGCTGCCGCGTGTGGCGGTAAAGCGCATGCCAATGGTGTGCGCGGCTTCAATGCTGTCGTCCAGTCGCACGCCGTTGGGGTAGATGTAGAGGTGGTCGCTGCTGGTGGTGCAGCCGCTGAGCAGCAGTTCGGCCATGGCCACTTGGTTAGACACCAACACCATCTCAGGCGTGAGCCCCGCCCAGATTGGGTACAGCCCTTTGAGCCAACTGAACAGCTCGGCGTTTTGCACCTGCGGCACGGCACGCGTGAGGCTTTGCACCATGTGGTGGTGCGTGTTGATGAGGCCAGGCACCACCACGTGACGGCGTGCGTCAATCACCTCGTCCACTTGCTTCAGCAAGTCGTCGATGTTTTCGTCGGCAGGAATGATGCGCTCAATGCGCCCGTCACGCAGCAGCAGCGAAGCGTCGTTGAGTTCGGTATTGGCATCGTCTTGTGTGGCGATGCAGCGGGCGCGGTGGATGAGCAAGGTGGTCATGGACTTGTCCTAAAGCAATGATGAAACAAGTCGTGGCCGAGTCCCCTGATGTCTGTAGGCACAGAGCTTGGGCGAGCACCACGTTGCCGCGCATCCCGGGCTTTTGCAGTGCGTTAGATTTTAAGCAGACGCTTGGCCTCGGCTACCACTGCATCGGGGGTGATGTTGAACAGTTTGTACAGTTCATCTGCAGGGCCGCTGGCGCCAAAGCCTGTCATGCCCACAAAGCCACCATCGATGCCAAGGTAGGCATCCCAGCCTTGGCGTACCGCTGCTTCAATGCCTACACGTACATGCTGCACGCCTGTGCCCAACACGCTCTGCCGATATGTCGCATCTTGTGTGTTGAACAGTTCCCAGCAAGGCATCGACACCACAGCGGTGCCTACGCCAGCAGCTTCGAGTTGTTCACGCGCTTGCACGGCCAACAACACTTCAGAGCCAGTGGCCAGCAGCGTGACTTGGCGCGGACCGCAAGCCGCTTCGTGCAATACATAAGCACCACGGCGTGTGAGGTTGTCAGTGGTGTGTGTGTGACGCACCAAGGGCAATGATTGACGGGCCAACACCAAACTCACAGGGCCTGCTTGATGTGCCAGTGCCAGCTCCCAACACTCGGCAGCTTCCACTGCGTCAGCAGGGCGCATGACCCACATATTGGGCATGGCTCGCAGTGACGCGAGTATTTCTACCGGTTGGTGTGTGGGGCCATTGCGTCCAATGCCAATGGAGTCGTGGCTGAACACAAACTTCACAGGCAAGCCCATGAGCGCGGCCATGCGCATGGCGGGGCGTTCGTAGTCGGCAAACGCTAGGTAGGTGACCGACAGCGGAATCACGCCGCCGTGCGCGGCCATGCCATTGGCCATCGAGCCCATCACATGCTCGCGCACACCGCAGTGCACATACGAACCCGAGCGGTCTTGTGCATTGAAGGCAGTCAGGCCACGCTTGTGGCTGGTGGGGGCTTCAAGGTCGGCGCAGCCCACCATGCGTTCGGGCAGCACAGGTGTAAGCAAGTCGTTGATTTCTGCGGAAATGAAGATGCCGCTGGGTTCGGGCGGCGCACTCAGTGCTTTGTGTTTGTAGTTGTGCAGCACCTGTTGCCAGTTCGCAGGTAATTCGCCGTGCATCACGCGTTCAAACTCAGCGCGTTCAGCTGCAGGCAATGCGGCAACGCGGGTTTGCCACGCTTGGTATTCAGCCGCGCTGCGCTGACCTGCATTGCGCCAAGCTTGTTGCACATCAGCTGGAATTTCGAAGGGGTCGTGTTGCCAGCCCAGCAGCTCGCGTGCGGCTTGCGCGTCTTCCTCAAACAGGCGGCCACTGTGGCCACCGCGCTGGCCCTGCAAGCGTGCAATGCCTTTGGCAATGACGGTGCGGCATGCGAGCATGGACGGGCGTGGGTCAAGCCGCGCGGCTTCAAGCGCTGCAGACACAGCTTCGATGTCGTGGCCGTCGAGTTCAATCACATGCCAACCGGCCACACTAAAGCGCTCGGCCACGTTTTCGCTGATCGATAAATCTGTGCTGCCATCGTCGGTGATTTGGTTGTCGTCCCACAGCAGCACCAGCTTGCTCAGTTGCAGGTGGCCCGCGAGCGAAATCATTTCTTGGCCCACGCCTTCTTGCAGACAGCCGTCGCCCACAAATGCGTAGGTGAAGTGGTTCACTAAATCGTTGCCAAAGCGGGCGTTCAAATAGGCCTCGGCCACCGCCATGCCAAACGCATTGGCAATGCCTTGGCCCAGTGGGCCCGTGGTGACTTCAATGCCATTGGGCTTGTCGTGCGGTCGCTCAGGATGGCCCTCGCACACGGAGCCCAACACGCGAAAACGTTTCACTTCTTCCAATGGAAATTCTGGGTAACCCGCTAGGTGCAACAGCGAATACAACAACATCGAGCCATGCCCGTTTGAGAGCACCACACGGTCACGGTCAAACCAGCCTGCGTCTTGAGGGTTGAATTTCAGGTGGCGCGTGTACAGCGCTGTGGCAATTTCCGCCATGCCGAGTGGTACGCCTTGGTGGCCTTCTTGAGCTTTGACGATGGCGTCAATCGAGAGAAAACGGATGGCGTGCGCCATATTTTGTTGGGGGTGTGCGGTCATGGCGCGGATTTTTGCCAAGCCGATACATGAGCGCAAGCGATGAATATTCAGGTTCAGATGAACCTAATTCAACTTTTATGAACGGTTGACGGTGATGCCTCTTCGCGCAGCCATTCCACAAAACTCTTCACTTCAGGGCGCGAAGCGTGACGTGCTGGATAGACCATGAAGTGCGCTTGTACTTCCAAGCTCAGCTTGTCGTTGAAGATGGGTTGTAGCTTGCCGCTGTCAATCAACGCTTGGCCAATGCTGGCGCTCTCCAAAGCCACACCGAGTTTTTGCACGGCTGCATCTAAGCTCATCATGGCGCGGTCAAAGCGCAGACCCATGCGCTCGGGGCGTTCGCTGGCGTAAAAGCGCGCAAACCAATCGGGCCATTGCACCAAGTTCACGCTGGACTGGATGAGCGGCACACGCAACAAGTCTTCGGGTTCGTGCAGTGCATGTGTGCGAATGAACTCTGGGCTGGCCAAGGGCATGATGCGCTCGGTGAAGATAGATTCCACTTCGAGGTTGGGCCAGTTGGGCATGCCGTAGCGAATGTCGATGTCCATTTGTCCGAGCTGAAAGTCGGAGTGCACATGCGAAGCCGACAGCACCAACGAGATGTTGGGGTGCAACTCGGTGAAGCGGGCAATACGCGGCATCAGCCACAGGCTGGCAAAGCTCGGGCTGCTGTGCACATACAGGGTGTCTTGCACACCGTGGCGCAAGTCTTCGGTGGCGGTGTTGATGGCCCCCAACGCGCTGGCCACGCGCTGCAGGTATTGCTGGCCGGCGGGCGTCATTTCTACACCGCGGGCCGATCGCTCAAACAAGCGCACATGCAGCAAGCCTTCGAGCTTGGCCACTTGGTGGCTGACGGCTGATGGGGTGAGGTGCAATTCTTCGGCGGCCAGCGCAAAGCTTTTGCGGCGAGCGATGGTTTCAAAGGCTTGCAGGGCGGCGAGTGGAGGGATCATGGCGTGAAATCCGTTCAATTGTTGCGCTGCAACATGAATGAAATTGCATTGCCGGTGAGTTTATATCGTTTGCGCTCAAGTACCAGCCTGTCAAACAATCACGCCACTCGATCAACGCAATGCAATCAAAAAAGGAGACATGCATGCTACTCAAGGACAAAGTGGCCGTCATCACAGGCGGCGCAGGTTTGAACGGTTTGGGTTTTGCCACCGCACGCATGATGGCGGAGCAGGGTGCCAAAGTGGTCATCCTCGATTTGGAAGTGGCCAACCCTCAAGCTGCCGCAGCCAAGCTGGGAGCCGAGCATTTGGGTTTGGTGGCCAACGTGACTGACAAAGCTTCATGCGAAGCAGCTGTGGCTCAAATCAAAGCCAAGTACGGCCGCATTGATGTGTTGGTGAACAACGCTGGCATCACTCAGCCCGTGAAGTTCTTGGACATCACAGGCAGCGATTACGACCGCATCTTAGATGTGAGTTTGCGCGGCACGCTTTACGCTTCACAAGCGGTTTTGCCTTTGATGATTGCGCAAAACAGCGGCTCCATCGTCTGCATTTCATCTGTCTCGGCCCAGCGCGGCGGCGGCATTTTGGGTGGCCCTCACTACTCAGCAGCCAAAGCCGGTGTGCTCGGCTTGGCCCGCGCCATGGCCCGCGAATACGGCGGCAACAACATCCGCGTCAACTGCGTGACGCCTGGCTTGATTGCCACCGACATCAACAAAGGCAAGATTCCAGAAGACAAGCGCCAAGCCATTTTGGATGGCATTCCACTCGGCCACATTGGTGAGCCAAACGATGTGGCGGGTTGCGTGGTGTTCCTCGCCAGCAGCTTGTCCAAGTACTGCACCGGTGTCACGCTCGACGTGAATGGTGGCATGTTGATTCACTAAGTTTTCCCTCGTCAGTCGTTCATTTTTAAAACATCAGGAGACAAACCATGAAACATATTTCTCAAATTCGACGTACTTTGCTGGCAACTGCTTTATTGGCTGCGGCAGGTTTTTCACATGCACAAACCGTCAAACTGACGCTTGGTCATGGCAACCCTGTGGGTAGCCCTCGTCACACAGCAGCATTGAAATTTGCTGAGGTTGCGAAAGCTAAATCCTCGGGCCGTATCGATGTGACTGTCGCTCCATCAGCTCAGATGGGTGATGACGCCGCGATGGTGACTGCGATGCGCACGGGCGCTTTGGATATGTCAGCTAATTCACAGGGCGCACTTGCCAATACGGTGCCTGAATATGCAGCCTTTGGCATGCCCTTCTTGTTTGCTGATTTGCCGCAGGCTTGGAAGATCATGGATGGTCCGGTTGGTAAGGAGTTGGCTGATAAATCTGCCGAGAAAGGCTTGATTGTTTTAGGTTACTGGGATAACGGTATTCGCCACATGAGTAATAGCAAGCGCCCGCTGCTCAAGCCCGAAGATCTCAAGGGTTTGAAAATGCGTACGCCTCCGGATAGTGTCACCGTCGACATCATGCAGAGTTTGGGCGCTGAGGCGCAACAAATTAAATTTTCTGAGTTGTATGTCGCTTTACAGCAGGGGGTCGTAGATGGTCAGGAAAATCCTCTGACCAACATCGCATCAGCCAAGCTGAATGAAGTGCAAAAGTACATCTCATTAACTGGACACAAATATGAAATGACGCCATTTCTCATGAGTAAGCGCACTTGGGATCGCCTATCTGATGCAGATAAGAAATCTGTTCAAGAAGCTGCAAATGAGGCAACCTCACTTCAACGCAAGCTTTCCAAAGAAAGTGATGATGTACTGGTTTCAGAGCTGAAGTCAAAAGGCGTTCAAGTGGACGCTGTCAACAAAGAGGCGTTCCAAAAAGCCACTGCTTCAGTGGTGAATAAATGGGAAGCAAGTCCAATTGGTCCCTTTGTCAAAAAAGTTGTTGCAGCCTCGCGCGCTCAATAAGTCGCGATGCACCTTTGGTGTATTCCGAATGCCCAGACCTGAGGGTCTGGGCTTTTAAGGAGACGGTCTATGTCTAATTTGAAGTCAGGGTTCCTTGAGCACGCGGTCAGTCTTCTGTGCAAGCTGATTTTGTGGATAACCACGACTGTGATCTTTTTTATTTTGGTGGCCAATACCTTGCTGCGTTATACCCAAGGCAGCAGTTTGCAATGGGCAAATGAGTTGCCTGAATTGCTCTTTCCATGGCTGGTGATGTCGGGCATTGTCTTGGCTAGTTTGCACGGCAGTCACATCGCAACAACTTTCTTGATGGAGTCAGTTCGCCCCGTAGCACAGCGTGTTACTGGAATTTTGGTCTGGTTGGCTGTTGCATGTATGTACGGCACCTTGTCATGGGCGACTTACCGCATGCTAGAAATTGTGGGCGATGAACGATCTCCCATCTTGCAAGTGCCAAGTTCTGTGACTTACGGATGCATGTTGGGAGGTATGTTGATGTTGGCGGCGCTTGCGCTTCAGTCTGCATGGCAAGTTGCACAAGGAGAAATCACTTTTCCCTTAGCTCCAGACACTGATCTGCCATCTTCAGCCCAAGGTTGAAGACTTAAATTGAACGGATGCTGATATGAGCGCTCTAATTTTGTTTGTCTTTTTAGCGGCTGCTGTGGCTGCAGTTCCGATTGCTCATGCATTGCTGATTGCGGCAATGGCGGCAGCGGCTACATCGGATCGAATTCCACTGGATTTGTTGGTGCAGCAGATGGTCTCGCAAGTGCAGAGTTTTCCCCTGATTGCGATTCCTTTTTTCATGTTGACTGGTGCTTTGATGATGGGCGGGCGTTTGGGCGCAGCTCTAATAGGCGTGCTTTCAGCCACTGTGGGTCGGTGGCATGGTGGCCCAGCACAAGTCAGTGTGTTGTCATCGACGATGTTTGGCGGAGTCTCAGGTTCTGCTGTTGCCGATGCGTCAGCGATTGGCTCTTTGCTAATGCCTTGGCATCGCAGATTGGGTTATCCCATGGCGTTCTCAGCTGCGTCTTTGGCGTCGGCTGCCACGATCGACATCATCATCCCACCGTCGATTCCGCTCATCTTGTATGCGTTGTCGTCTAACACGTCAATTGCTGCACTTTTCTATGCAGGCATTTTGCCAGGCTTGTTGCTGTGTAGTGGTTTCATGGTGGCGTGCTGGTGGGTTGGCAAGCGAAACAATTTGCCGCGCGAGACAGGGGTTGCTGATCGTCAAACCATGCTGCGCAATTTATGGCTAGCCTCACCAGCGGTTGTGTTGCCAATTTTCATTGTGGTTTTTTTAAGGTTTGGCATCGCAACTCCTACAGAGGTTGCTGTGTTGTCAACGCTATATGCAGGTTTGGTCTCGGCACTGCTTTATCGTGATCTCACTATTAAGCGTTTGCATTCGGCAATGGTTGAAGCGGGTGTGGCGACTGGCGTGGTCTTGCTGGTCATCATGGCATCTTCCGCGATTGGGTGGCTTTTGACGTTTGACCAATTACCTCAAGGTGTTGTGGCTTGGGTTACAGAAAACATTGAGGTGGCCTGGCTAGTCATTCTTTTAATGAATTTGATGATGCTTTTCGTTGGCATGTTCATTGACCTACCGGCGGCTGTTTTGTTGTTGACTCCAGTCTTTCTGCCCTTGGCGCACAGTGTTGGCATGGATCCAGTTCAATTGGGTTTGATGATGGTTGTGAACCTAGCAATTGGTCTTTATACCCCTCCGGTAGGCACCACACTTTTCATTACCAGTTCGCTAGCCAAAGTCAAAGTTGGACAAACAGTACGTGCCATGGGGCCCTTTTACTTGGTTGCTTTCGGGGTCCTATTTTTGGTTTCCTACGTCCCAGCTGTGATTTTGAAATGACAGCGTCAATCTAAGAATAAATAGGAGTTATTCATGCATTCATCGGATCAGCGACTTTCTGATATCGCCCAATGCGCTTACCGCATTCGTCGCTATGCCTTGCGCATGGGCGAAGTGCAAGGTCAAGGCTATGTGGGGCAAGCCTTGGGCTATGCCGACGTGCTGGCCACCGCGTATGGCCACGCCATGAACTTCCGTGCAGATGATCCCGAGTGGGAAGGGCGTGATCGTTTTTTGCTCTCGCACGGTCACTACGCGATTGCGCACTACGCCGCCATGATTGAGGCGGGCATCATCCCCGAGTCCGAACTCGAAACCTATGGCAGCGACGACAGCCGCTTGCCCATGTCAGGCATGGCCACGTACACGCCCGGAATGGAAATTTCGGGTGGCTCTCTGGGCCAGGGTTTACCTATTGCGGTGGGTATTGCTCTGGGCTTGCGGCACCAAGGCAACCCTGCGTTTGTCTACAACTCTATGTCTGACGGTGAGTTGGATGAAGGCTCGGTGTGGGAGGCCGCCATGTCTGCAGCCCACCACGGTTTGGGCAACTTGATTTGCATGGTGGACATCAACAACCAACAAGCCGATGGCCCTTCCACCAAGGTGCTCGGGTTTGAACCCTTGGCCGATAAGTGGGCTGCTTTTGGTTGGCATGTGCAACGCGTCGATGGCAATCACTTGCCTGCGGTTGTGCGTGCTTTTGACACCGCGCGTGCCTTGACCGAAGACAAGCCCCGCGTGATTTTGTGCGACACCCTCATGGGCAAAGGCGTGCCTTTCTTAGAGGTGCGCGAGAAAAACCATTTCATCCGCGTAGACCCACCTGAGTGGCAACAAGCCTTGGAAGTGTTGGACGCAAACCGTCCGTAACCAATTCGGAGAAGAGATGAATACTGCAACTGAAAAAAAACCTCGCCTGACCACTTCGGCCATGATCGCGTCTATTGCCAGCGCAGGCCAACGTGTGCAAGCTGCGCCATTTGGCAAAGCCTTGGTCGAATACGCGGCCAATCACCCTGAAGTGGTGGGCATGACTGCCGACTTGGCCAAGTACACAGACTTGCATTTGTTTGGACAGGCGTATCCCGAGCGCTTTTTCCAAATGGGCATGGCCGAGCAGCTACTCATGGGTGCTGCTGGCGGCATGGCTAAGACGGGCTTGGTACCGTTTGCCACCACGTATGCCGTGTTTGGTACACGACGTGCATATGACTTCATCCACCAAGTGATTGCTGAAGAAAACTTGAATGTAAAAATTTGCTGTGCCTTGCCAGGCCTCACCACCGGCTACGGACCTAGCCATCAAGCCACTGAAGATTTGGCCATGATGCGTGCCATTCCGGGCCTCACAGTGGTGGACCCTTGCGATGCGTTGGACATCGAGCAAGCTGTGCCACAAATCGCTGCGCACCAAGGCCCTGTGTACATGCGCTTGTTGCGTGGCAATGTGCCGCTGGTGCTGGACGAGTACAACTACAAGTTTGAGTTGGGCAAAGCCAAGATGTTGCGCGAGGGCAATGATGTGCTGGTGATCTCCAGCGGTTTCATGACCATGCGCACACTGGAAGTTGCCAAACAATTAGAGGCTGATAAGGTCAGTGCGGCGGTGTTGCATTGCCCCACCATCAAGCCCTTGGACGATGCCACCATCTTGGCCGAGGTGCGCAAGCCCGGTCGTTTGGTGGTGGTCGCTGAGAACCATTCCGTCATTGGCGGTTTGGGCGAAGCGGTGGCCGGTTTGCTGATGCGTGAAGGTGTGATGCCCACCAAGTTCCGCATGTTGGGCTTGCCCGATGCCTTCTTAGATGCAGGTGCTTTGCCTACGTTGCATGACCGTTACGGTATTTCTGCTGAAAAAGTGGCTGCTTCTTTGAAGGCTTGGCTGGCTTAATCTTTTGAGGGGGCGCTAGGATAGAAGGATGATTGATCCACGCATTGACCCACAATCGTTCCTACGCCAAATCTACGATGCTGCAGTGTTGCGCGCTTTACCGCTGCACAACACCGCCGCCTATTTGCCCTCACCCCCCAAAGGCCGCACCATTGTTTTGGGCGCAGGCAAAGCCGGTGGCGCAATGGCCCAAGCGGTTGAGGCGCTGTGGCCTGCGGATAAACCTTTGTCGGGTTTGGTGGTCACGCGCTACGGCCACACGCCACCGCGCCCAGCGGGTGTGCCCGAGCGCATTGAGGTGGTGGAGGCGTCGCATCCTGTGCCCGATGCTGCAGGCTTGGCCGCGGCGGAGCGAATCATGTCGCTCACGCAAGGGTTAACCGAAGACGACTTGGTGCTGTGCCTCATCTCGGGTGGTGGCTCGGCTTTGCTCACGCTACCCGCCGATGGGTTGACGCTGGAAGACAAACAGCGCATCAACAAAGACTTGCTCAACAGCGGCGCCAACATTGGCGAAATGAACTGCGTGCGTAAACACCTCTCACGCATCAAAGGTGGCCGCTTGGCTGCTGCCTGTGCCCCAGCGCAAGTGGTGACGCTCACCATCAGCGATGTGCCGGGTGACGACCCTTCGGTCATTGCCAGTGGCCCCACCGTGCCCGACGTGACGACCTGCGCCGATGCATGGGCCATTTTGCAGCGCTACAAAATTGAAGTGCCCGCTGCCATTGAAGCCGCGCTGAAAGCAGGTGCACTCGAAACCCCCAAGCCGAGCCCCGTGTGGGACAAGCAGCCGGTTCATTTGATTGCAACGCCCCAACAGTCGCTCGATGCCGCAGCCGACATGGCCCGTGCTGCAGGCTTAAACGCCTATGTATTGAGCGACGAGCTAGAGGGTGAATCGCGTGAAGTGGGTAAAGTGCACGCGGCGCTTGCGCGTGCGGCCGCCAAAGGACAAGGACCATTCCAAAAACCATGCGTCATCCTCAGTGGCGGCGAAACCACGGTGACTATTCGAAAGAATGATCCTGTGCGCAAGGCCGAGCGTGTGGCAGAGCGATCTGCGCAGGTCAAGGAGGAGACCGCGCAGCGGGCGGGGGACACGGAGCAGAGCGTTCTGCCGCAGGCTCGGCCCGGAAGAGGAGGTAGAGCAGGGGAGTTTTGCCTAGGTCTAGCGGTTGCCTTGCAAGCCCAACCTAACGTGTGGGCCATCGCCGCCGACACCGATGGCATTGACGGCATCGAAGACAACGCTGGCGCTCGGGTGTGCCCCGACACCTTGGCCCGCGCCGAGGCCGCAGGCGTCAAAGCCGCCGACTGCCTCGATCGCAACGACGCCTATGGTTTCTTTGAGGCGGTGGGCGACTTGGTGGTGACCGGCACCACGCACACCAATGTGAACGACTTTCGCGCCATTTTGGTGCTCTAACTCGGTTTTAGGCCTCTATTTACCTCGGCACGCTGCTTGCAAGAAGTCTTACAGCTGGAGCTGGTAACCTTACTTCCGTTTTGTAAAACCTTGTCTTCATTTACTCCCCCTTCGCAATGACTTCAGCTCGCCTGCAACTTGCCCACATCACCAAGCGCTACCCCGCTGTGGTGGCCAACGATGCCGTGAGCCTGACGGTGCAGCCCGGCGAAATTCATGCAGTGTTGGGCGAGAACGGCGCAGGTAAATCGACGCTGATGAAGATCATCTACGGTGCCGTCAAGCCCGATGCGGGCGAGGTGTGCTTCAACGGCGAGGTGGTGAACATTCGCAACCCACAAGAGGCGCGCAGGCTGGGTATCAGCATGGTGTTTCAGCACTTCAGCTTGTTCCACACCCTGAGCGTGGCCGAAAACGTTTGGCTTGGTTTGGACAAAAGTTTGACCTTGGCTGAGGTGACGCAACGCATCACCGACACCGCTGCGCAATATGGGCTGGACATTGACCCCGAGCGCCCCGTGCACACGCTGGGCGTGGGCGAAATGCAGCGCGTGGAAATCATTCGCGCCTTGCTGACCAACCCTCAGTTGCTGATCTTGGATGAACCGACCTCGGTGCTCACGCCACAGGCGGTGGAAAAGCTGTTTGTGGTGTTGCGCCAGTTGGCTGCCGAGGGGCGCAGCATTTTGTACATCAGCCACAAGCTGCACGAAATTCGCGCCTTGTGCACGGCATGCACGGTGATGCGCGCAGGCCGCGTGACGGGCGTGTGTGACCCGCGCCAAGAAACCAATGCGTCGCTGAGTCAGCTCATGATTGGCAGCTTGCCGCCCGAGTTGCAAGTGCGCGAGCATCGCCCCGGCGCGGTGGTGCTTGATGTGAAAGACCTGGCCTTGCCCGCCGACGATCCTTTTGGCGTAGACCTCAAAGGCGTGAGCCTGCAAGTGCGTGCGGGTGAAGTGGTGGGCATTGCCGGTGTGTCGGGCAACGGCCAACGCGAGTTGTTGTTTGCCTTGTCGGGCGAAGACCAACGTGCGAAACCTCAAACCATTGTTTTAGACGGTCAAGCTGTGGGCCAAATCGACCCAGACCAGCGCCGTGCCTTAGGCCTGCACTTTGTGCCCGAAGAACGCTTGGGCCGCGGCGCAGTACCTAGCCTGAGCTTGGCGCAAAACCTGTTGCTCACGCGGCACGAGGCAGTGGCCTCGCAAGGGGTGGGTGGTGCGGTGGGCTGGCTCAATTTGCACAGCTTGCAAATCCAGGCGGCAGACATCATTGCCAAGTACAAGGTGAAAGCGGGTGGGCCCGATGCCGCAGCGCAGTCGCTGTCGGGCGGTAATTTGCAAAAGTTTTTGGTGGGCCGTGAGATTGAAGCCGCGCCTAAGTTGTTGATCGTGTCGCAGCCCACATGGGGTGTGGACGTGGGCGCTGCCGCGCAAATACGTGCGGCGCTTTTGGCCTTGCGCGATGCAGGCTGCGCCGTGTTGGTGGTGAGTGAGGAGTTGGACGAATTGCTAGAGCTGTCAGACCGTTTGCATGTGATCGCGGATGGCCGCTTGTCGCCCGCGCTCTCGCGTGAAGAAGCCAACGTCTCGCGCATTGGCTCGTGGATGAGTGGTTTGTGGGATAACACCACACAGGAGGTCAACCATGCTGCGTCTTGAGCCGCGTGCCCAGCCATCGAACCTGTGGCGCTATGCCTCGCCTCTGTTGGCATTGGCCATCACGGTGGTGTTGGGTGTGATTCTTTTTGTGGCGTTGGGCAAAGACCCGGTGCGCGGTTTGCAGGGGTTTTTCTGGCACCCGATCAAAACCCCTTACGCGTTGTCCGGGCTGAGGGG
>JACCDV010636450.1_pt1 | contig 12537 bp, 9 predicted proteins | sample 7446131 | NCBI WGS metagenome assembly JACCDV01 (sample SAMN15323448, study PRJNA562643) | freshwater metagenome | isolation source: river surface water | place: USA:Blue River Watershed | collected 2017-08-17
AACTGGCTGCATGTGACATTAAGCACACAACCCCCAGCCACCGATGGCCTCGGCATGACTGGCAGCGGCCTGTTTATCATCAACCCACCGTGGACGCTGCCCCAGACGCTGGAAGACTGCCTGCCGTGGCTGGCAGACACATTGGGTATCGATGGTCACGGTGCATTTACGCTGGACTGGCAGATTCAATAACTCCCCATCAAAATCGAGGCTGACATGAGCGACACCTTACTCTTTACCCCCATCCAGGTTGGCACCTCGCGCCTGAGCAACCGCGTGGTCATGGCACCCATGACACGTTCACGTGCTGGTGCCGGTGATGCCGCCACCGGATTAAATGCGACGTACTACGCCCAACGCGCCAGTGCCGGGCTGATCATCAGCGAAGCCTCTCAGATTTCGCAGCAAGGCCAGGGCTACGCCTGGACACCGGGTATTTATACCGAACAACAAATCGCGGGTTGGAAAACCGTCGTTGATGCTGTCCACGCCAAAGACGGCCATATGGCGCTGCAGCTCTGGCACGTCGGCCGTATCTCGCATCCGCTGTTACAACCGGGTGGCGCCGATCCGGTGGCACCTTCGGCGATTCAGGCCAAGGGCCAGTGCTTTGTCGTCCAGCCGGATGGCACACCGGCCAATGTGCCGACGGCTCTACCACGCGCTTTGGAGGCTTCTGAACTGCCAGGCATTGTTGCCGACTACGCCAATGCGGCGCGTAACGCAGTGAAAGCCGGCTTTGACTTTGTAGAAGTCCATGCCGCCAATGGCTACCTGCTCAACCAGTTCTTGTCACCGAACAGCAACCAGCGTACCGATGCGTATGGCGGCCCCCTGGAAAACCGGGCGCGCTTTGTGCTCGAGGTTGTCGATGCGGTGGTCGCCGCGATTGGCGCCGACAAGGTCGGCGTCCGCCTGTCGCCGCAAGGCGTCTTCAACGATATCGATGACCCGGAATCCACCGCGATGGCCCTCTATCTGGCCAAAGCCTTTACGCAACGCAACCTGGCTTTTCTGCATATCGCCGAACCGGATTGGGCGGGTGGCGAGCCTCTCTCGCAGGCATTCCGATTGCAGTTGCGAGAAGCCTTTGCCGGAACGTTGATCACATGCGGTGGCTACAACGCGACCTCGGCGGAAGCACTACTGGCTGCCAACCTGGTAGACATGGTGGCCTTTGGCCGACCATTCATTGCCAACCCAGATCTGGTGCGTCGCCTGCGCGAGAACGCACCGCTCAACGAAGCAGATCCGAACACCTTTTATGGTGGTGCGGAAGCCGGTTACACCGACTACCCAGCTCTGACCTAAGCACCGCGCTGAATCAGTAAGGTCTAATCAGACCTTACTGGTTTTGGCTTCGAGCGCTTCCCAGCGCTCGAGGAGCTCTAACAGTTCCTCGTCAATCGCCGCCAGGCGATTGGCCATGCCTTGAGCAGCAGCCGGATCATTGGCATAGGTCGCCGGATCGTTCACCTTTTCCATCAATGCCGCCTGTTCGGTTTCCAGCGCTTCAATCTGCCCGGGCAGCGCATTGAGTTGCTGCTGCTCCTTGTAGCTTAGCTTGGTAGCACGACTTCCTGTAGCTGGCGCAGCCTCCGCCGACTTCGCAGCAGGTTTTGCAACAGCCTTGTCTGTGACTTTTTCGCCAGGTTTGTTCTGAGCAGCGTGCCAGGCCGCCCAATCACTATAACCGCCGACAAACTCGCGCCACTGACCATCGCCCTCGGCTGCGATCACTTGGGTCACAACGTTATCCAGGAAGCTCCGGTCGTGACTGACCAGCAGGATGGTGCCCTGGTAATCCTGCAACAGGCTTTCCAGCAGTTCTAGGGTGTCAATATCCAGATCGTTGGTCGGTTCATCGAGTACCAGAATGTTAGCCGGCCGCGCAAATAGCCGCGCCAGCAACAGACGGTTACGCTCCCCCCCCGACAATGACTTCACCGGTGACCGTGCCCGCTGAGGCGAAAACAGGAAATCGCCCAGGTAACTCATCACGTGCGTACGATGCCCAGCGACTTCGACGTAATCGGAGCCCGGAGAGATGACTTCATGCAGCGGTGCCTCCGGGTCCAGCGCTGTACGAAACTGGTCAAAATAGGCCACCTGCTGCTTGGTGCCACGCCGCACGCTACCGCTGTCCGGTTCGATCTCACCCAGAATTAAACGCAGCATCGTGGTTTTACCCGCGCCGTTGGGGCCAATCAGACCTACACGATCGCCACGCATGATACGACCACTGAAGTTATCAATGATCTTGCGATCGCCATAAGACTTCGACACGTTGATGAGATCCGCGACCAGTGCACCGGAGCTATCACCCGCATCAACACGCATCGCTACCTGACCCTGCAGATTGCGACGGGCAGCGCGTTCAGCTCGCAACTGGTCAAGGCGCTGCACACGGAATACGGCACGAGTGCGGCGCGCTTCAACGCCTTTGCGAATCCATATCTCCTCCTGCGCCAACAATTTGTCGGCACGTGCCTGTTCCAACGATTCTTCGTGCAGGCGCTGGGCCTTGCGCTCCTGGTATTTACTAAACGAGCCCGGATAGCTACTCAATAAGCCACGATCCAGCTCGACAATGCGTGTGGCTAGTCGATCCAGAAAACGCCGGTCATGGGTAATAAACAACAAGGCGACATGACGGACAAGCAACAGGCTTTCCAGCCAATCGATGGCCGCAATATCCAGATGGTTGGTGGGTTCATCAAGTAGCAAGACATCCGGTTCACACACCAGCCCGCGGGCCAACGCCACGCGTTTCTTCTGACCACCGGATAAATCATCAATGCGGGCCTCTGGATTCAGATGAAACTCCGCAATCACCCGTTCAGCCAAGGCATTCTGCTGCCAGGCATCACTGGCCTCCAACTGATGCTGCAACCGCGCCAGCTCATCCAGAGCCCCTGCACGTTCAGCTTCCGGCATATCCGCCAACCGGTGCGATAACTCATGGTAGGCCGCCAGCAGACGCGACTGATCACCCAGACCGCCAACCACCGCGTCAAAGACGGTGGCGCCCGGCTCGAACTCGGGCTCCTGAGCCACATAGGTAATGCGCAGGTCTGGCGCTTTCCACACCTGTCCGTCATCCAGCGACCGTAACCCAGCAATCGCCGCCAGAAGCGACGATTTGCCGGTGCCATTTCGGCCAATCAGCGCAACACGCTCACCCGCATCAATCTGGAAATCCACATGGTCCAGCAAGGGCACATCACCATAGGCCAGACAACCTGCATTCACTGACAACAACGGCATCTCAATATCCCGTCAAACGCTTGAGGTCGGTCAACACTTCCTGGCTGTGCTCGGAAACGGAGACATCGGTATAGACCTTGGCAATACGTCCATCCGGGTCAATAAGGTAGGTATAACGGCGTGGGAAACCGGTAATCCCCAAATTCATCCATGCGCCATACTGGCGGGCAAACGCCCCACCGGTATCCGAAAACAGCGGAAAAGGTAGATGAAACTTGAGGGCAAATGCCGCATTTGCGGCAGGCGCGTCAGCACTGATGCCGGCCAGAGCGACCCCCATCTGCTGGAAGCTCTGCCAGTCATCGCGAAACTTGCACGACTGCCGTGTGCAACCCGGGGTGTCGGCTTTCGGGTAGAAGTACAGCACCAACCAGCGACCACGGTAGTCCGATAATCTGTGCCGATGACCTCGTGTGTCGGGTAGATCAAATCCAGGCGCCGGCTGACCGACCAACGGTAAACCACCATCAGATGATTTGTTAGCCGATTTGGATCGCCACAGCCAGATGAGAAGGCCAATGATGACGAGAAAAACAATATATTTCATGGCGTCGGCGCAGTCTGCAAATTTAAAAGTCTGGTGTCCTCGACAGGAATCGAACCTGTAATTGCCGCTTAGGAGGCGGCGGTTATATCCATTTAACTACGAGGACAATGGCGATGATTATACCGTTGGCCATGGACACCCGTGAGCTGCTCAGTCCCATTGAGCATTCAACGGCTGCTTTGGTCTATGCCGTAAACACGCTTCATGGCAGCGATTTGATATTCAACCCGGTTTTTGTAGAGATTTCGGACTACCGCCGGTTGGCGACCTTTGAACTCTCTCATCACATCTCGTGCGATCTCATATCTGGGCCATAACGTCTCGTTGCCATGATTGGGATTCCCAGTTTTTGCAAAGGTTGCCCAGCTCCGGGTGAGTTGCCCGGAGATGGATTGGTCTTCCTGGCTCTTCGGGTCTGCTGATGGAAACCAGTAAGAAGACCAGACTCCCTTTTGCTTCATGTCAGCTAGCGCCTGATTGATACGTTGGCACTTATTGTCCACCTGCTGAATCTCTAAAGGCGCATGAGGCACTTTGTCTAACGTACCGAATACATAGGGCAATTCAAAGGTATGAGCCGCACCGATCATGCTTGAGCGTATCGTAGGTGTCAGATAGGCATAGTTATAGGCATATGCGGGCGCATACTTATTCGCACTATCTGCAAGAAGCTTGACCCCACCCCGATACCAACCATCAGCCATGATCTCGGCTACAAGAGCACATTGATCCTTGAAATTGGCATACATCTGATGAATTGATTGGGCGTTTTCGCCCATCTTATCAAGATATGCATCAAGGGGTGGCTGACTTAACATGAAGTAACTGGCATCCCAGGAGTTTGAGCCAATCATGAACGGTACTTTGTGTTGCTTTCCTTCAGCAAACAAAGGAATTGGATCGCCGACAATAATCTGCCCATCCACGAAGGCACCTCCAAATTCCCCTGCTTGAAATTCCTGTGCACTTATCAAAAGCTTGTCGGCAGGCATGGCTCTGAGCGTTGCGAGGTTCTCTACACCCAGTGTTTGCATGAATTTTGCATCGAGAGATTCCTGCGACATCATGCCGAACTTTTCAGAGCGCTGATTTCGCATCGGCAACTGTTGCGCACTCTGTGCTATCGCCTTGTGAAAAAGCCCTGCAGCCGCAGGTGACACCATCAGCCAGGTTACGCTACGACCGCCTGCAGATTGTCCAAATATCGTGACATTTGATGGATCACCTCCAAATTCTGCGATATTTTCCTGCACCCATTTCAGAGATTGAATTTGGTCCATCGTGCCATAGTTACCAACCGGCTCCCCCTTTTCGATTGCTTCTTCGGCAAGCGCTCTCGGCGCAAAGAATCCAAGTTTCCCAATCCGGTAGTCTACGGTAACAACAATGACCCCTTGGTTAACTAGTCCGATTGGCTCGTAATAAGGTTCTTTGGCTGAGCCTTCGACCAAACCTCCACCATGAAACCAGACCATGACAGGTAGATTTTTGCCTGATTTAGGCGCAAACACATTGAGCTTGAGGCAATCTTCACTGCCGGGAACCAATTCACTGTTCAGTCCAGGTGTATCTATTTGCGGACAAGCCTCGCCAAATTGACTCGCATCACGCACATTGTCCCAGGCAAGAACGGGTTGCGGCGGCCGCCAGCGTAAAGTGCCTATGGGGGGTGCCGCATAGGGAATATTCTTGAACGCAACCATGTCATGTTTTTCAACGCCCTGAAGCTGGCCATTCTTGATGACGATTATGGGCCTACCTTCGCGATAGACATCAGCATGGCTAACGATAGCCAGGGTTGCGCAGAGGCAACCGCACAATACTTTAGAAATGACCGTCATTGGTTTTCTCAAAGGAATGCATCCATAAAATGGCTAATGCGCAGCGGATGGATCAATGGTTCGGGTAGGCTTCGGCACGAGCCAGATCACAAAGGCGGAAAAGATCAGTATCAGTGCCACGACCAGCATCAGTTCGTTGGTGGCCAGCATGACACTCTGCTCGGTCACCATGCGTTCCAGGACTACCGTAGCCTGCGCATCTGGCATGCCTTGAGCAATGAGCTGGTTATAGGTGATCTGTGCCGGGTCGATCACACCGACCAGCTCGGCCCGGTTACGGGTGATTTCGTCTTCCCAGTACGAGGTCACCATAGAAGTGGCTATCGCACCGGACAAAGTCCGCATGAAGTTCATGAGCCCGGCCGCTGAGTTGGTTTCTGCTTCATCGACGCTGGCCAATGCCGCCGCCGTTGACGGGATGAAGAAGAATGGCATACCTAGGCCCAGCAGCATCAGTGGCAAAGCCACATCCCAGTAGGTCATATCAGTCGTGGCAACGGTACGATATAAAGTCATGAGGCCCAGCCAGAGCACACCGACAAAGACCAGCTTGCGCGGATCCATTTTCATGGACATCCCGGCCACGGCCGGTGCTGTCAGAAACGCCATGATGCCGATCCAGGCCGTGGTCATCCCGGCATCCGTCGCGGTATAGGCCATAAAGCTTTGGAGCCATAGCGGCGTTAGTACGTTGGCGGCAAAGAAACCGGCAAAAGTCAGCGAGATGGTCAGCACCGCCGCAGAGAAACCGCGATGCCGGAACACCCTGAGATCAACAATCGGGTGCTCCTCCGTCAGCTCCCAGATCATAAAAGCCGCAAACCCGACAATGGCAATGACAGCCAGGCCGATAATGATATTGGAAGAGAACCAGTCCAGATTTTTGCCTTCATCCAGCATGATCTGCAACGCACCCACCCAGATAATGAGAAGCACAAAACCGACCACATCAATGGGATTGCGCACAATCTTGGTTTCATAGGCACGGAGGATCTTCCAGCAGATCCAGGCACACGCAGCAGCGATCGGAAGGTTGATCAGAAAGATCCAGGGCCAACTGTAGTTGTCACAGATCCAACCCCCGAGAATAGGCCCGAGCACCGGGCCCACCAGCGTGGTCATCGCCCAGATACCGGTCGCGGCACCGGCTTTTTCCTTGGGGAAAATCCGTAGAAGCAGGGTTTGCGATAACGGCATGAGCGGCCCACCGGCCATCCCCTGCAGCACACGGGCAAAGATCAGAAAACCGAGTGACGAGGCCATCCCTGCTAATGCCGAACAGAGTCCAAAGGCTGCCATGGCGATGACAAAGACTCTGACGGAACCATAGCGCTGCGTGAACCAACCCGTCAGAGGCACGGTGATGGCTTCGGCCACGGCATACGAGGTAATGACCCAGGTACCCTGCGTCGGCGTCACGGCCAGGCCGCCGGCAATGGTAAGCACGGACACATTGGCAATCGTCATATCCAGAATGGCAATGAGGTTTGCCATGGATAGAAACATCGCCGCCGCCCACAACTGCCAACCGGTTAAAGCTTGCGGGGCTTTATCGCCAGCCGCACTGTGCGACATCACTCACTCCGTGTATCGACGCGAACCCGCATCGACACACCTACACTTAACGGGTTCTCTGCCAGTTCTTCAGGCTTTAGGCTAATTCGAACCGGCACACGCTGCACCACCTTGATCCAGTTACCGGTCGCGTTCTGCGCCGGGATGGTGGCAAAGGCCGCACCGGTACCACCGGAGAAGCCATCGACTACGCCGTGATATACGACTCGACTGCCGTACAGATCCGAGGTCAGACGAACTGACTGACCTATCTGTAGCTTTTCTAGCTCACTTTCCTTGAAGTTGGCATCCACATGCAACTTATGCAGCGGCACAATCACCATTAAGGGCGTTCCAGCACGCACCCGCTGACCCAGCTGCACCTGGCGTTTGGCGACAACGCCATCAATCGGTGATCGGATCGTGGTTCGCTCCAGGTTCAACGTGGCTTCACGGAAATTGGCACTGGCCAGCGCGAGATCGTTTTCCGAACGTGTCAGCTCATCAGCTGACACCGAACCAGAGGCCGATAATGCCTTGCGCCGGTCGTAATCGATTTTTGCCCGATCATAGTTCGCCTTGGCTTTGTCGTACGCCACCTGCATGTCCCGCGGATCTATTTCTGCGAGCACCTCACCGGCCTTAACACTGTTGGTATCCACCACGTTCACTGATTTGATGGTGCCATCGACTTCCGGTGTCACCTGGGCAATCTCGGTGGCTGTATAGGCGTTATCGGTACTGACATAGCGCGAGCCATACAACCCCCAGTACAAAACGAAGATAACGACACACAAGGCCACGACACCCCCGAGAATCGAGAAGGCCTTTTTACGTTCTGCCAGTTTTTTTACAATCTGCTGCTTACGGCTCATCTGGGGAATTCCTCACTCTTTTTTTCTTCACGACGATCAGCGGCGGCATCCGTCTGGTAACCGCCCCCCAACGCCTTGGTCAATGCCACATCGAGAATAAAGGCACGCGTGCGTACATCCGTCTGTACACGCCAGCTACTTAACAATTCATCTTCGGCAATCAGGACATCGAGGTAATTGGCGAGCCCCCCTTTATACCGATTCGCGGCAACGGTCAGCCCTTGCGTCTGAGCCGCAACGCTCTGATCGGCCAGACGAACCTGCTTGTTGAGCTGCTGCAGACCGGCTGCCACATCGGCCACTTCATTCAGGGCCTGAATCAAGGTCTTCTCGTAGTTAGCCACGTTCTCGTCATAATCGGCCCGAGCCGCATTCAGATCCGCACGCAACTTACCCCCCAGAAAAATGGGTAGATAAATCGCCGGCCCGGCATTGCTCATATAGGAACCCGACTCAACCAGTTTGTTAATACCCAACGACTGGGCACCCACAAAGGCAGCAATATTGACGTTAGGATAAAACGCCGCCTTGCGTTGTTCGATCCGGCTTTGAGATGCCTCGGCCTGCCAGCGCGTGGCCACAATGTCAGGCCGGCGACCTATCAGATTAATACCGACATCTGGCGGTAAGGCGTAGTTTGCCCGAATGAGGTTTTTAGGCGGGCTAATCTGAAGTCCGCGATCGGGCCCGGCACCTACCAGGGCGGCCAAACGGTTCCGGACTTCGGCAATGCGCACGTCGATCTGCACCAGATCATTTTCAGCAAGATGTTTCTTGCCAGCGGCCTGGCTCACGGCACCCACATTCTCCAGCCCCTGTTTCTGACGCTCATCAAACAGCGCCCATGTTTTGGTGCGAATCTCGAGAGACTTTTCCGCGGTGGCTCGATCTGCCACCAGGCGCGCCAGGTCGGCGTAACTGCGCGCGATCGATGTGGTTAGCATCAACTGTGCCTGTGCCAATTCGGCACGACGCACCTGGCTTTCTGAGACAGCCGCCGCTAATGCCGCACGGTTTTTGCCCCAGAAATCGATTTCCCAATTGAAGTTAAGCGTGGCCTGACCGTAGGAATACCAACCCTGTGGGGTGTAAGGCGCCGGCACAATGTAATTGGTACTCGTTTCCTGACCGAAGACGGTGCCATTGGCAGCAAGCTGCGGATAAAGCACCGAGCCTACCGATTGTGACAACGCCTCCGCTTTGCGCAAACGGGCTTGTGCTGCTTTGAGATCCGGTGCCTCCGCAATGCCTTCGCTGATGAGTTGGTTCAACTGGGGATCGTTGTACTTTTCCCACCAGCGGTCTGCCGGCCAGGCCGCTTCAGGCGCTTTGAAGCTTTGTGCACTCTCAAAGGATTCCGGTGCTTTTGCTTCAGCCACTGGGCCCAGTGCTGGCATGGGTGCACAGGCCTCCAGGGCCAGCACCAGAGGTAACAGACACAGATAATTCGAGCAATGCGTTTTGAGTCGTCTGACGTGCATGAGTTAGTTGGTTGATTGGTAACGCTGCCAGGTATCCCGGGCAATCACGATTTCTTCATTGGTGGGAATCACCCAGACAGAGATGCGGCTCTGATCCGTCGAAATTTTCCTGGCACTGGCTGAAGCAGCCTGGTTGCGCGCCTCATCAATGTCTACCCCAGCCCAGCCCAGGCTGGCGCAGGTGCGTGCGCGAATTTCGGGCGAGTGCTCGCCAATGCCCGCGGTAAACACGATACCATCCAGTCCCTGTATGGCGGCTATGGCTGCACCGGTTTCTCGTGCCAACATGGCGACAAAAAGATCGATGGCAAGTCTGGCTGCCGGATCATTACTCGCCTCAAGATCACGCATGTCATTGGAGATACCGGAGACGCCAAGCAAACCGGACTCCTTGATCAGTAGTTTCTCAACGGCCGCGGGTGTCATTCTGTACTGATTCATCAGATACAACGGGATCATCGGATCTAGCGAGCCGCACCGCGTCCCCATCATCAGGCCATCCAGCGGTGAAAATCCCATCGAGGTATAGGCACTGCGACCCTGCTGCATACCGCAGAGACTAGCGCCACTGCCTAGATGCATGACAATCGTTTTGCCCGCAGCAAGACGTGAATCCAGTTGGGGTAATTGCGTGCTGATATAGTCGTACGATAGCCCGTGAAAGCCCCAGCGACGAATTCCCTTATCGCGATAGCTGAGCGGCAAGGCATACAGATCGGCGATGTCTGATTTCGTGCGATGAAATGCCGAATCGAAACAGGCGACCTGACATAGATCTGGATGCAACGTACGCAGCAACCGAATGGCTTCAATTTCTGCGGGCTGATGACTCGGCACGATCGGCGCATAGTGATCCAGCACATCAAGTACCGCATCATCCACAACCACGGCATGCGGATACTCGGTGCCGCCCAGCACCACACGATGCCCTACCGCGACGAGGCGATAATCTTTGGCCTCGGCACGCACATAATCGAGGATGGTCTCGACGGCTTCTGCCCGGCGCTTCGGCTGCTCCCACCGCTGCTCATCCAGGGTGTTGCCCTGCGCATCTTTAACATTGAAGTTTGGCTGTGTCAGCAAGCCTTCGATCTGGCCGCCCAGCAACAACGACGGCGCGCCAGCCATTACGGTATAGAGCGAAAATTTAACGCTTGAGGAGCCTGCGTTCAAACAGAGTAATGCCGGCAGTCGCTGAGTCATGGTGTGTCGTCCATTCAGGATAAAAGCCTAGTCTGACCTGGTCGTATCACAGAACGATGACAGCCCGGCATTCATACCTGGTAGTAGTCGCGATACCAACCGACAAACTGCCCGACACCCTCTCGAACACTGGTCGAAGGCTTGAAGCCCACCCAGGCATCCAGCGCGCGGGTATCGGCAAAGGTTTCTGTCACATCCCCGGCTTGCAGCGGCAGAAAATTCTTCTGGGCTGTCATGCTCAATGATGCTTCAATCGCTTCGATAAAGTCCATCAGCGGCACCGGGTCACTATTACCAATATTGAAGATCCGGTACGGCGCCCGGCCCGTATGCGGCAGCGGGTGTTGCGGGTCAAAGCCGGCATCCGGCGTTGCTGGCTTGTCGAGCACGCGGATAACGCCTTCGACGATGTCGTCGATATAGGTGAAATCCCGTCGCATTTTGCCTTCATTAAATACTTTGATCGGCTCGTTTTTCAGCATGGCGCTGACAAAGAGGAACAGCGACTGATCCGGGCGACCCCAGGGGCCATAGACCGTGAAGAAACGCAGTCCAGTGACCGGCAGGTTGTAGAGATGGCTGTAGCTGTGTGCCATGAGCTCGTTGGCGCGCTTGGTGGCCGCATACAGGCTGACCGGATGATCAACACTGTCTGCTTCTGAAAATGGCATTTTTTCATTGCCGCCATAAACACTGGAGCTGGAGGCATAGACCAGATGGCCGACCTGATTCTGACGGCAGCCTTCCAATACATTCAGAAAACCCGTCAGGTTGCAGTCGGCGTAGGTATGCGGATTGGTGACCGAGTAACGCACCCCTGCCTGGGCCGCCAGATGCACGACCCCGGCAAATTTTTCCCGGGCAAATAGGTCGGCTATCAGCTCACGATCCGCCAGATCGCCTTTAACAAAGCGGAAACCGGGATACTTCGCCAGCACCTCCAAACGCCCCAGTTTGAGCGCCGGATCATAATAATCGTTCAGGTTATCGAGGCCAACGACCGTATCCCCGCGTTCAAGCAGGCGCAACGCCGTATGCATGCCAATAAAGCCTGCGGCCCCAGTAACCAGAAAATGACGCGCCATGAGCTCAATCCCAACCATTTATAATGGCGTCATTATCTCATTGACGCCCGGATCCTGCAGATCTGGTGCCGCACCTGACCCCGATATCGACCATGCCTCATCTTTTCTTCGTATTCACTCTGTTCAAGCGCCTCTCTGCGGGTTCGCTGACGGCTTTGCTGGCGGTTTTTCTTGTGGCTTGTGCCGGCGTACAGAGCAAACCTGACCCGAACGAATTTATCGACGCTTCAGAATACGACCGTCTCAAACTGGTCTCGACCCAACCGGGCATCAAAATCTACCGCTATTTAAGCCCTGATTTCAAACGCACGGATTTCCGGGCAGTGATGGTCGATCCGATTGTGCTCTATCAGTCTGCCGAAAAAGATCTGGGTAAAAAAGGTATTACCGAAGAAACCATCTACAAAGTCCGCAATGGCATGGACATCTCCATGCGGCAGATGGTGCGTAAGCAATTCGGCATCAGCTACAAGCCGGGTCAGCGCGTTGCCCGCCTCAGCACTGCCGTCACCGGCGTGGTGGTTGAGGGTGATGTCTTCAGACCTCGCCGTCTGGTGCCCATCAGCACCGTACTCAAGGCTGCAGGACAAGGGGCGACGATTGGCGGCAGCAAACCTCAGTTGATGGTGGAAGCCAAGCTGCTTGATAGCGTTTCCGGCAAATTGCTGGGCGAAGGCGTGTATC
>JACCDV010220318.1_pt1 | contig 12532 bp, 5 predicted proteins | sample 7446131 | NCBI WGS metagenome assembly JACCDV01 (sample SAMN15323448, study PRJNA562643) | freshwater metagenome | isolation source: river surface water | place: USA:Blue River Watershed | collected 2017-08-17
CCTGATACGGTGGATCCACTTCCAGAAGCAATATTATTATAACCTCCAGATATAGTGGAGTGAAATTGACAGGAAGTATTACTACCACCACCAGATACAGTGGAACTATTTCCAGAAGCAATATTATTGTAACCTCCTGCTATGTTGGAATAATAACCAGAAGCAGTATTACCACCACCACCAGCTACGTTGGAATAATTTCCAGAAGCGGTATTATTACCATTTATAGGTTGAATTGAATTTACACCAGAGCCAGATTGATAAACTTGTGCAGAAAGTTTGGCAAATCTTGTATCATTATATTCAACGACGGAAGTAGCAGACGCACTATTCCAAGAAGTATAAACAGAATCCCAAGAATTTCTATTATTCCCTTGAATCTTAGTATCAGCTAAAGAACTAATCCAAGATGGATCGGAATATGAACCATTAGTATAAACACCATTAGTGACACTTCCAGCATTACCAGATATGTTTCCAGAAACATTACCAAATACAGTGCCCTCAATATTGGCTTGAAGAGTATCAATAGTAAATGTTGGATCTGTGGTATTAATAGATGACAATGGCTCGGATGTCATTCCACTAAACAATGTCCATTTGTTTAATAGATGATTTCTTACAAATCCTGTATGTTGATATAACCCATTGTCAAAAGCTCCAACAAATCCTATATCATATAAATTTCCAAGATTACCTTCGGCAATATAAATCAATGGATCATTAACTACAATATTTTGTGTGTTGACAGTGTATGAAGAGCCTTGTACAAACAGAGTGCCGTTTATATTAACATCTCCGGGTATGACAACAGAAGGTGGAAAACTCAGTTTTACAACACCATTGTTGTTGACTGTATCTATTTCATAAAGAGTTCCTTCTACTGCCGTTACAGCAGCATAGATGGAACTATTACTTATAAGATTTGTATAAGCCTCGTTACCACCATCCCACAAAGAACTACTAGAAAGTTTAGGATATCTTATATCACCATCAATATATGTTACAAATAAACCAGAACTATTTTGATAAACAGAAGTAGGTAATAGAATTGCTGTCGAAGCTGCAACTGATGTTTGATAACTATTAAAATTAGAATTTAAAACCAACTGACTTGTCAAAGCATTTGTCGTTGTTAATGGAGTTAAGAGTCCCGATGTAGATTGTAAAAGTGTATTGGTAGCAAAAGAACTAGATACAGATTGATAATCTGTTATAACATTATATGAAATATTCCAATTTCCTGAATTAGAATTTACATTTGTATAAACAGAATCCCAAAAAGAGCTTAAAGAATTTGTGGTTATGTAGTTGCTATTCCAAGTTGAAGATAATGATTGAAGTGCTACACTATTACCTCCCTGTGTCCATAATGCAGAGTTTGCATAAACACTACTATAAGAAGCATCCCAATTAGCAGAATTGCTATTAACAACAGTAAGTCCAACATCATTACTATTTAAAACAACGTCACCTACTCTTCCATTAACAGTACTAACTGCACTCTTACCATTAATTACAATGGTCTCGTTGTCTATAATAGGATTGATGACAATACTATCACAATCGTTGCTTGGGTTTATAATGATTGTATCGCTCATCGTGTGCAGTGTGAAATAATGGGCCAAATGCCTCTGAAGTATGTTTTAACTCTTCCTGTGGGGAAAGTTACTTTAATATCGTACTGGTATATTCCTACAGGAATATTTACTATTTGTTCGGGAATAGAGATATTACCATCTGTAGCTGGTTCTCTTATAAGAATAGTATCGTTTTTTGTAGAAAAATTAATAACAGAAGGGCTATCTATCTGAAACCTAACCTGCATATCAACTACAGCACCAGTAAGATCAATAGCTGATCCATTTTGCTGTAGTGTTATAAGAGGAATCCCCCTCCAAGTATCTCCTGTTACATGAGGAGAAATCTGATAGGCAGGTAAGGTATTATAATCTGACATAATACCAATACTTATGTCAGAATATAAACTTTCTTATGTAGTTGTTTCAGCGGCTGGAGTTGCAGGAGCAGGGGCAGCTTCTCCACCAGCAGGAGCAGCAGCTTCTCCTCCTTCAGGTGTTGCTTCTCCACCAGCAGGAGCACCACCGCCTCCTCCACCACCAAATTCAGGAATTGCAGAAGCAGATGTACCGCCTCCTCCACCGCCACCAGCACCACCTTCGACACCAGCAGCAATGTTTTCAGCAGCCTCAATATGCTCTCTCCAGTTAGGACCATTAGTTTCAATCTGTGAAAGTTCCCATCTAAGAGCAGCATCTTTACGCTTCCATTCCATGTTTTCACCAATCTTGGCATCAGAGTAATCAAGATAGTGTCTCTGAGCAAATGTATTGGAAATACCATCGTTTGCACTCATATCAGAGAAATTCTTAAGTTTAAGCTCAAGAAGCTGTTGCTGACGAATAGCAAAGAAGTTAGAAGGCTCGGTGAATCTGAAATTGAAATAAGACTCGTGAAGTTTGAGTTCTCTCCACCAACCTCTTAGTTTTAAGTGTGTGATGAAAGCATCCTTAAGACCAGCGGCTAATTGATTCTGGATACGGATAATGAACTTAGCAAAGCGAAGTTCTTCTCTTAAGAGTTCAGCACCATCCTTGAATGGTTCGTTAGGATTAAGACGAGAAATAGGAACCTTGAGACTCTTATAAAGCTTGTTTACAAAATATAGAAGATCATCTAACTGACCAAGATTCTGACCACCGGGCATCAGTTCTACATCAGAACCAACCTCACCGTTTCTTCTGGCAAACCAATAAGAATCCAACATTGTCTGTGGATTATATTGATTACCAGCACCGGGTGATTGTGTACTGGAGTTATATGTCTGCTTACTCCAATACTGTTGCATGAGTTGTTTAAGATATGACTCTGCCTTTGCAGGAGGCATGTTACCAACGTCGATCTTGAATTTAAGACGCTCTGGAGCACGAACCATTCTATAGATAATGATAGAATCTTCTAAGAGAGAAAGCTGTTTGTATGCTCTACGACAATTCTCAATGAATGGGATACGAATAGACTGATCTTCGTTCCACATTCCAGAGTGCATGTATGTAACCTGATTTCCTTGAAGAGTTACGATTTGCTGCTGGAGAGAGTTTACAGGGCTTGTATTACTCTGTACTTGTGAAAGAGCAGCAGAAGGATCATTTGTTAAGCTGATGGGTTTCTGGAATACAAAGTTTTCAATGACATTGTTCTGGACATTATCATAGATAGGATTGATCAATTCACCGGGAATTGTGAGAACACCGATAATACCTTTATCTCTATTTTCTTCATGGATTACATTTTCAAAGAAAATTTCACCTTCCGTAAGAAGTCTTCTTGCATATCCCCAACCTTTATGTTCTAAATCGTAGATTGTAATGAATTTATTAAATTCCTTAAGGATTTCATTCTTGATTTCTTGGTTTAAGTTAGAAAAAGAAGAAAATCCTAAATGGATTATTTTATCATTCTCGTCTTTTACAATAATCTCATCACAGATTTCATCCAAACAATCAGAAACTTCTGCATATGCAGCCATTCTACGATATTCTGCCAAACGACGAATCTTATCAGAATCTATATTAGCATAGATATAACGATGATAGGCATGATCAGAAGTAAATGAACCCGGATTGTAATATTCTCCGTATTCATTACGCATGAACGGTCCAGTAAGAACGGACTGTTGCATGATTTTCAACTCGGTTCTCTTTGAGAGACGGTCAAAAAGTTCATACTTGGAGTTGCTTACATCAGGAGTAACAGCACCAGCAATATAAGGAAGTCTCTGAAGAATCTGAGATACAAAGTTTCTACTTGTATCTGGTATTCTGTTGGAATTTGACGTAAGATCTGCCATAATGTTTATTATATTCTATTTATACAAAAAAATCAACTAATCAATGCTAATCGAATGATATTATCTCAGGAACTTCAGTTTCAAGTAAATAACCATCCTGAGTTTTTATATAATAAAATACTCCTGTAGGAAGTGTTCTTATGGAACTAACACCAGAATTTAAAGTATCCTGAACAAAATAAGGTAAAAATCCATTTACTTCTGTAACAACAGGAATGTCACTATCCAATAGATTTAAACTTACCAATCCTAATGTTTTTACTGAATTTCTAAGAATAAATGAAATGTTGTATGTTTTTGTATCCTTATTATAGGTGATTTTTGGAGTTTCTACAGTAAAAGAAGAATCATCCCAATCAGTACTTGAAGTATATGCTATTCTTATTATATCAAGAACAATAGTTTTACTTAAACCTGTTGTACAATCAAATGATTTTACAATTAGAATAAAATCAAAAGATTTTATAGTAGGATCTTTAAAAGGATCTTCGTAGAAGTATAACTCTGTATGGATTATTTTATTCTTTTTTTCATCAAACCAATAATCTACACATGTGGTTTTTCTGTTATTAAAAAGATTGATCTGATTGAATGGTAATATTTTCTCATCTTGAATATAGAATTTCTCAAATATATAACCAGCTGGAGTTTCTATAAAAAATGTATCATAAAATAAATCAAATCTTGTTATTTGGTTTGTATTCAAATAATAGTAGAATGTATCATCAATATTTTCGTATTTTAAATAAACCGCAGAAAGAATATTACTAGCCGAATCGACATTATTTTTTAAATCTCTTAGCCAAAGTTCACCGGGAATTTGTTTATCGTAATAGATACTCATAATTAAAAAGGATAGGTTCTTCCTGCACCTGAATTATAAAGGTAATTTATTTCACCTTCATTTAATTTTCTATTCCAAATTCCTATTTCATCAATCAATCCACTTGTAGCATAGTATCCATAACTTTCACCTGCTCCTATCATGAATGTTGTCCAATCCTTTCCGTTGAGTGTTGCGGTAGTAGATAACACATGCCAATCAGAATTATTGATCTTAGCCTGTAATCCTACTCCATCTTTCCAACGCATTGCAAAGAATACCCATTCATTTATAGGAGCTTCTATGTAGATTAGTTTATCACCTTCTGATGTTAATACACGGAAACCTAATGAATTATTACCATTTTCACCATATGTTATTACAAAATTACCATTATATCCACCATACCATTGACTTATCAATTCTTGGAATGTTGTACTATTTAAGTTTATCCATCCACATATAGTAAAGTCTGAACCTGCTGTGATTTCAAAGGAACTATTTGTTAGGTATTCATACCAATTTCCTACAAAAGAAGCAGCATCACTTATGATACCAGTTCCGCTTCCGATAATTCCGCTTTCTGTTAGATCGAATCCATTTCCACTTGTATCATATCTTGTTCCTGATGTTTCATCAAGAGTCCAGTAAGCATACAATCCACTAAGAGGTGCTATACTATAAGTACAGCTTCCGTCATTTGTATTAGCAGATGGATTATAATTTGAAGCATCTGAATCATCACATCCGAATACATAACCGTGATATGTAAGAGTGCCTGTCACATTACCACTTAATGGATATGGTGTTGGATAATAGACATCAGCATTTACTACGGTTCCTAAATTCTGACAATTTCCGCTGAAAGCAGTATTTGTTAATGTTCCGTAGTTGATACTATTATCTCTAAAGAAAGCAGTGCCTGTGACATCTCCTGTTAGATAAGAATCTACTTCAAGAGCACTTGTTGAAGGAGTAAAGTTTGATGTATACTTTGCTATTCCTTTTGTTATTTTAAAGTTTTCTATATATCCTTTAAAGTTATAGTTATCAAAGGCTCCTCCTATTATTGGACGATTTGCATAAGAAACATAATTCCTTGTATCATCTATCGTTGAACCTGTCTGTGTTCCGTTTAAGAATAGTTTAGTTTTGCCTCCATTTCTTGATACAGCTACATGATACCAAGTATTTAAAGATATATTACCACCTTGTATTATATCGTTGTATCCATCATGGAAAGTTAAATATGTACCACTTCTTAGGTACATGATTGGATGATAGTAACCATCCCAATAATATTGGTATCTAGAATCGAAAAATACTTGTGATGTCCCATTATTTCTTGTAAGGTTTATCCAACCTTCTATTGTAAAATCATTAGTACCAAAAGCAAAATCAGTTTCACCTGATGTAGGGAATACCCAAGATGATCCATCAAAGTAAATGCTCTTTGCTACATTGTTTGGAGTAATTGGTGAGCTTGTTACAATAGGATTACCTGTATATGTTAATACTCTGTTAAATGTAGAGGAATCGGTGAATGTATTAGATCCATCTGTTCCTTGTCCGTCTAAAAGGAGAATAGTAGGTTCAAATCCTAGATTATAAGAATTGTCTAAGAAATATGCATCACCATCTATTGTTCCTAGATTATAACTATTTGAATTGAATATGGCAGATTGTGCTGCCATTACTGTTAACTGCGATAGAAGACTATCTTCATAGAAATTAATGATTGCGGCTTCTCCTACTTTTACAGCAGATACATTCAGAGGAGCATATACTTTTACACTTACATATTCATTTGGTAAGAATAATGGATTATTACCTCCTTCTGTTTCCCAATTTGCAAGATTAAACCAATTACCATCAACAGTTCCTAAGAATACCGCAGCGATACCATCTCCTTCATAAAGTGCCATATTTGGACTTCCATAATCAGGATTTGGTGCAGCATCAACATCAGGGAATGTTACTATGTTTGTACCTGTATCAATACTTGTTACAAATTCATTCTCGAAAGGAGCAAGTAGCTTGTATGGAGCATATGAATTATCAATTGTCTTAACGATATTTTCAATAGGTCTGGCTTTCCAATTTACCAAAACAGGTAGTATATAGTTAGGATTTGTACTTTCGAACATGTAAAGAACTTCATTTTCTGTTCCAAACATTCTTGTACCTACCAAATGCAATTCATTAAAATATGATCCTGTAGATGTTGCTGTACAATTTCCATTAAGACCAGAAAGTTCTACTTTAATATATTCTCCAGTAGGATTTCCACAATAACTATCTCCATATATATGTCTTTGTGTATCAGAAGCTATTACAGGATAACCTGCTATATTAACTATATCAGATATTGTATAAGTGTTTCCAAGTCTCCATGCATATCCTCCTGTGGCATCTATGACTATACCAACATTTTCACCTGTGGCTTGTACTGTAAAGTGACCATCAACCAACCAACTAGGAGCACCGGGTAATGTATCATGAATACCTGCGCTGAATAAACATGTATCCCAATCATATACTGTTATGATTGAATACTTGTTTGATGGGTTTTCAAATCCTGAAAAATAAGGATAGCCACATGGATATGTAATCTGTTTATTTTCAACAGAAGGTGCTTTTAAATCTAATGTTATATTGTAATTTTCATACAAAGAAGTATTAAATTCATAAGCATTTACTACTATATTAAATGTCTTTTGTATGTTACCTGTCAGGTAATAAACATATGTTTCTTCTGTGTTTAAGAAATCTTGATCATTATCAGGATTTATTACTCTATCAATAATAGATCCATCACCATAATCATATCTTATTTTATATATCTTATTAGATGCAGATATACCAGAAGGATTTATGGTAAGAGTAAACGGAGACAAGCCAGTTATTGCTTGATTTACCGTAGTCAGATATACTGTTTTACTATGATCCATTAATAATATTTAATGAAAAATGCTAGTTTAGCAATATTTTAAGCAGCTGCTGTAGCCATTATTACCCATTGACTACCATTTGATTGTAACCATGCCCATCTTCCAGTAGCAGTAGCAGCTATAATAGCAGTCTGACTAGCAGTTCCGCCAAAACTAGTGATATTAGCACTAGCACTTGAGACAGCAAAGTTTCCTGTTGCTTTTATGTATATCCATCTACCACTAAATGTAACAGCAGATGGAAGAGTCAATGTAGATGTATTTGTACATATAATACTATTTGTTGTCTGTGCAGAGATATCTACTGTTCCGCTTGTACTGAAAGGAGTTAAAGATGCAAATGGTCCATTTATTGATACTGAACTTCCTGCTAATGTAGAAGCTGCACTGGTATTACCTAATGTTAATGCACCAGTAATTGCTCCTGTGTGAATATTTGTTGTGGATGCACTTGTGGTAGATCCAGTATTAATATTAACATTGGCAGTTGTAGAAGTACCATTATTAATATTAGTAGAACCTATTACTGTTGTTGTTCCTGTTATATTGGTTGTACCGTTAACTGCAACAGTACCAGCATTACCTATGGTTGTTGTTACAGCACCAGAACCAGTATTGATATTTGTAGTTCTTGCTGTTGTTGTGTTTACACTTACTGTACTACCAGTTACGATATCAAGAGTACTTGCTTCGAACCCAACAGCACCTGTCTGATTACCGATTGTTAAGGTATTACCAGCAGTATCTGCAATTGTTGTGTTACCAGCAATTGTAGTGGTTCCTGTTATGTTTGTAGTACCATTTATTGCAACTATACCTGCATTACCGATAGTAGTTGTTACAGCACCTGAACCAGTGTTTAAGTTAGTTGTTCTGGCTGTTGTTGAGTTTAAACTTACGGTACTACCAGTTGTTATGCCAAGAGTACTTGCAGTGGTTACACTACCAGCATTACCATTGATTGTTAGTGATCCAGTAGTATTTCCAATGGAAACATTTCCTGTTCCTGTTCCTATATTAACAGCACCTGAAGTTGTACCTGTTCCTATATTGGTTACATATGTTCCAGCAGATACATTTATATCAATTGGTGAGCCGTCGATTTCAACACCACCAGTTAAACCTGTATTACCAATGGTAATCTTTCCTGTAGTAGTACCAGTACCAATGCCTGTTGTATTTGTTCCAGCATTGTTATTAATTGTTGTAGTACCAAGAGTTGTTAATGTTGCTAATGTATTACCAATACCTACTGTAGTTGCTACAGCATTATTTGTATTAATAGAAGTAGATCCACCACCATCATAGTTAATTCTGGTTACACCACCAGCTATGATTGCACCATAAGAAGATCCCCATGCAGAAAGAGCAACATTACTGCTATTTGCATCTCCGAGTATGTTTAATTTAGCTCCGGGTGTAGTAGCATTAATACCTACGTTTCCATTTGCTAATACAGATACTCTTTGTTGATTGCTTGTATAGATATCAAATGGTACAGCATTCTCAGTACCGATATAAGGATTTGTAGCTGCACCGGGATTTGTTCCTCCATTGTTAGTACCATATGTACCAACAATAATCTTGTTTGTTGTACCATCAAAGATTCTTATGTGAGGTGTATTGGCAGTACCTAATTCATTAGCACCACTACTCTTAACGATATTGAAAGGAGCAGTAGGTGTTGTTACACCAAGACCAACCCAACCATTTGTAGCACCATCAACAATAAGAGAAGGTATTGCAGTTGTTATATCACTATCAAAACATTGTAAGATAGGCTGTGCTCCACCTTGAATGATTGTAGCAGCAGGAGCAGTTCCTGTATTGTATACCTTGAACGCACTTGTTACAGTTACGTTTGTATCAAGATATGAAATATTACCAAGAGCAGATAGATCACCTGTAACTGTTAAGCTACCAGCAATCCAAGTATCACCACCAACATCAAGAACTACTTGTCCTCTTTGTGATAGACCATAATAATCAGCTGGAACTTTATAGATACCAGTTCTACTGTTGAAAACATTGATACCACCGCCACCTGTTGAAAGTGAAATAAATGGACTATGGAAAGCAGCACCAACTCTGGAACCTTCTATTTTGATACCAGTTAATGCTCCATAGCCAGAGAGTGCTACGTTATCGGAATAAGCACCAATGCCCATTAAACCACCATAAGCACTTACGCCCCAATAAGGTGATGAAACATCAAGACCAACTGTGCCGCCCCATGCAGAAAGTGCTCTTCTTGGGCTGTAGAATTCACCAGCAACAACCTGTCCGTATGCAGAAATTGCTCTGTTGTTAGAGTATGATTCTACACCAACATAACCGCCCCATGCTGATAATGCCCAAACAGGACTAAAGAAATCTCCACCAATAATTCTTCCGTATGCGGAAACACCTCTTCCACTTGTTGAGTATGTTTCAACACCAACATAATGACCGAGAGCAGAGATAGCTCTTACAGGACTATAAAAATCTCCACCTAATATACTACCATAAGCAGATAATCCTCTTCCGCTTGTTGAGTATGTTTCAACACCAACATAGTGACCAAGAGCAGAGATAGCTCTTGTTGGACTATAGAAAGCACCTGCTACTCTTGTACCAAAAGCACTAAGAGCTATATTAGGAGATCCTACATCAACACCAACCAATCCTCCCCATGCAGAGAGTGCGGTTCTTGGGCTATAAAACTCACCAGAGATTATTTGACCATATGCAGAGATGGCTCTAGCATTTGAATAAATGTCAGCACCGAGATAACTACCAAAGGCACTTAAGGCTCTTGTAGGGGATACAACTTCTAAACCTACCTGACCTCCCCATGCTGATAATGCGGCTCTTGGGCTGTAGAATTCACCAGCAATTACCTGACCATATGCAGAGATGGCTCTAGCATTTGAATAAATGTCAGCACCGAGATAACTACCAAAGGCACTTAAGGCTCTTGTAGGTGATGCTGTTTCTAAGCCTACCTGACCGCCCCATGCAGAAAGTGCTCTTCTAGGACTGTAGACATCAATACCAACAAATTGTCCATATGCTGATATGGCTCTTACGCCTGAATAAATATCGGCTCCTAGATAACCAGCATTAGCACTTAATGTTCTCATAGGAGAACCTAATTCAATAGCTATTTTTGGAGCATATGCAGAAATAGCAGTTGATTTGGTACTCCATACTTCAGCACCAAGATAACCTTCACTATGAATCAAAGCACCACGAATTCCTGCATATGCACAGAGAGCAGTGTTATCAGTATATAAGAAAGCTGCATAGGCACTTAAAGGAGCCGTTGCACTTAAAGAACCAGAGAGAACGAATTCTCCTAAGAAAGGTTGTTGTTGACTCGCTATTGGATCATGTCCAGCGTCAGGATTGCTACCATTACCGTAGGTATGGTGATTACGTCTATGCCATTTGTTGTGAAATCTATTACTCATATTATTCTCAAGTCGCAGTATTTCTACTGGAACCCATATGGGTCACTTTATCGAATGTACAAATATTTATACTGGAGGTAGCACTTTATTACAACATTCTGAGGTTGCTCCTACCCATGTTTTTGAAGGAGCATAACTTACAGGGAATGATGTTTCTAATTCTGCGTATGTAATAGGATTAATGTTACAAATTCTAACAGCAGGTAGTGTTAAATTGTAGCATGACATAGCCTTCCAAGACCAGCAGAACTGTGATCCACATCCACCAGAAGTATTGTTACTTTGGATATTATAGTTTGTTATATCTAAGAATGATTTTAGATCATAAACAGCACTATAAAGTTTAACCAATTCTTTATTGACAGATTGTGGTAGGTGTAATTCATTTACACCTACACTAAGGATTTCTCCTTCTATTGTAGGATCAAATACAGGACGATCTGATACTGCTATAGGAACAGAAGCAAAGTATGTAATAACATTAGTAGCTGTTTGTTCAGTAGCAATAACTAGTTTATAGTTTAATGAATTTCTAAATGTCTTGAGGTTCTGTGCCATTCTGATCAAGCAACGATTATAGTTTGTATCAGAAGCCAATTCATCCTTATCTACTATCAACTGATCTTTAGACCAGTATTGTGAAGGTAATCCTTCTCCTACCTTATGAACTTCTAGGATATCCTGTAATTTGATTATGGATTTCTCTGTGAAAAGAAGTATAGAACGATTAGAAGCTTTCTTTCCTCCTGTGTATGTCAATCCAGAAGGAAGATTTAATTCTGTTATAAAATATCCAGATGAAGAGTATTTGTAAACATTGTTTGCTGCTATGATGTATAAGAAATCACCCACTTCATCAAATACCATCTTAACAATCTTCTTTGAAGAAGTTTGGGGAATTGAGAATTTAGAGAAATATGTACTAGATAGAGGATCGAATACATAAACAGTATGTGATTTTGTAAGAACGTATAAGAATCCAAATCTAGGATGAACTCCTATATTAATTGGATGATCTTCATCAAACTCATCTGCACTATATGTATGAATCCAGTTTAAATCTGAATTGTATTGTTTTACACAATAGTTATTGTAATCAAGGACGAATAGATTTCCAAGACCAAATGCTAATTCTGATGGAGAATTAAATTTATTGGTATCTTGTTTAGATCCAAGATTACCAATGTTTAATGTGTAATTCAATATAGAATTATATCCATTAAATTCCATATCAAATCTGTAAATTTTATTCTTTGGAGGATCTGCTACATAAACAATGTCTCCAGATTCATTAGTCTCTATTGAGATAGGAGTCAAGAAAACAGAATCTAAATCAGACGCACCTACAAAGTTTATTTCAGGAGCAAAGTTACCAGCAGAGAAAGATCTGAACTTTGTTCCGTCAATTACAAAAATATGATCCTGTACTTCAATA
>JACCDV010079334.1_pt1 | contig 12526 bp, 12 predicted proteins | sample 7446131 | NCBI WGS metagenome assembly JACCDV01 (sample SAMN15323448, study PRJNA562643) | freshwater metagenome | isolation source: river surface water | place: USA:Blue River Watershed | collected 2017-08-17
CACACAAAAGTGTTGTGTTTGGCTGCTTGTTCGAGGGGGAATGACCTGGCTGGGCTGGTGCGTACGGGTTGATGCGGGAAAGCCTCCCATTATAGCCGCTCAGCCAGTCTGGTCAGGCTGGTTCTGCGGTCAAGAAACCAGCGAGCGAAGGCCCAAAAGGGCTACAGAGAGGCGGTGGCGCTGGCGTGCAGACAGATGGCTGCAGCAGTGGCCACATTCAGGGATTCTTCGCCGCCGGGCTGGGCAATGCGCACCTGCAGGCCGGCGCGCGCCATCAAGCTCTCGCGCACGCCCTGCCCTTCGTGACCCATAACCCAGGCGCAGGGGACAGGCAACCGGTTTTGGCGCTGCAACTCGTGCAAATAGGGGCCGTTATGGGAGCTGGTGGTGACCAGCGGCACGCTCAACACATCCAGATCCCTCTCCTGCAGGCCTTCAGCCAGATGCAGGCCAAAATGCGCCCCCATGCCAGCCCTCAGCACCTTGTGCGACCAGAGGGCTGCCGTGCCCTGCAGGGCGAGAACCTGCCGAAAACCGAAGGCACTGGCGCAGCGCAGGATGGCGCCGACATTGCCCGCATCCTGGAGCCGGTCCAGGATGACCGTGGGCGCATCGGGCTGGATGGCAGGCCCAGCAGTGTGGTCCACCACAAAACCCATGCGGGCCGCCGACTCCAGACCACTCAGGCCTTCAAACAGAGCGTCGGACATCACCGTGACCGGCACATCGAGCGCCAGCCACTCCTCAGCCTGCGCGGTGGCAGACAACGATTCGGCCAACACCACCCGGACGGGGCGAACCCCGCGCTGCACCGCCGCGCGGCAGAGGTGGTCGCCCTCGAGCCAGAACTGGCCGAGCTTGCGGTAGGCATTGGACTCCTGGGCCAGACGGCGCAGGGTCTTGACGAGGGGGTTGTCGCGCGAAGTGATCAGATTCATCGCAGGCTCCGGGCCACCGGGGCAAAGCTGGTGCGGTGCCAGGGGCTGGGGCCATGCTGGGCCAGCGCCTGCAGGTGCTCGGCCGTACCATAGCCTTTGTGACGGTCGAATCCGTACTGCGGGTATTGCGCATGCAGCCGTGCACACAGCCGGTCACGGTGGACCTTGGCCAGGATGGAGGCCGCGGAAATCGCGGGCACCAGTGCATCGCCCTGCACGATGGCTTCGGCGCGCACATCCAGCACCGGCAGCCGGTTGCCATCGACCAGCACCTTGACCGGTTTGAGCCGCAAACCATCGACGGCACGGCGCATGGCCAGCAGAGTGGCCTGCAGGATATTGAGCGTATCGATCTCCTGCACCGAGGCCTCGGCAATCGAGCAGCACAGCGCCTTGGCCAGGATCTCTTCGAAGAGTTTTTCGCGCCGCTTTTCGGTCAGTTTCTTCGAATCGTTGAGGCCCGCAATCGGCTGGAGGTCATCGAGGATCACGGCCGCAGCCACCACCGGACCGGCCAGCGGCCCCCTGCCCGCTTCGTCCACACCGGCCACCAGTCCGATGGTGTCCCAGTCCAGCGCACGCTGTTCAGGCGCCAAGGATTTTCTGGATCGCATGGGTCGAAAGGGTCGGCATGTCCTGCCGCAGTTCATGGTGCAAATCGGAAAATCGCTGCTCCAGCCGCTGCACGGCCGCCGGATCGTCCAGCCAGGCCAGTACCGACCTGGCCAGGGCTTCGGGCTGCACCTGCTCCTGCAGGAATTCGGGCACCAGACCCTCGTTGCACAGGATGTTGGGCAACCCCACCCAAGGCAAGAGGCGCTTGCCGTTGGCCATCCGCCAGGACAGCCACTGCATCCTGTAGGCAATCACCATCGGACGCTTGAACAAAGCGGTTTCCAGCGTCGCGGTGCCGCTGGCCACCAGCGCCACATCGCAGGCCGCCTGCACCGCGTGTGACTGGCCCATGACGATCTGGACATGCCGGGCCATGCCCGCCGCTTGCAATGCCGCTTCGATGGCGGGCCGCAGCAACTCGTGGGTCGGCAACACAAACTGCAAGCCCGGCCGTTGTGCGTGCATGAGACGCGCCGCCTGCACAAAGGGCTGGATCAGGTAACGGATTTCGGATGCCCGGCTGCCCGGCAGCAAAGCCACCACCTGCGCCTCGGGGTCCAGGCCCAGTGCCTGGCGGGCGGCCTGGCGGTCGGGCACGAGCGGAATCACGTCGGCCACCGGATGGCCGACAAAGGTGCCTTCGATGCCATGCTCGGCCAGCAGCGCCGGTTCAAAAGGGTAAAGGCAAAGGATGTGACGCACGCTTTCGCGGATCTTGGTCACCCGATCCGGCCGCCAGGCCCAGATCGAGGGGCACACCAGCTGCAACGCAGGGATGCCATGGCGTCCCAGCTCGCGCTCGACGGTCAGGTTGAAGTCCGAAGCGTCCACTCCCACAAACAAGTCGGGCGGCTGGGCGATCAGGCTGCCGATGAGCTGCTGCCGGATGCCCGAGATGCGGCGGTAGCGCATCAGCGCCTCCACCAGGCCGCGCACCGAAAGATCGTCGCAGGGCCAGCGGGATGTGAACCCCAGCGCCTGCATCTGTGGCCCTCCGATGCCGTCGGCCTGCAAGTCGGGCCAGGCACGGCGCATGCCCCCGAGCAGCAAGGCGGCCAGCTGGTCGCCCGAACGCTCGGCAACGACCATGGACACACGCATGCCGCTCAAGCGTCCTCCCGGATCAGGCCTGCAGGGCCTGGCGGATCACGCCACAGACCTCATCGATGGCGGCGTCGGAGAGTTCCGGGTAAATCGGCAGCGAGAGGCAGCGCTCGGCCACCGACTCGGTGACCGGAAAACTCAGACCGGCGGCGATCCCGGCAAAGACCTTCTGCTGGTGCAGGGGCACCGGGTAATAGATGGCGCTGGCAATCTGTTGGTCAGCAAGGGCTTTCTGGATGAGCTCGCGGCGGTCCGTGAGCATGGTGTACTGGTGGTACACATGCAATCCAATGCCGTCCTCGTGCGGTGTCTGGATGCCCAGCCCGGCGAGACCGGCGTTGTAACGGTGGGCGACGCGACGCCGCTGCCGGTTGTAGTGGTCGATGTGCGGCAGTTTGGCACGCAGCACCACGGCTTGGAGCTCGTCCAGGCGGCTGTTGTAGCCAATGATGTCGTGGTAGTAGCGCACCTTGCTGCCGTGGTTGCGCAGCATGCGCAGCTTCTCGGCCATCGCATCCGACTGGGTGGTGACCATGCCGCCGTCGCCGTAGCAGCCCAGGTTCTTGCTGGGGAAGAAGCTGAAGGCACCGATGTCGCCCATCGAACCGGTCTGGCGCCCGCCCACGCTGGCGCCGAAGGACTGGGCACAGTCCTCGATGAGGCGCAGACCGTGCTGCTGTGCCAGGTCCAGCAAGGGCTGGATGTTCGCGGGCTGACCGAACAGGTGCACCGGCAGAAGGGCCCGGGTGCGCGGCGTGACGGCCTTGGCGACCTGCGCCACGTCGATGTTGTAGGTCTGCGGATCGATGTCCACGAACACCGCCTTGGCGCCCACATAGGCGATCGCTTCGGCGGTGGCGATGAAGGTGAACGGTGTGGTGATGACTTCGTCACCCGGGCCAATGTCGGCCGCCAGCAGCGCCAGATGCAGGGCATCGGTGCCGTTGGCGCAGGTGATGGCGTGCTTGACCCCCAGGTATTTGGCCGTCTCCGCTTCAAAGGCCTGGACATTCGGCCCCAGGATGTACTGGGCCGCATCCAGCGTGGCCGCCATGGCGGGCTCCAGCTGGGCCTTGAGGTCGCGGTACTGGCCCGCCAGGTCAACCATGGGAATGCGCATGGCAATGCTTTCTAAAGAAGTTTCAGGAAATCAGCCGCGTGGCTTCGGTGATGCGCTGCACCGCTTCGAGGGCGCGGCGGCCTGCACGGCCGGTCACCTTGGGCGATCGGTTCTGGCGGATGCTGTCCACGAAGTCCACGATCTCGCTGTACAGCGGATCAGCCTCGCCAAAGGACTGTTCCTGCCGGTCGATGGCGCTCTCCGGCGCAGCCATCGGGTCGACAGCACCACTGTAGGTGGTCAGTGTGCGCGCCTGGAAATCCAACGAATGGCAGGCCTGGCTCTGGAACACCCGCATCTTGCGCTCGCTCTTGCTGCTCACGCGGCTGGCGGTGATGTTGGCCACGCAGCCGTTGGCAAACCGGATGCGGGCGTTGGCGATGTCGATGTCATTCGTCAGCACCCGCGCGCCCGAGCAGTCCACGCTTTCCACCTCGCTGTCCACCAGCGAAAGGATCAGGTCCACGTCGTGGATCATCAGGTCCAGCAACACGCTGACGTCGGTGGCACGCGGCTTGAATGGGGCCAGCCGTGAGGAATCGATGAATCGCGGATCCGCCAGCACAGGCTCCAGCGCGAGTGCAGCCGGATTGAACCGCTCCAGGTGACCCACCGCCAGGACCAGGCCTTTCTGATCGGCCAATGCAATCAGCTCGTCGGCTTGTTCGAGCGTGGTGGTCATGGGTTTTTCCACCAGGACATGCACACCGGCATTCAGAAAATCCATGCACACCGCGTAGTGGCCTTGGGTAGGCACCACGATGCTGACCGCATCGACCTGGCCCAGCAGCTCACGGTAGTCGGTCAATGCGCGGCAGCCCAGCGGCTTCGCAACGGCCTCGGCCACCTCGAGGCGGCTGTCGACCACGGCCACCAGCTCGCAGCCGGGGATCCGGGCGTACTTCTGGGCGTGGAATTTGCCCAGATAACCGACGCCGATGACAGCGCAACGCAGGGATTTCATGCTGGGCTCCTCAAGCGGCCGACCGGCCACGGCGGCGAACGATGCCCGGCTTGCTGACACCGGCCAGGAAGTCCAGCATCATCTGCACATCGGGCTGCGCTTCGGGCGTTTGCCGGGTAATCTGCGCGATGCGGGCCTTGGCCGCATCAAGTGTGAGGTTCTCGCGGTACAAGGCCTTGTGCATGGCCTTGACTGCCGCGATGCGTTCAGGCGAGAAGCCGCGCCGGCGAAGGCCCTCGGCATTGACGGTGCGGGCGTCTGCGGGCTGCCCCTCGCAGGTCACAAAGGGCGGCAGGTCGGCAAACAGGAGGGAGCACATGGCAGTGAAGCTGTGCGCCCCCAGCCGCAGGAACTGCCTGACCACGGTGAAGCCGCCGAGGATCACCCAGTCGTCCACATGCACATGGCCTGCCAGCTGGGAATTGTTGGCAAAGATCGTGTGGCTGCCGATCTGGCAATCGTGGGCCAGATGCACATAGGCCATGAACAGGTTGTCGTTGCCGACGCGGGTGATACCGCCGCCGGAGACCGTCCCTGCATTGAAGGTACAGAACTCGCGGATGGTGTTGCCATCGCCAATGAAGAGCTGCGTGGGCTCGCCAGCGTACTTTTTGTCCTGGGGTGCCGCGCCCAGCGCTGCGTAGTTATGGATGCTGTTGTTCTGCCCGATGGTGGTGTGGCCCTCGATCACGCAATGCGAGCCCACGCTGGAACCCGCGCCGATGCGCACATGTGCGCCGATGATGCTGTAGGGCCCGACCGTGACCGACGGATCGAGTTGTGCGCCCGCTTCGATGATGGCGGTGGGATGGATGCTGGCCATGGTCACCTCAGGCGATCTTGCGCATGGTGCACATCAACTCGGCCTCGACAGCCACTTCCTCGCCCACCAGGGCACGCGCCTTGAACTTGAAAATGCCTGCCTTCATCCGGTCGATCGCGACTTCCAGGATCAGCTGGTCACCCGGCTCGACCGGGCGCTTGAAGCGGGCCCCGTCGATGCCGGCAAAGTAGTAGACCGTGTTGTCGTCGGGTGTGGCACCCAGCGCATCGAAGGACAGCAGCGCGGCCGCCTGGGCCAGGGCTTCGAGCATGAGCACGCCCGGCATGACCGGACGGTGCGGGAAATGGCCTGTGAAAAAGGGCTCGTTGACCGTGACGTTCTTGATGGCCCTGATCTTCACGCCCTTTTCCAGCTCGAGCACCCGGTCCACCAGCAGGATCGGGTATCGGTGCGGCAGCTGCTTGAGGATCTGGTGGATGTCCATCGTCATGGTTGTTCTTTCTGCAATGTCTGAATCTGTTGTTCCAGCGTCCTCAGGCGCTCGCGCATGCGCGAGAGCTGCTTGAGGCTGGCGGCGTTCTTTTCCCAGAGGCCGTTCTCGTCGAGCGGGAACATGCCGGTGTAATGACCGGGCCTGGAGACGGAGCGGGTCACGACCGAGGCCGCCGAGATGTGCACGCCGTCGGCCAGCGTCAGGTGCCCGAGCACGACCGCACCACCACCGATGGTGCAATGGGCACCAATTTTCGCACTGCCCGCAACGCCCACGCAGCCTGCCATGGCGGTATGGGCCCCCACATGGACGTTGTGACCAATCTGGATGAGGTTGTCGAGCTTGACACCGTCTTCGATCACGGTGTCTTCCAGCGCACCACGGTCGATGCAGGTATTGGCACCGATTTCCACATCGTCCCCGATGCGCACCGCGCCCAGCTGTTCGATCTTCTCCCAGCAACCTTCGTGCGGCGCAAAGCCGAAACCATCGGCCCCGATCACCACACCCGCGTGCACGATGCAGCGCGCTCCAATGCGGCAGCCGTGTCCCAGGGTCACGCGCGAATGCAGCACGGTGCCTTCACCCACGACGGCGTCGGCTTCGACCACGCACAAAGGGCCGATGACGGCATCGTCCGCGACCTGGGCTGCAGGGTCCACCACCGCAGAAGGGTGAATCCGGGGTGCAGCCGGCAACGGGTGCTGCTGACGCCACAGGCGGGTCAGGCGCGAGAAGTAAAGGTAGGGATCGGCCGTCAGGATGCAGGCCGTGCCGACGGGAGCTTCTTGCTGCATGGCCGGAGAAACGACCACGGCTCCGGCCTGACTGGCCTGAAGCTGCGTGCGGTAACGCGCATGGCTGAGGAAACTCAGGTCGTCAGGACCCGCTGTTTGAAGCGGTGCGAGCCGGAGCACCTGCCGTTCCGGAGGGCCGATCAGCTCACCCCCAAGGCTTTTGACAATGAATCCGAGGCTCAGCGCCACAACGGTCGGCTTCCTCCGGGATCACCTGGCAGCATTGAGTGCCCTGATGACCTTGTCGGTGATGTCATGCTTGGGGTTGATGTACACCGCTTCCTGGAGGATCACGTCGTATTTCTCGGATTCGGCCACCTGCTTGACGGCGCGGTTGGCACGTTCGACCACGACCTGCTGCTCTTCGTTCTTGCGGGCGTTGAGGTCTTCCTGGAACTCGCGGCGCTTGCGCTGGAAATCACGGTCTTGCTCGACCAGCTGACGCTGGCGTGCAGTGCGCTGGCTTTCAGAGAGCGTCGGTGCTTCGCGTTCGAACTTGTCAGACGCGGCCTTCAATGCGTTGCCGGCATCCACTAGGTCCTTTTCGCGCTTGGCAAACTCCTGCTCGAGCTTGGCCTGGGCCTGCTTGGCGGTGGCCGCCTCACGGAAGATGCGCTCGGTGTTGACAAAGCCCATCTTGAACTCCTGTGCCTGGGCCAGGGCAGCGCCACAAGAGAGGGTGCCGGCCGTCAGCACCAGCAGGACTTTGAAAAGACTGGTTTTCATTAGAAGGAAGTTCCGATCTGGAATTGGAATTTCTGGATTCTATCCGCTGGACGGTTACCAACTGCGTCACGTGGATTGATCGGGTTCGCAAAAGAGAAGCGCAAGGGCCCCATCGGAGAAATCCAGCTCAAGCCCACGCCGTATGAGGACCGCAGCTCGCTGAGACGGATCGGATCAGGGTCGGCGAAGGCATAGCCAGCATCCAGGAAGGCGAACATGCGCAGGGTCCTGTCGTTGCCCGCGCCAGGGAAGGGGCCGATCATCTCTGCGTTGAACACCACCTTCTTGGCCCCGCCGGTGTAGACCGGGTTGGGGTTGGTGCTGGATGCAGGCATGACGGCACCACCCAGGGTCGACTGCTGGTACCCCCGCACGCTGCCCAGACCACCGACATAGAAGTTTTTCAACAGCGGGTAGGCCTGCCCATTGAGCCCCTGCCCCCAGCCCAGATCGGAGTTGAATGCGAAGGTGTATTTTTTCGTCAGCGGGATGTACTGCTGGAACTGGTAGTTGGTGCGCACATAGCGGGCATCCCCGGCCACGCTCCAGTCAGAGAAGAAACGCTGGAAATTGCCACGTGTGGGCACGAGTGCGCTGTCTCGTCCATCCCGCGACCAGCCCAGTGTCAGCGGTACTGCTGTGCGGTCGCCCTGCTCCACCAAAGGCCTGTAAACATCGGGCAACCCATTGCCCGAACGAACCCCGCTTTGTTCCAGATTCGCACCCACAAACACCGTGTCCCGTTCGGTCACCGGTACGCCAAAGCGGATGCCCAGCCCGGAGTTGACGATCTGGTAGGCGTTGAGGTCGCCGAAAAAGGGCCGGCTGGTGCGGTGGAACACATCGAAGGTCCGGGAAATGCCGTTTTCGGTGAAGTACGGGTTGGTCGTACTGAGCACGATGTTGCGGTTGAATCGGCTGGTGTTGACCTGCACCGCCAGGTAGTTGCCCGACCCAAAGGCGTTTTCCTGGGTGATGCCGAAGGTCAATGCCACCTTTTCAAAGGAAGAAAAACCAGCACCCAGGGTGACGCTGCCAGTGGGTTTTTCGGTCACGGTGATCAGCAGATCCACCTGGTCGGGCGAGCCTGCAACTTCCTGTGTTTCGATGTTGACGTCGGTGAAAAAGCCCAGCCGGTTGAGGCGGTCACGCGAGAGCTTGATCCTGTCGCCGTCGTACCAGGACGCCTCGAGCTGCCGCAACTCGCGACGGATCACTTCGTCCCGGGTGCGGTTGTTGCCTGCCACCTGGATGCGTCGCACATAGGCCCGGCGCGAAGGCTCGGCCTGCAGGACCATGACAACCCGGTTCTGGGTCCTGTCGATTTCGGTCCGGGGTTCCACACGGGCAAAGGCAAAACCGAACTTGCCGAAATGGTCGGTGAAGGCCTTGGACGTCTCTGCCACAGTTTCAGCGTTGTAGGGCTTGCCGGGCTGGATCTTCACCAATGCCTTGAATTCGTCGTCTTTCTCGAGGTAGTTGCCTTCCAGACGCACGGCAGACACCACAAAACGCTCACCTTCGGTGATGTTGATGGTGATGGACATTTCCTGCCGGTCGGGGGACATCGAGACCTGGGTGGAATCGATGCGGAACTCCAGAAAGCCCCGCGAGAGGTAGTAGGAACGCAGGGTTTCCAGATCCCCGTTGAGTTTGGTTCGTGAATAGCGGTCGGACTTGGTGTACCAGCTCATCCAGCCACCCGTATCCAGGTTGAGCTGGTCGCGCAGGGTGCTTTCGGAGAAAGCCTTGCTGCCCACGATCTGGATCTGCTTGATCCTGGCCGGAGAACCCTCGGTGATGGTGAACGAGAGGTTGACGCGGTTGCGGTCGAGCGGGGTGGCCGTGGTGACCACCTCCGCGCCATAGAGGCTGCGCCCGATGTACTGGCGCTTGAGCTCCTGTTCGGCCTTGTCGGCCATGGCCTTGTCAAAAGGGCGCCCTTCGCTGAGACCGACGTCCCGGAGGGCTTTGGTCAGCACATCCTTGTCAAATTCCTTGAGGCCGATGAACTCGATACCGGCCACGGTGGGACGCTCCTCCACCACGACCACCAGGACGTTGCCCTGGGTCTCGAGCCTGACGTCCTTGAAAAGTCCCAGAGCGAACAGAGAACGGATCGACGCTGCGCCCTTTTCGTCGGTGTAGGTGTCCCCCACACGCACCGGGATCGACGCGAAGACGGTTCCGGGTTCGACGCGCTGGAGACCCTCGACGCGGATGTCCTGTACGGTGAACGGCTCCACCGCCCATGCGGGCAGGGCCAGGGACAATGCACCGAGCAGACTGAGGGCGAGTGGTCGCAACGAAGAAAAAGGAATCGGGATCATGGCTTGTGTCGGTCCGGAATGCGGCGGGTGTAACTGGCCTGAAGCGCGTACTGCCGACCTGGTCGGAGCAGCCTCGAAATCATCAGGAATAATAACCTAGCCCATGCGGCGTACCGCATTGCGGGCATGCGCTCGGGCGGTCTGGTCGATCTCGAGCAGATGCTCAAGGGCGGACGGCACTGCGGGGGTGTAAGTCTCCAGCGTGGCGGTGTTGACCGTATGGATCTGGTCGAAGCGGATGTCGCGATCAAGAAAGGCCTGCACGGCAACTTCATTGGCGGCATTGAGCACCGCACACACCCCTGGCGAAGACTTCAGGGCCTCAAAGCCCAGTTGCAGTCCCGGAAAGCGGTGGGGATGGTCATTCGCGTGGATGGACTCGAAGGTCATGGCCTTCATCTGTCCAAAATCCAGACAGGCAGCCCCGGAAGCGATGCGTGCAGGCCAGCTCAGTCCATAGGCAATCGGCACCCGCATGTCGGGCGTGCCCAGCTGGGCCACCACCGAGGCATCCCTGTACTGCACCATCGAATGGATGATGCTCTGCGGGTGGATCACGACATCGAGCCGGTCCACACCCACCCCGAACAGGTAACGCGCCTCGATGACCTCCAGCACCTTGTTCATCATGGTGGCGGAGTCGACCGAGATCTTGCGGCCCATGGACCAGTTGGGGTGCGCACAGGCCTGCTCCGGGGTCACTTCGTGCAGTGTGTCCGGTGCGCGTTCCCTGAAAGGTCCGCCCGAAGCGGTCAGGATGATCTTGTCGATGCGATCGTCCCAGGTGGCCGGGTCTTCGGGCAGGGACTGGAAAATGGCCGAATGCTCACTGTCAATGGGCAGCAGGGTGGCGCCACCCTGGCGCACGGCCGAGAGGAACACATCGCCCCCGACCACCAGCGCCTCCTTGTTGGCCAGCAGCAGGCGCTTGCCGGCCCGGGCCGCAGCCAGACAGGGGGAAAGGCCCGCCGCCCCGACAATGGCCGCCATCACCGCATCCACTTCAGGCGCGCTGCAGACCTCATCCAGCGGCGCATAGCCGGACAGCACACGGGTGGGGCTACCGTGGGCGCGCAACCGGTCTTCAAGGACTTGGGCCGATTCGGGCTGCACCACGACCGCAAAACGCGGTGCGAAACGAATGCACTGTTCGAACAGCAGGTCCACCTGGCGCGAGGCGGTCAGGGCAAACACCTCGAAACGCTCCGGGTGACGGGCGATCACATCCAGTGTGCTGGTGCCGATCGAACCGGTGGAACCGAGCACCGTGATACGCATCCTGCTCAGATCCTTGTTCATGCCTGCAGCTCCAGCCAGCTCACCAGCATCACGGCCAGTGGCAAGGTGGGCAGCAGCGCATCCACCCGGTCCAGCACACCGCCATGGCCTGGCAACAGGCCCGAACTGTCCTTGACCCCGGCACTGCGCTTGACCAGCGACTCCACCAGATCACCCACCACGCTCATGGCGGTCAAAAAGGCCCAGGCCGGCAAGGCCAGCCAGGCACCGTGTTGCCACAGGCGCGTGTGCAGGCTGGCTTCCAGCCCCGGATGCTGCCGATCCCAGAGGAGCCAGAGCGATGCGATCAGGACCACGCCGGCAAAGCCGCCCAGCGCCCCTTCCCAGGTCTTGCCCGGGCTGATGGCGGGAGCCAGCCTGGCGGAAAAGAAGCGGCCTCCCCAGGCGCGGCCTGCAAAGTAGGCCACCACATCGGCCGCCCAAACCAGCACCAGCACCGACAGCAGGAAATTGACGCCCAGACGGTGGGCCTGGATCAAGGCCAGCCAGGACATCAGCAACAGCACCAGACCGGCCAACCAGCGCAAGGCAGCCCTCAGACGGCCCCAGCCCGCGACACCCAGACGGATCATCCAGACACCGAGCAAAACCCATGCTGCGCCGCTGGCCAGCCACAGGCCCGCCGGCACGTGCAGGCCCCAGCCCTGATCGACGGCCAGCGCCCCGGCCAGCAGACAGAGCACCCCGCCCAGCACCGAGACAGCTTCGGAGCGGCTGTTCAGCCGACCCCATTCCCATGCACCGGCACTGATCATGAGCAGGCTCAGCCCCATGAAGAACTGCTTGTTCGCACTGAACAGCGCGGGCAGGAGCACGGCCAGCAGCAGCACCGCCGTGATCACACGTTGTTTGAGCATGCTGCCTCCAGCAAAAAAGGCCGCTCAAAGCGGCCTTGTGGTGAACCTTGGGTCATCGGGGTCATCCGGCTCAGACGGCCATGATGTCCTGTTCCTTGGCGGCGATCAACTGGTCGATCTCGGCAATGCGCTTGTCGGTCATTTTCTGGATGTCGGCCTCGGTGCGCTTCTGATCGTCTTCGGTCGCTTCCTTGTCCTTGACCAGCTTCTTGACCGCTTCGTTGGCATCACGCCGCAGGTTGCGCACCGCCACCTTGGCCTGCTCGCCCTCGGACTTGACCAGCTTGGTCATGTCGCGACGGCGCTCCTCGCTCATGGGCGGCATCGGCACGCGGATGAGGTCGCCCATCGAGGCCGGGTTCAGGCCCAGATCGCTTTCGCGGATGGCCTTCTCGATCTTGGCCCCCATGCCCTTCTCCCAGGGCTGCACGCTGATGGTGCGGGCGTCCAGCAGTGCCACATTGGCCACTTGCGACAGCGGCACCATGGAGCCGTAGTA
>JACCDV010767201.1_pt1 | contig 12522 bp, 9 predicted proteins | sample 7446131 | NCBI WGS metagenome assembly JACCDV01 (sample SAMN15323448, study PRJNA562643) | freshwater metagenome | isolation source: river surface water | place: USA:Blue River Watershed | collected 2017-08-17
ATTTTAGTAGTTGTAAAGTTTTTTTAAGTATTTTATCGTCTGAACAAATACAATATTGCAAACCATACCTCATAGATAATTACTCTTCTCAAATAGTATCTGAACGTTCTCATATTGAATTTAATATTAAAGAGCAAGATATGATTCTTGAAAATATTTTAAATTCTAATCAATCAAATATTAGAAATCTTTTTTTCATACAAAATAATCATGATGATTTAAAAGAAATAGATAATTGTTTTCAAAATCCATTACATTATTTTATTTTTTGCATGTCTACTTGCTCTGATTTCACAGATTTAAATCAAGAAAAACTTCAAAATGGTTTTTTAAAAATAATTTCAATCAGAAGTTGGAATAATTTCTTTTTTGATTCAACCATTGATTATTTTTTATCAAAAAATAAAAATAAAAAAATGATTAAATTGATCATCCAAGAAGCTCCTCATTATTTTTTTCTCAATACAAATATTCATGAAGATAAACGTATTCATATTTTAAAATCAAGTATTCAATCGATGGATATTAGAAAAATATATGACAATTTTGCTAATAATACCAAATCTGTTTATTTAGACAAAGAAGAAATGAAAAAATTTTGGAATATTATTTTTTATGAATTAGAAAGAAAAAATGATATTGGACTGTTAAAAAGAATGAGCAACGATTCATTTAAATCAAATAGCAGTTTTTATCATAATATCAATGAAATAGGCTATTTAGATGAAGTACAAAATCATTTAAAACATACAATTGATAAACTACTTATTGAAAAAGATATTGAATTACAAACAAAAGAAGAAAAAAGAAAATTTAAAAAAGTATAATTTTTTCTTGTTTTTTTTAATTTTTTCGTATAAAATAATATGATGTTAAAACTCAGGCGAATTGATTAAATATTTTTTTAGATGATTATTTATCATCTTATCATTCTTTTATTTATTCAATTAGGAGCCAACATGTATCATTTAGACATTCAAAAAATTATTTTTAAAAATTTTCCTCAAAAAAATATCAAAGTCACTGAATCTTCTTACCAAGATTTTGATTATCAAATCAATTTACAAAATCTTAATAGTGATGAAATAGAAATACTCAAACATAATATATCTAGTTTAGATTTTTTCATGAATTATTTTGTGACAAACTCTTTTCTATCCATCAAAGTTAAGCCTAAAAACTTTTTATTTGAAAAAAATCCAAAACAAAAAATAATAATTGACTATTGTGGTGTCAACGTGGCTAAACAAATGCACATTGGTCATATCAGAAGTATGTTTATTGGAGATATGATTGCTAATTATCATTTGATGAAAAATGATGATATTATTATCTATAATCACATTGGTGATTTTGGCAATCAATTTGGTTATTTGATTCATTACATGAAAAACATTAAAAATCTAAACATCAATGATTTAGAGCATATTGATAATAAAGAGCTTACTCAATATTACAAAGAGGCTTTTTCTCAATATCAAGAAAAAGATTCAGGTTTTTTATTATCTTCTCAAAAAGTGATGCAAGATTTATATTCAAAGCATATTCCAACTGTTCAATATTGGCAAAAAATTGTGGATATCAGCTTAAAACAGGCTGATGTATTTTTCAAAAAGTTTAATCTTCATATGACATTAGAGCATACCAAGGGAGAATCAACTTATTTTGATCAATGCCTCCCTATGCTTCATCAATTAATTGATAAAAAAATAGCTATCAAAGAAAATGGTTGTATCATTGTTAAACTAAAAGATTCCACTGTTGTTTTACAAAAAAGTAATGGATTATATCTTTATCCATTATATGACTTATGTGCGATTGAAGAAAGAGCAAAACTAAATCCTGATAAAATCATTTATGTGACCGATAAAAGACAGTTTCTTCACTTTCAGCAAGTTTTTGAAATCGCTTCAAAAGCAGGTATTATTTCTTCTCATCAATTAAAGCATATTGCTTTTGGCGCTATCCTTGGCGCAGATAAAAAACCATTAAAAACAAAATCTGGTGAATCTTTGTACTTAGACGATTTATTGTCCCAAGGCTCTGAAGAGCTTCATTTAAATTCTTATTTTTCTTCTTTAAAAAATAAGCTCAATCATCATGGAAATTTAGCAGATGATTATATATCAGAGATTCAAGAAAAGTCTCTTATAGGAGGATTAAAATTTTATGATTTAAAGCTTAATGTAGAAAAAGATTATTTATTTGATTGGAAACAAGTTTTGAATTTTCAAGGAAATTCTGCACCATACTTACAAAATCTCATCAATAAAATTGATTCTATTTGTTTGAAATCAAATGAACATTCAGATCATGACATCTACTCAATTGATTGGCCTGATGAAGAAAAAAAGATTTTATTAGAATGCCAAAGACTTCATTTCTTGCAACATCATTTAGAAGGTTATGCAAGTTCTGATTTAATTCAAAAAACCATGAAATTATCTCAAATTTTTCAATCTTATTATCAAAAAAATAAAGTCATTGGCTCAGAAAAAGAATCAGAGAAACTGTTGTTAATTTCTTATGTCAAAGAAACCATTGAACATTCATTAAAAATTCTTGGTATTCAAACATATGATTGTGAAGAAAAGTTTTTTACTCATCATCAAAAACCACTAAAGAATTTTTGATTTATATTTATTTTTTCTTATAATGAATAAAAATCTTGGATATTTAATATGAAAATCATGATTGGTACAAATGCTAAAAAACTGTTATCTCCAGAAGAAATTGAAGATTTTTCTAGGAGTGATTCAGAACATTGTATGTTTTTAATTGACTTGGTTGATTTAAAAACAGATGATTGGAATTATCTTGTTGAATATAAGAATGGTCTAAGCTTATTAGCAATTAGTGAGCGTTTAAATTTTGATTCTTCATTTACATTCATGCAAAGCAACATACCATTTGAATCAATGAATCTCATCAAAAAATCACCATATTATCAAGAATTTGTCACCATTTATCAAGATAAGGATAATAACTTTTTTTCTGATATTGATCTTAAAGCAAGTTTTTTCAGAGATAAAAAAAACATCAGTGAACTCACTGAATTTGCAGTCAATCAAAAGTTTTGCTTTTATCATATTGAAACTTTTAATATGTTTCCACAAATCAATTATTTAGATAAAATTGAAACGCACAATATCTTCAATCAACATCTCAGTATGTTAAAATCAGAAAAAGAAAATCCTTTTATTGTTATAATATCGAGTGCAGATGATTGGTCAGTAGAAAAAAATTTTAAAACATTAACACAGGCAATCTCTTTTTATGAAGATGTTGTCAAATATGGCTATGATGTTTTTATGAACCAACCAACATTCAAAGCATCTCTATGATATTTAAAACAAAAGATGAAATCTTGAATTGGTTGACAAAAAATGACAAGCAATATCAAGTAAATAGCAAAAATAATGCTTATGAATTCATTGATATTCATGAATTTTCAAATCAATCATTATTAAAAGAATTAATCAAAAAGGATAATCTATCTTTGAACTTTTTTGAAAATTTAAAATCAGAAGGGCATCAATACATTCTAAATGTAAAAGGAAATGTTGAGATTATCAATAAAAAATTAGAAATAATACCTTTTCAATTTTATCATGTGGAAGGCTCTTTTTTTTGTTCTTATAACCAAATAACATCATTACAAGGTTGTCCTCAATATGTCGGTGATGATTTTAATTGCACTCATAATAGATTAACTTCATTAGAATATTGTCCTCAATCTGTAGGTCGTGATTTTTCTTGTGCTTATAATCAATTAGCCTCACTTGAATATTGTCCTAAAGTTATTGAAGGCTATTTTTATTGTGATTATAATCACTTAACATCATTAGAATATTGTCCACAATATATTGGTGGAAATTTTTATTCTGCTAATAATCCAATCATGTCATTAGAACATTTTCCTGAAAAAATTAACGGTGATAGTTATTTTTATGGTAATAAAAAATTATTAAAATACAAAAATGAATCAAGTGAGATATATATAAAAGAAATTTCAGATGATGATTTTTTAAATCAAACTGATTTCTTATTTTGGCAACAGTTTCATTTATTAGAAAAAGCAAAAAAAGAAAATAAACGAATAACTGATGAGTTAAACTTCAATGATATAGAAAACACTTTATTGCGTCATATCCAAACCAAAAAGCTTTAAAATTATTTTTTTAAGTAAAATAAAAGCAAATTTTTTTCATTTGACTTCAAAATATTGTTCATTATAATAATGATAAAATTATTTAATCAATATGCCTATTAATTTCAACTTATATCAAGCGATTGCTACACATTATATCTTCCAAATTTATCAATTAGATCATTATATTGTAACTCCTACAACACATAAATATTACGGTTATAAAAATCAATACCATATGATTGAAAAATCAGATGATTTAATTCAAAACACTGTTATGAATAGATCTGGCACTTTACACTCTTTTAATCTTTTTGCTGACGCCGAACAAGTTAAAGAAGGTGATATGGTACATCGAGAAAAAGTTATCAAAGCCAATAAAAATGGAAAAGCATATTCTGCTATTAACAGTTCAGATTATCTATCAGATAAAGACTCTCAATATAGTAAATTTAGCATCTATGATCTACCCTCTCTAAAATTCAATCATCGTATTTCAGTGTTTAAAAAATTTTTGGAACAATGCTATTTTGACGAGAATCAATATCCAAAATTCAAAGATGATATTTTGTTGAAAAATGCTTCTGGTAAAATTTTTTCTATTAAAGATATTCATAACCTAGAAAAACCGATTGAGAGTGAAGAAATTAAAACTATTTTAAAGAAATTTGATCACATTGATGCTTATTTCTCTCCTAAGTTTATTTTATCAAATCTTAATTTTTTCAATCATTCATATAACAACTGGAATTTAGATAACATTGATTATGATTTATACAATCTCGTTTTTGATAAAATGCAAGATAAAAATTTGATTAAAAAACATTTAAGTCAAATCAAAATTAATGACTTTAAATTAGAGCGTTTTTATCAATTGTGCTCAAAATATTTTCAAGATGATGATTTAAAAAAATTTTTTATTGATTATTTTTCTTCTAGAAAAAACACTTTGAATAAAGATCATAAATACTCTGACCCTCTTATTCAATTCATTGAAGATTATTTTCCAAAAGCAAAATCTGAATTTTTATTTTTAAAAGCCATCGAAAAAGAAAGTCAAAAACCTGTTATCCACTGGTTTTCCAAAAAAGAATATCATTATGTGAAAGAAAGTATCACAATTGACCAGATATGTAACTCATTACAAAATAAAAATTTACAACCATTTAGTTTAAGACAAGCAATTAAAGCAGTGATTGAAAATGATAAAGATCAATTTATTTCCATTACTTTTAAAGAAAATATGGCAACCATGCTAGAAATAGAAATTAAATCTGAAAAAGATACTCCTTATACCAAAGAAATGCTTAGAACATCTTTAAATCATATCACAGAATTTGTCTATCAATATAATAAATCACCAGAAAAAAATGAATTATTACAATTCATTGAGCAACAAAAAATCATAGAAAATTTATATCTTTCAGAAGAAAAACATCAACCTTCTACAAGAAAAAAATTATGAATATATCATTTAATGAATTGATTTTATTTCATCAATTATATCAAACATTCTCTGAGTTTTTTTATATTCATCAGCAAGATAAGGACACATTTTTTTTACCTAAAGGATTAAATTTAATTGATAAACAAGAAATTGATTTTTCTAAAAAAAATTTCAAAATAAAAAACAATCATACAGTCTTAAATATCTTTGATGATATTATCTATATTGATGATTTTATCACTAAAAAAATGATAGATAAACGCTCTCCTTTTTATTGTTACTCTGGTGAAAAAATATTTAAAAATGCTTTATCAAAATTTTTAAAACAGATATCTCCGACCCAAGACTTACCTGTTATCATTGAAAAATTTAATACAAATAATACAGTATCATCCAATGATTTCTATGATTTATTTTCTCAAATCAAAGATAAAAACATTACATTTTCAATACCTTTTATATTAAATAATTTTCATTATTTATGCTATCGAGATGAATTTGATATTAAGTTATTTATTCAAGTTTTTAATCAGTTGGATGAAGATAAAAAAATGCCTGCCATTCAAGATTGGATTAATCATAAAAATTTAGAATCATTTATGAACGAAGATTATAAAATAATAGAACTCATAAACACACTAAAAGAATCTGAAAGACAAAATATTTATAAAGATTTTTTTTATCTACATCAAAAAGAAATCAATTCTCATGTGTCATCATCTAAATATGCTGAATTATTTATAAAAAATAATCAACTCAACATAGATAACTTTGATTTTTTAACAATCATTAAAAATAAAATCAAAGAGCCTAATATTCAATGGTTTTTACCTACTCATCGCTTTATAATCAATGAAAGAATCGATATTAAAAGTATTTGTTTAAAAATGATGAATCCATTCATAGAAATTCAAAATCTTGAAAGTTGGATTCATACAGTTTTAGAATCATCTTCTCAGCATCATCATTTTGAGTATGTTATTAAAAAAAATCATCAAGAATTAGAAATTAATATCACCTCCAATTTTGATAATCAATATACATCTGCTCATTTAGCAAAAGACCTTGATATCTTAAAATCTTTTGTATTTGATACAAATATTCAACCTAGCCTTGAAAAATTCAAATATTATTATGATCAGAATAAAATTTTAGAAACTATTTCAATTCAAGCTATGATCAATAAAAAACATAAAATATAAAAAAAAATTTTTAGTTATGATTTTCTATTCATTTAATAGAATCTGATTATGACATATTTTTAAAAAATGATTTTAGTTCATTTTTTTACCAAAAATCGTTTTTTTATGATGATTTTTATAAAAATAAAATTGATTAACTTTTTTTTAGAATTTTTCATTAAAAAAAGAGCCTAAGCTCTTTTTTTTATCATTCATCATCATCATCAATAACCGCTTTAAATTTTATTTGAGATAACTTGCAATCTGATTCATCTTGGTCATCTCGCATACCTTTGTACTTGGTCTGATACAGTTTGCCTTCATCTCCTAAATGGCAATAAAGATAAATCACTTCTACGATAGCACCTACATTAGGAATATTATAATTAGCAGGAATGGTGACATTGCCAATATCACGCTCTATTTGACCATCATAAACAGCAACTGTCACACTTCTCTTAGTCTTATGTTGTTTAATCACTTTTACAGTAGCAGACTCCCAGAATTTATATTTTAATTGATTTCCTCCTGAAGCAGGTCTACCTGCCACATAAACAGAATCTTTTTTCTTAAAAACCACTCCTTCACCTTTTCTATTTTTAATTTCTTCAAATGCATCTCTTTTTTCTTTTTCATTAAAATAAGCTGGCACAATAAATTCTTTTAATTCCTGCAAACTTGCGAGCAAGTTATAACGTTCTTGAGCAGAATTTGTTTTCATATTTTGATTGTCATATTCCAATATATCAAAAACATAATAACGCTCACCAATGATTTCACCATCTAAAAGGACTTGTTTATTCACAGACTTAACCACATCAGCAGTCACCTCTGGAATTAAAATTGCAAGTCCTTTTTTATTGATAGCTAAAACATCTTTATCTTTTTGAGTTAATAGTCTGCGACCATCAAATTTTTCTTCCATCATCCATTGGTCATCTCGAAAAAGTTTTTCCAAATCTTCTTCAGATGCAACATTATTCAATAATTGTGGCACAATACCAGTAACTCTTTCTTCTAGTGTAGACGATTGAAAAATAGCGCCAGACTCACCTTCAGTATATCCTTTTGCCATTTTTTCCTTGATAAGACTAGCGAATGCTTTTTTAGCTTTATCAATCTCAACAGGATCTTTTGTTTTTGTACCTGCTGTTAATGTTGAGCCTCTTCGACCGTATTGAAAATTCACCACATAACCATCATCTTTTTGTTCAATTTGTGCATGATAAACTTTATCTGAAGCACCATCTTTATAATACAAACTTGCTTGTTGAACTGACATAAAATTTCCTTATTTGAAGACTTGTATTATAAAACATTGAAAGCTATTTGACAACTTTTTTTTAAAAGTTTCTTTGACAAAATCATAATATTAATACACTCAAAAACAAATCTGATATTTTAAAATGGTTAGAAACACATGATAAAGAATATGCTAAAAATATTCTTTATCACCCATATGAAATCATTGATTTAAATGATGAAAAAAACTCTTCCAATCCTATTGCATCATTTGAGTATTATCCTAAATATATCAAAGGTATGTTATGTTGTGATTCAACAGATATTCAAAATTTTTTATTTTTTCCTCAATCATGTGAATCAATCTCCTTTTCATTTTGCAGGCAATTGCTAAAATAAAAAACCAATTAAACAATGAAGATTTTGTCTATTGTAGAAATATGCACCTAATTGATCAGATAAAAGAAAGAGCATGAGAAAAAAATCAAGCCCATTACAATCTAATCTTCATCCATCATGACTAATCAATCAATAAATTATATTCATTAAAAAAATCATAAATATTTTTACTTTTTATATTGCTAATTTTTTATCTTTTTTCTGACATTTTTCTAATAATTTATCTATTTGATTGATAACATCATCCAAAGCAAGATTCACATCATTTCCTTGAAATATCTTAGGCTGAGGTCTTTTTTCTTTTAGCTCTTGATTAAACCACGTAATAGCTTCTATCCATTGTGGTGAAAGAGATGGTAAATCTTTTGGAGGATAACAGTAACTAAACTCTGAAGGGATTTGGTTTCTTGTATCAGATGATTGAATATTTAATTTATATTTTACAGATGGATCTACAAATGATTTTGTTTTTTGATCATATTCAAATCCACCACCTAGAGTCAACAACGCTTGCGCGATGAATTCAAATTCTGTATATCCAAATCTTTTATAATAATAATTTTTTTGATATTCATATGAATAAATATCAATATCATAAATTTTTTTCTGATATTGTTTTTCAATTTCTATATTACCATAAGTCAAATTTAATTCCAAAATCCAACTTAATTGTGGATCAAAAAATTCAACCTTACCATTTTTTACAATCAGCATTTTATCATGTAAATCAACAGTATTTGTCTTCAATCTTTCTTGTAATGAAGCAATAGATTGATTGATATCGACATATTCTTTTTCCACAAAAAAAACATTAAAATTTTTCTTATCTTCGAACTGAATAAAAAATCCACATGTTTGATCAGATACAACTAAGCTTTTATCATCATATTTCCATATGTTATTATCTAAATCATTATAAACAAATGCTTTTTTACTTGAATTTTTATTTTTATGTATACATGCTTCTAAAAAAAATTCTAACTTTAAAGCAATATCATCAATGTTTTCGCCTATGATATCATGAGGATTGACTATCATATTTTCAAAAAAAGCATTCTCTCTTTTTGGCATATTCACTACCTGAGATAAAAAATGAGAAAAGTCTCTTAATTCACCCAATGAATCTGTGACATGTTGAATTTTATGTTTTTTTTGCTGAAACTCTTTCATGGAATATTCAATGATTTCTGCAATTTCTTCATCACTTTTGCCAGCAACCAAATCATGCTCTTTTGTTAAAACTTTTTTTAATCTTTCTTTGATTTCATCATAATTTTTCTCATTTTGATCTTCTATATTATTTTTAAAATTGATAATTTCATATTCATAAAGCTCTTCTTTTTCTTTAAATGCTTGTAATGGATAATGCAATATTTCATCTATTGAGCTATCTTTTTCAAAATCATGAACTCTATGTAAGCAAACAGATGTCTTATTTTTCTCTTCTAAAAAAAGATATATTTTATCATCATCTCTCGTATATGATAATTTTTTATCATTGACTAACGCTAATTGAGTCATACCACTATGTTTTATCAATTTTTCTGTATATTCAATCAGTTCATTTGTATATTCTTGATACTTTTCTTGCTTAATATTTTCCAATACTGTTTTCTCATAATAATTCATGTTTTTCCTTAATGATTCAAATTATTTTATCAAAAAATTATTTTATAACAAGTCAGAAATAATAAACCGTCAATAAAAAAATTTTCTTTTTAGCAAGGTTTTTTATTTTAATAGATAAACTGATAGATTTTAAATTTTGTATTTATCATGAAAAAAAATCGTTCTGGAATCTTTTATCTGTTTTTTTAAAAATACAACAAAAAAAAATTGATTTTTTTATTTTTCATTTTAATTTATGCTATAATCATAAAAACGGAGATTTTTTCAATGAGCAATACTTACGAATTACAACAATGGATGCAAGAACAATTTCAAAAAGAAACACCTTTACAGCAATTATTTGACTCAGCTCAAGAATCTGGCTGGCCTGAAAATGATATTTATAAAACTCTCAATGATGCCTACACAGAAGAAATTCAAAAAAATTATGCTGAATATAAAATGAAAGATAATATTTATTATATTCCTGAGCCAAACCTAAATCCATCTAGAAATAGAATATTTTTATCCGATAAAGTTGTTCACATTGCTTTGAACATCAAATATCCCAGAGTATTTTTATTTGACGATTTTTTAAGTCATGAAGAATGCGACCATATCATTGAACTTGCAAGACCTCAAATGGGACGCTCTGAAGTTTTAGACAATGACACTGGAAAAGGTGTTGTAGATACGTATCGCACAAGTTATGGTACATTTCTCAAAAGACAGCAAGATGAAGTCATTCATCGAGTTGAATCAAGAATTGCAGAAATGTTGAACGTCCCCATTGAAACAGGTGAAGGTCTACAAGTTTTAAATTATCATGTTGGAGCTGAATATAAGGCTCATCATGACTATTTCACATATGGAGAAAAAGTCAGAGAAAAAATGCTATCAGGAAACGGACAACGCATTGCAACATTGATTCTTTATTTAAATGATGTTGACTCAGGTGGTGGTACAACAGTGCCTGAGATTAATTTAGAAGTAACTCCCAAAAAAGGTTCTGCTTTTTTCTTTTCATATCCTGTGAGTCATGTCTCATCACTGACATTGCACAGTGGAGCACCTGTGCTTGATGGAGAGAAATGGGTAGCAACTAAATGGTTTCACACAGGTCCATATTTTAAAAATGTTTGATATTTTGAAAAACTTGTGGAAATCCACAAAATAAATCAGTTTAATAGATTAAGCTCTTGTAAGTGCAGCCCCTGAAACTTAAATAAGACACTTGTCTCTGGCAAAGAAAATTACTTTTTTCTTAAACCTTAAATTTTAACAATTTTTTTCACACTATCATCTTCAAATTCAATCTTATCTAAAATAATGTTTGTTTCAGTCATGATTTTTTCTTGTTCATGAAATCTTCTCCAGTACTCATAACCTTCATGCATAAAAAAATCATGTTCAGAAATATCCATTTTGTTATATTCTTTGTATTTCAATAGCTTTTTTCCTGATGTTAATAATTTTGATGTTGTACCACCAATATAAAATGATGTGAGTAATACTTGCATATAAATATAATTAAATTGAGGCAAAAACAATAAAGTTTCCAATTGATTATCATAACAAATGATTTTATCTAGTTTTGTTGGAAAACCTTTAAAATTTTTCAATTGATTATAAGCACAATCGATTTTTCCAGAAATAACTTGAGGACCATTTTCAAATGTTTTAACTTTATTTCTGGAGCAAATAAAATCATAGGCTAGATAAGGTGAGCCGCTTAAATCTTGTATTTGATTATCTTCTATGTTAAAAATTCCTCCAGAAGTCACAGCTGGCATCATTGCAAAATGAGCATGATGATTGATTCTACCAAAATGAAAAGGAATTTCTGTCAAACCTTTAAATCCCAAGTCTATATCACCCAAGACATCAATGACATATTTCACACCACTGTTTCTTTTTTGCATAAGAAAGTCACAATAATTTTTATCAAAACTCATATCTGTAAAATCATTGGTCACATCAATAACTGTATATTGTGCATACTCTCTATTATTTTGAACAAGCCAGTCAATTATTTCCATGCTTACCTCTTTTTTATCAAAATAAAATTTAATTTTGATAAGTCAATAATTTGACTATTTTTTTATTTTTATTTACTAAATAAAAATAGTGAGGTTTTTATGATTTTTTTAAGTTTTTTGAAAATATGCAATAATTATATCCAATATATTTTAAATTAGCTATTTATACCTTATTTTTGTTAATTGTTTTTTTTGGATTTTTATTTCATAAAATGAAAAAAACCAAAGATAATATTCAATAACCTAAAATTTTTTGGTATGATTTTAATTTGAATTAAAATAAAAACAACATGATAAATTCATGTTGTTTTATTATATATAAATGTTCTTTTTTATTGCATTTTTAGCAAATATATAATTAACTTGCTAAATCAAGCTGCCTTTTCGGCAGATAACTTAAACAGATCATGGATGGCTTTTCTGCAAAAATTTTAAGCTGCCTTTTCGGCAGATAAC
>JACCDV010390280.1_pt1 | contig 12520 bp, 9 predicted proteins | sample 7446131 | NCBI WGS metagenome assembly JACCDV01 (sample SAMN15323448, study PRJNA562643) | freshwater metagenome | isolation source: river surface water | place: USA:Blue River Watershed | collected 2017-08-17
GCCCTCGGAGGGACTTTGAAGAAGATCCAAAAATCCAACAAGCTGTCCAACGTCTGTTATGACATTCGCGGTCCCATCATGGACCGAGCGCGTCAAATGGAGGAGGAAGGCCACAAGATAATCAAACTCAACATTGGCAACTTGGCTGTGTTTGGTTTTGATGCGCCTGAAGAAATTCAACAAGACATGATTCGCAACCTGCCAACGTCGGCGGGATATTCGGACAGCAAAGGCATTTTTGGCGCCCGCAAAGCAGTGATGCACGAGACGCAAAAGCAGGGTATCAAAGGTGTCATGCTCGATGACATCTACCTTGGCAACGGCGCGAGTGAGCTCATCGTCATGGCAACCAATGGTTTGCTCAACAACGGCGATGAGTTGTTGCTGCCTGCACCTGACTATCCACTGTGGACTGCCGCGGTGAGTTTGTCAGGTGGTACGCCTGTGCATTACATCTGTGATGAAGACAACGGCTGGATGCCCAACATTGAGGACATTCGCTCGAAGATCACCAAGAACACCAAGGGCATTGTGGTCATCAATCCCAATAACCCAACAGGTGCTTTGTACTCAAACGAGTTGTTGCTGCAAATTGTCGAACTCGCACGCAAGCATGGTTTGATCATCTTTGCTGATGAGGTGTACGACAAGGTCTTGTACGACGGTGTCAAGCACACGCCGATCGCGAGCTTGAGCGAAGATGTGTTGACACTGACCTTCAACTCCTTGTCTAAGAGCTACCGCTCATGCGGCTATCGCGCAGGCTGGTTGGTGGTGTCGGGCGACAAAAAGCCTGCGGCCGATTACATCGAGGGCTTGAACATGCTCTCCAACATGCGCCTGTGTGCCAACGTACCAGGCCAGTGGGCGATTCAAACGGCTTTGGGCGGCTATCAAAGCATCAATGATTTGGTGGGCGAGGGCGGGCGTTTGCGCAAACAGCGCGACTTGGCCTATGAGCTCATCACCGCCATTCCGGGAGTGACGTGCGTCAAGCCGCAAGCTGCGCTTTACATGTTCCCGCGCTTGGACCCCAAGGTGTATCCCATCAAAGATTACCAACAGTTTTTCTTGGAGTTACTCCAAGAAACCAAGGTCATGTTGGTGCAGGGCACGGGCTTTAACTGGAAGACCACGGACCATTTTCGTATCGTGTTCTTACCGCACGAAGATGATTTGCGTGAGGCGATCTCACGCATCGCCAAATTCTTAGAAAACTACCGAAATAGAAAAGCATGAAACCGATACAAGTAGGCCTATTAGGCATTGGCACTGTGGGTAGCGGCACTTTCGAAGTGCTCAAACGCAACCAAGAAGAAATTCAACGCCGCGCGGGTCGTGGTATCGAAGTCACGATGGTGGCTGACCTCGATGTGGCGCGTGCCAAAAGCATTGTGGGTGCCAATGTGCAAGTGGTGGACGATGCACGCAAGATCATTGCCAACCCTTCTATCGACATTGTGGTCGAACTGATTGGTGGCTACGGTATTGCCAAGCAATTGGTGCTTGAAGCCATTGAAGCTGGCAAGCATGTGGTCACAGCCAATAAGGCATTGCTCGCTGTGCATGGCACAGAAATTTTTGCTGCCGCACACAAAAAGGGTGTGATGGTCGCGTTTGAAGCTGCGGTCGCTGGCGGTATCCCAATCATCAAAGCTTTGCGCGAAGGCCTCACCGCCAACCGCATTCAGTGGCTGGCTGGCATCATCAACGGCACCACCAACTTCATCTTGTCTGAGATGCGTGACAAAGGGTTGACCTTCGACGATGTGCTCAAGCAAGCGCAAGCGCTGGGCTATGCCGAAGCCGACCCTACTTTCGATATCGAAGGGGTGGATGCCGCACATAAAGCCACCATCATGTCGGCCATCGCTTTTGGTGTGCCAGTGCAGTTTGACAAAGCGTACGTTGAAGGCATCACCAAGCTCGAATCGCAAGACATCAAGTACGCCGAGCAGCTCGGCTACCGCATCAAGCTCTTGGGCATCTCTAAGCGTACCGACGCAGGCATTGAACTGCGCGTGCACCCTTGCCTAGTGCCAAGCAAGCGCTTGATTGCCAACGTCGAAGGCGCGATGAATGCGGTGATGGTGCAAGCCGACGCCGTGGGCACAACGCTGTATTACGGCAAAGGCGCTGGCAGTGAGCCCACAGCCAGCGCGGTGATTGCTGACTTGGTGGATATCACACGTTTGCACACCGCAGACCCATTGAACCGCGTGCCACATTTGGCCTTTCAGCCTGATGCGATGAGCAACTTAGCGATTTTGCCAATGGCACAAGTGGTCACCAGCTATTACTTGCGTCTGCGCGTGGCCGATCAAGCCGGTGTGCTGGCTAAGGTCACAGGTATTTTGGCCAACGCCGATATCAGCATTGATGCGGTGTTACAGCGCGAAGCCGGTGAGGGCGAGAGCCACACCGACCTCATCATCTTGACCCATGATTGTGTGGAAGCCAAGATGAACGAAGCCATCGCTCAGATGCAACAACTCAACACCGTGTTGGCCCCGATCACCCGCATCCGCAAAGAAGAGTTGAACTGATGCTGTATTTGTCCACGCGCGGCCACGCCGAGCGCAAGCGTTTTTGTGAAATCCTCCTCGAGGGCTTGGCTCCCGATGGCGGTTTGTATTTGCCCGAGCACTACCCACAGCTAGACGATGCAGCGCTCACGCGTTTGCGCCACACGTTCAGCACGCAAGGCTATGCTGCCTTGGCGTTTGAAGTGCTGTCGCTTTACATCGACGACATCCCTGCGGCTGACTTGAAAGCTTTGTGCGCCAAGACTTACACCAAAGAGGTGTACGGGACCGAGGCCATCGTGCCTGTGCGCAAGTTGGAAGACGGTTTGTGGATTGAGGCTTTGTCCAACGGCCCCACGCTCGCGTTCAAAGACATGGCCATGCAACTGCTTGGCAACTTGTTTGAATACGAGTTGGCGCGTCGTGGCGAGGAGCTGAACATTTTTGGTGCCACTAGCGGCGACACGGGCAGCGCAGCCGAATACGCCATGCGTGGCAAAAAAGGCGTGCGCGTGTTCATGACCAGCCCACATGGCCGCATGAGCCCCTTCCAGCAAGCGCAAATGTTCAGCTTGATGGACGAGAACATCCACAACATCGCCATTGAAGGCGTGTTTGACGATTGCCAAGATTTGGTCAAAGCGGTATCCAACGATTTGGAGTTCAAAACCAAATACAAAATTGGCACGGTTAATTCCATCAATTGGGCGCGCTTGTTGGCTCAAGTGGTGTACTATTTTGCTGGTTATTTCCAAGCCACAGCAACGTGCGCCCCCACGCTTGGCACTGACGTGTCCTCGCTACCCCCCGAGAGGCCTGGTTCGCCTCAGAGCGGTCCGGCGGCGAACTCCAATACCCAAAAGGTTAGCTTCACCGTGCCGAGTGGCAATTTTGGTAACGTGTGTGCGGGCCATGTGGCTCGCATGATGGGCCTGCCCATTGACACCCTGGTGGTCGCCACCAATGAAAACGATGTGCTGGATGAGTTCTTCCGTACGGGTGTGTACCGTGTGCGGGGCAGTGCTGATACGCATGAAACTTCTAGCCCATCCATGGATATATCCAAGGCCAGTAACTTCGAACGCTTTGTGTTCGACTTGCTGGGTCGTGATGCCGCCTTGACCAAGGACTTGTTTGGGGCGCAAATCTCGATGAATGGCCAGTTTGACTTGCACGGCAACCCGCACTTTGCAGAAGCGGGCGCACGCTACGGCTTTGCCAGCGGCAAGAGCACACATGCCAACCGTTTGGCCACGATTCAAGACGTGCATAAGCGCTTTGGCGAGATGATTGACACCCATACCGCTGACGGTGTGAAGGTGGCGCGTGAACACATCAAGGCTGGTGTGCCCATGATCGTGTTGGAAACGGCGTTGCCCATCAAATTTGCGGCCACTATTGTGGAAGCCTTGGGGCAAGAGCCCAATCGCCCAGCCAAGTTTGAAGGTATAGAAGCTTTGCCCAAGCGTGTGCACGTGATGAAGGCCGATGTGGACCAAGTCAAGGCCTATATCGCGCAACATTGCGATCACGTATGAAAGTCGTTGCCTTTGCCGGCTACTCCGGCTCAGGAAAAACCACTTTGGTGGAGCAGTTGATTGGCTGCATGCGCATGCGCGGCTTGCGCGTGTCGGTGGTCAAGCACGCGCACCATAACTTTGACATCGACAAGCCAGGTAAAGATAGCTGGCGTCATCGAGAGGCTGGGGCGTTTGAGGTGCTGGTGGCATCGAATCAGCGCTTGGTACTGCAGCGCCAGTTTGAACAACCGGCGCAGTTGTCTGTGCACCACTTGTTAGCCGAGGTGTATGACGGCGTGGACTGGGTCTTGGTTGAAGGCTTTAAAAGAAGTGATTTGCTCAAAGTCGAAGTCTGGCGTAAAGCGTCTGAGCAGCCAGTGCGCTACCCAGATGATGATTTTGTAGTGGCCATTGCAACCGATTCACCCGAAGACCTGCCTGAGGCTACGTTGCGTCCTGTGCTTGATTTGAATGACCCCTACGCCATCACCGAATGGTTGCTGGCCCATGCAGACCGTTTCGATTACACCCCACCTTTGTTATGATCCGTCCCGCTTTACTTTCGCTTGATGATGCGTTACCCCAACTGCTGGCCCAAGCCACTGTATTGATTGGGGTGCAATCGGTCTCTACTTTCGAGGCCGATGGTCGTGTGTTGGCGCAAGATGTGATATCCGACTTGCAAGTTCCCCCGCAAGACAATAGTTCAATGGATGGTTATGCTGTGCGTTCAGTTGATTGCGCACAAGAGGGGGCGTTATTGCATGTGACGCAGCGTATTCCTGCTGGCACATATGGCACGCATCTCCATGCGGGGGAGGCCGCACGCATCTTTACCGGCGCCCCCATTCCGCCCGGAGCAGATGCTGTGGTGATGCAAGAGGACTGCGAAGCCATTGAGGGCGATCACGTCAAAGTGAACAAAGTGGTTCCCCTAGGGCAGTGGATTCGGCGATCAGGCGAAGATGTCACGCGCGGTGCGACCGTCTTGCGTCAAGGCACACGGTTGACACCCGCTGAATTGGGCTTAACTGCCAGCATTGGCCTAGCTCAGTTGAAAGTGTCTGTGCGTCCGCGCGTAGCCTTGTTTTCCACCGGCGATGAGTTGGTCATGCCTGGTGATGTAGCACCCGAGGCGATGCCTGCGGGTGCGATTTATAATTCCAACCGTTTCTTTTTACGCACCATGCTGCAGCGATTGGGTTGTGAGGTTACCGATCTAGGTATCGTCCCAGATAAACGTGATGACACCATTGCTGCGTTGCGGAATGCAGCTCAGCAGCATGACCTGATTCTCACCAGCGGTGGTGTGTCGGTAGGAGAGGAAGACCACATCAAACCCGCTGTGGAGTGTTTGGGTGCGTTGAATTTGTGGCAATTGGCGATCAAGCCGGGTAAGCCTTTCGCGTATGGCAAGATCAATCGTGGCGTTGAGGTTGGCGTGTGTCACTTTATGGGCTTGCCCGGCAACCCTGTGTCCAGCTTTGTCACTTTCTTGTTGTTGGTTCGTCCGTTTGTGTTGGCTTTGCAAGGCGTAACGAAAACCGATATCAACCGTACTGAAATGACGGCCCACTTCGATTGGCCGCGTGCTGATAAACGTCGTGAGTTTTTGCGCGTTAAGCGCAACAACCAAGGCGGCCTCGATTTATTTCCCAATCAAAGTTCAGGGGTCCTCACCTCGGCTGTGTGGGGGGATGGTGTCGTCGATAACCCCGCTGGGCAAACGATTTCAAAAGGCGATACCGTTCGCTTTATTTCCTTTGCGGAGTGGTTGTCATGAACGTCAACTTGAAATATTTTGCGTCTATTCGTGAAGCCATTGGGCAAGGGGGCGAAAGAGTGGACACACAAGTGACCACTCTGAAAGCTTTGCGTGAAGAGTTGATCGGGCGGGGCGGTGCTTACGCCGACGTGCTAGCACAAGGCCGTGCTGTGCGCATGGCCTTGAACCATGACTTGTGTGATGAGTCTGCCACCTTGAGTGAAGGGTGTGAAGTGGCCTTCTTCCCACCTGTCACCGGTGGCTAGACCGAAAGGTAAATCATGGCCTTCTCTGTCAGTATCCAAACTCATGATTTTGATGTGAGCCAAGAGCTTGCCGCTTTGCGCGCGGGGAATGCGCGTGTAGGGGCGGTGTGTTCGTTTCTCGGGACTGTACGTGAGCGCAACGACAATAGCGATGTGGCCAGTATGGAGCTGGAGCATTATCCTGGTATGACCGAAAAATCCATCTCAGCCATGATGGAGGAAGCGAGGATGCGCTTTGACATCTTTGCCGCTCGCGTGATTCACCGCGTGGGCTTGTTACAACCCGAAGATCAAATTGTTTTTGTGGCGGTGACTTCAGCCCATCGTGGCGAGAGCTTTAAGGCTTGCGAGTTTTTGATGGACTACCTCAAAACCCAAGCGCCTTTTTGGAAAAAAGAAGTGACGCCCGAAGGCGCGCGTTGGGTCGATGCGCGTGTGAGTGATGACCAAGCTTTGGCGCGTTGGGGCATTGAAGCCATCAATAGTCAGTCCATGTGAGTCAAAGCCCTGTGCTCTTGCGCCCAGCAAGATGCCTACAGAGGTGACATCCGGTGGGTTGGGTAGAACTTGACCCATGTCAACTGATTCAAGGGCTCTCAGCACTTGAAATAGTCTCTACCTGCCTCAGATACTGGCTAATTCAACAAATTCTTCGGAGTTTCCATGCGTATTGACAAACTCACCACCAAATTTCAAGAAGCGCTTGGCGACGCTCAATCGCTGGCGTTGGGGGCCGACCACGCTTACATCGAACCCTCCCATGTGTTACTGGCGATGTTGCGTCAAGACGATGGCCCCAAATCGCTGCTGCAGCGTGCGGGTGCCAATGTCTCTGGCTTGTCATCAGCGGCCGAAGAGGCCATGAACCGCTTGCCCAAGGTGCAAGGCCAAGAACAAGTACAAGTTGGGCGTGACACGATTTCGCTGATTCAAGCTGCGGAAAAAGAAGCCATCAAACGCGGTGACCAATTTGTGGCCAGCGAGTTGTTTCTGTTGGCGTTGTGTGATCACAAAGGCACATGGGGGCAAATGGTCAAGCAACATGGCTTGACACGATCCACGCTTGAAACAGCCGTCACCGCCGTGCGTGGCGGCCAAAAAGTAGACAACCCCGATAGTGAAGGTCAACGTGAGGCCTTGAAGAAATACTGCCTCGACCTCACTGCCCGTGCACGCAGTGGCAAGCTTGATCCAGTGATTGGGCGAGATGACGAAATTCGTCGTGCTATTCAGGTGTTGCAACGCCGCAGCAAAAACAACCCCGTACTGATTGGGGAGCCCGGCGTGGGCAAGACAGCGATTGTGGAAGGATTGGCACAACGCATCGTGACCGGCGAGGTACCTGACTCGCTCAAGGGTAAACGTGTGTTGTCACTCGACATGGCTGCATTACTGGCGGGTGCCAAATACCGTGGTGAGTTTGAAGAGCGTCTAAAAAGTGTGTTGAACGAACTTGCCAAAGACGAAGGCCAAACCATTGTGTTCATCGACGAGCTGCACACCATGGTGGGTGCGGGCAAAGCTGATGGCGCGATGGATGCTGGCAATATGCTCAAACCTGCCTTGGCACGCGGCGAGCTGCACTGCGTTGGCGCCACTACTTTGGATGAGTACCGCAAGTACATCGAGAAAGATGCGGCGCTGGAGCGTCGTTTCCAAAAAATCATTGTGGGTGAACCTTCGGTGGAGGCCACCATTGCCATCTTGCGCGGCTTGCAAGAGAAGTACGAAGTGCACCATGGCGTGGAGATCACCGACCCCGCCATTGTGGCGGCGGCTGAGTTGAGTCATCGCTACATCACAGACCGCTTTTTGCCTGACAAGGCGATTGACTTGATTGACGAAGCTGCCGCAAAAATCAAGATCGAAATTGACTCAAAGCCTGAGGTGATGGACAAGCTCGATCGTCGCTTGATTCAACTCAAAATTGAACGCGAAGCAGTGCGTAAAGAGAAAGACGAAGCCTCGCAAAAACGACTGGAACTGTTGGAAGATGACATTACCCAAGTGAGTAAAGAGTATGCTGACTTGGAAGAAATTTGGAAAGCCGAAAAATCAACGGCTCAGGGGAGTGCACAGATCAAAGAAGAAATTGATCGCCTGCGTCATCAAATCGAAGAGCTGACGCGCAAAGGCGACTTCAACAAAGTGGCGGAGCTGCAATATGGCAAACTGCCTGAGCTGGAAAAACGCCTGAAAGAAGCAAACGTCCGTGAAAGTGGGAAGGCCAGCGAAGGCGGAAACCGTCTGTTGCGCACGCAAGTGGGTGCAGAGGAAATTGCCGAAGTCGTTGCCCGTGCCACCGGTATTCCTGTGTCTAAGTTAATGCAGGGTGAGCGTGACAAACTCTTGCAAATGGAAGACAAACTCCATGAGCGTGTGGTTGGGCAAGACGAGGCCATTGTGGCCGTGGCCAACGCCATTCGTCGCTCGCGCGCGGGTTTGGGCGACCCCAACCGTCCAACCGGCTCGTTCTTATTCTTGGGCCCCACAGGGGTGGGTAAAACTGAGCTGTGCAAAGCTTTGGCTGGTTTTTTGTTTGACAGCGAAGATCACATCAGTCGTATCGACATGAGCGAGGTCATGGAAAAGCACTCTGTCAGGCGTTTGGTGGGCGCACCTCCCGGCTACGTGGGGTATGACGAAGGCGGCTACCTGACCGAAGCTGTCCGTCGCAATCCTTACAGTGTGTTGCTCTTGGATGAGGTCGAGAAAGCGCATCCTGATGTGTTCAACATTTTGTTGCAAGTCTTGGACGATGGACGTCTGACTGATGGGCAAGGACGCACGGTGGACTTTAAGAACACGGTGATTGTGATGACTTCCAACATCGGTTCACCCATTATCCAAAGTATGGTGGGACAAGATGCGCAAGACATCAAAGACGCGGTATGGGATGAGCTTAAGTCACATTTTCGCCCAGAGTTTTTGAACCGTATAGATGAAACGGTGGTGTTTCACGGTTTGGATGCCCAGCACATTGCCAGTATTGCCGCCATTCAGCTCAAGATTTTGTCTAGTCGTTTGGCCAAGATGGATTTGACGCTGGACGTTTCGCCTGCTGCTTTGGCTGAATTGGCGAAAGTGGGTTTTGACCCAGTGTTTGGTGCGCGACCCTTAAAGCGTGCCATTCAGCAGCGCATTGAGAACCCCTTGTCCAAACTGTTGTTGGAGGGCGCGTTCATGCCCAAGGACACCATTGCTGTTAGCGTAGATCCCGTGCGTGCGCCGGGTGAATTCGCCTTCGCTAAAACGGCTTGACGCTTGCGTCATGCAGGGACTTGTCCCCTGCATGACGTGAGTCTTGTTCAGGACTCGGTAGGATGCACGCATGACAACGCATGCATCTGCTACTTCTTTGAATCCTTGGCAAAAAGACGCAACAGTGATTGGCCTTGTAGGCTTAGCTCACGCCAGCTCGCATTTTGCACATCTCTTGTTGCCTTTGATGTTCCCCGTGTTCATGAAGACTTTTGATCTGAGTTACTCAGAGCTGGGTTTTTTGATGACCGTGTTCTTTGTGGTTTCTGGTGCAGGACAGGCGTGTGCAGGTTTTGTGGTGGATAAGTTGGGCGCGCGGCCTGTCTTGTTTGTGGCCTTATCTCTGTTGGCCATAGGGAGTTTGGTGGTATCGCTGGCCCAGAGCTACGCCACGTTGATGCTGGGTGCTGCACTGTTGGGCTTGGGCAATTGCACGTTTCATCCTGTCGACTTCACCATCCTCAATCAAAAAGTGTCTCCCTCGCGTTTGGGCTACGCCTTCAGTGCGCATGGGCTGACGGGTAATTTGGGTTGGGCTTTAGCACCTGTATTCATGGTGGGCATCAGTACCGCATATGACTGGCGGACTGCGTATGTGTGCGCAGCCTTGCTGTATGTTTTTCTTTTGTTGTTCCTATTGTGGCAACGTGCATCGCTGCATACCCCAGTGGCGGCTTATAAAGCCGATGCAGCAGCGACCAGCAGCTTGGACTTTTTGAAAATACCAGTGGTGTGGTGGTGCTTTGCGTTTTTCTTTTTGTCCACCATGACGTTGGCGGTGGTGCAAAGTTTTTCCGTCTCTATCCTACAAGCGATGTACCACGTGACCTTTGAAGCTGCGACCTTCACTTTGACGGCTTATATGTTGTGTGCCGCTGTTGGCATGTTTGCGGGCGGATTTGTGGCGGCGCGTTGGCAACGTCACACCGATCGTGTGGTGGCAGGTTGCATGCTTGCCGGTGCATTTTTCATGGCCGTGTGCGGCAGCGGGCTACTCAGCGCAGACCTGACCATGTTCGTGTTGGCTACGACAGGCTTGGCCATTGGCATAGGTGGCCCGTCACGCGACATGATGATTAAAAAAGCAACACCCAAAGGCGCAACAGGCCGTGTGTATGGCATGGTTTATTCGGGCTTGGATGTTGGTTTTGCGGTGTCGCCTTTGGTTTTTGGCGTGTTCATGGATCATGGTTGGTTTGGTGCAACGTTGTTGGGCGCTGCATTTGTGTTGTTGCTGAGTGTTTGGGTCGCTCTGGGAGTCGGGCGTAGGACAGTGCACGCATAAATACCCAGATTTGCAATAAAAAAGGGACCGTGAGGTCCCTTTTTGTTTCGGCAGTTATTGAATTACTTCAAATGTTTGCCGATCAAGCCAGCCAATTCAAACATGGTGACTTGGGCTTTGCCAAACACTTGCTTGAGCTTGTCATCAGCGTTGATATTACGCTTGTTGACTTTGTCTTGTAGGCCGTGCTTTTTGATGTAAGTCCACATCTTACTTACTACTTCAGTGCGTGGCATAGCGGCATTACCGATCACAGCTGCCAAGGCGGCGCTAGGTGTGAGGGCTTTCATGAATGCAGCGTTAGGTGTACGCTTTTTGGCTGGTGTTTTTTTCTTGGCGGGTGCTTTTTTAGCGGCGACTTTTTTAGCTGGGGCCTTTTTCGCAACAACTTTCTTAGCTGCTGGCTTTTTAGCTGGAGTCACTTTTTTTGCAGGCGCTTTTTTAGCGACTACTTTTTTAGCAGCTGGTTTTTTAGCGGGAGCTGCTTTCTTTGCTGGGGCCGCTTTTTTGGCAGCAGGCTTTTTAGCGGGGGCAGATTTTTTCGCTGCTACTTTTTTTGCGGGAGCAGCTTTTTTTGCTGCCACTTTTTTAGCCGGAGCTTTTTTTGCAGTTGCCATGGTTGTTTTCCTTCTAGAAGTTTTTTCAAGCCCTTAGAGATATCGCTCTAGAGCAATGCGGATGCTAATTGAGAACATTGATCTTTCCAAGTGAAAAACGGTTTTTTTCATAGCTTGATGTTGTTTTTTCAAATGCTTTATTTCTTTGCGGTGAGTGGGTACTTGGCGCGGGCATATCGACTAGCTGGCTTAGTCTCGCTGTAAGAGCTGTGTGATTCTGAAAAACTATTTCAATATATGAAATTAGATCATGTTGCAGTGCAATATTTTTTCTTGATATGAGAAATAGAATTTTGAATTGCGGAATATATTTTGTAACTTATTGTTTTTAAACAATAAAAATAAATTCTTCTATAAGACACAAGACATAATTTGGGTCTTATAGAAGACTTATAGTAGCGCCATCGACAATCATTTAACTTCTGGAGTAAACCATGACTCAATCTCTGAACAATCAACTCAGCCGCGAACAGCAAATCGCTGCCTTGGAAAAAGACTGGGCTACCAACCCACGTTGGAAAGGCGTCAAGCGTGGTTACTCTGCTGCTGACGTCGTGCGTTTGCGCGGCTCGTTGCAGCCCGAATACACCTTGGCTCAACGCGGTGCTCGCGTGTTGTGGGACAAGGTAAATGGCGGCGCCAAAAAAGGCTACGTCAATGCATTCGGCGCGATCACGGCTGGTCAGGCGATGCAGCAAGCCAAAGCTGGTTTGGAAGCTGTGTATTTGTCTGGTTGGCAAGTGGCTGCAGACGGTAACACTTCTGAAACCATGTACCCCGACCAATCGCTGTACGCCTACGACTCAGTGCCGACCATGGTCCGTCGCATCAACAACACGTTCAAGCGTGCTGACGAAATCCAATGGAGCCGTGGCATCAACCCAGGCGACAAAGAATTTATCGACTATTTCTTGCCCATCGTGGCTGATGCTGAAGCCGGTTTCGGTGGCGTGTTGAACGCATTCGAATTGATGAAGAATATGATTGCTTCTGGCGCAGCTGGCGTGCACTTCGAAGACCAATTGGCTGCTGCTAAAAAATGCGGTCATATGGGCGGCAAAGTACTCGTGCCTACACGCGAAGCTTGTGAAAAATTGATCTCTGCTCGCTGTGCAGCAGACGTCATGGGCGTGCCCACATTGATCTTGGCTCGTACCGATGCTGAAGCTGCCAACTTGATCACTTCTGACTACGACGAAAACGACAAGCCTTTCCTGACAGGCGAGCGCACACAAGAAGGCTTCTTCCGAGTGAAGAACGGATTGGAGCAATCCATCAGCC
>JACCDV010756339.1_pt1 | contig 12519 bp, 14 predicted proteins | sample 7446131 | NCBI WGS metagenome assembly JACCDV01 (sample SAMN15323448, study PRJNA562643) | freshwater metagenome | isolation source: river surface water | place: USA:Blue River Watershed | collected 2017-08-17
ATCAATCTGGTGAAAGTGAAGGCGGTAGTATAGATCGGCCCGGAAAGTGCCGGCACTGACCATGGCGGCCAGATCACGGTGGGTGGCTGACAGGACAACAAAGTTCACTGGCCGTGATTTGCCACCACCCAGAGGCTGTACTGCACGATCCTGCAAGACACGTAACAGTCTTGTTTGGAGCATCAGTGACATGTCACCAATTTCATCGAGAAACAGGATGCCACCGTCTGCTTCGAAGACGCGGCCGATAGCGCCACTTTTGCGGGCACCGGTGAAAGCACCCTCTGCGTAGCCGAAGAGTTCTGATTCGATCAGGCCTTCGGGCAGGGCGGCACAGTTGATCGCGACAAAGGGTTTTGTATTACGTTGGCTGTGTTCGTGTATCAGCCGGGCCATAACTTCTTTGCCGGTACCGGTTTCCCCTTGGATGATGACGGAGAGCTCCGCATCCACCGCGCGCACGGCTTGATTAAGCTGTTGTCTTGTGTGGCTGTCCAACCAGGCAGATGAGACGGACGAGAGTGATGTATGCGCGGTGATGGCAACGTCGACCTTTGTCGTTGGCTGCGGCGTTGCCGTATGTTGGCTTTCTATTGAAGTGGCTGCGGGCCTCTCTAGAATACCGCGGTAGATCAGACCGCTGTGAGTCATGAGTAGGGACTCATCGCAGCCAGCTTTCAGCAGAGGGCTGCTGAAAATGTTTGCCCAGCATTCGCCGATTAGTGACCACGTTGATCCTAGCCAGCGCACTGCTTCCCGGTTGGCACCGACAATGATTTCGCCGTCGAGTAGAAGGATGCCTTCACGGAAGCTGCCGAGGTGATTGCTTTTCTCATGAAAGCGTAGTCGGTTGAGCTGGCCGGGAGATTGCATGAGCCAACGGTGTTCTACCTCACGGATTGCGCGTCCCAGTGCGCCTTGCGCGTAACCTCGCGGCAGTCGTGCATCGCCCGAGATATCTATGACTCCGGCGATACGGCCTTGATGGTCGAGGATCGGCGCCGCCGTACAGCAAAGGGCTGCATGTTGTCGGTGAAAGTGTTCATTGCCCCACACTTCAACCATGGCACCTTCGGCAATGGCTGTGCCGATTGCGTTGGTGCCACGCTCGGACTCACTCCAGACAACGCCTGATTTGAGGGCGACCTTACCCGCTTTATCAAGAAAGCTGCCGGTACCACGGGTATCCAGAATCATGCCGTTGGGGTTAGCAAGTAACACGACCGAGTCGGTGCCCTGAAACATTTCACCCAGAAAATCCAGCTCCGGTTCAACAATGGGAAGGAGCTCACCGGAAGCTTCTCGAAGGATCAGAAGTTCGTTGTGGGTGAGTGGTTCTGCGTATGGAATCTGATCTTCAATCACCCCCAGATCAGTACAGCGATGCCAGGAGCGCAGAATGGTATCCGGCAGATTGTTGGCAGGCGGTTGTCGCATGGTCAGTAACGTGTCCTGAAAGTGTCGTTTTGTTGCAGGCGTAGCGACAGAGTGTCGCAGATATTGCGACAAAGTGTTGTATCTGTTGGTCAGATTTTTTTAGTCAATCAGGCTCTTGTCATATTGCAAAGCAGCGTAAAAAAATTCTGTGTTGCCAAGTAAAGACAATGAAGTGTGTGCGTTGCATCAATCACGATTAAAAAATATTTCTGGCACGGCTCATGCGATAAGACTGGTGACCACCGGTATCAGGTGTGTGTCGTATGACATAGAACATGTCCATATTCAGGAGACAACCATGAGCATTACCATCAACAACATCACGGTCGATAATCCATTCAAGCAGCGTTACGGCAACTACATTAACGGGCAGTGGGTGGCCCCGGTGGATGGCCACTACTTCGAAAACACCACGCCGATCACGGGCAAGGTGTTGTGCGAGGTGCCGCGCTCCAACGATAAAGATATCAATTTGGCGTTGGATGCTGCCCACGCCGCCAAAGCGGCCTGGGGTAAAAGCTCGCAGGCGGATCGCGCCAATATTCTGAACAAGATCGCAGACCGTATGGAAGCGAATCTGAAGCTGATCGCCACGGCAGAGACCCTAGATAATGGTAAGCCGATTCGCGAGACGATGGCCGCCGATATTCCGCTGGCGATTGATCATTTCCGCTATTTTGCCGGTTGTGTGCGGGCCGAAGAAGGCGGCATTAGCGAGATCGACCACGACACTTATGCTTATCACTACAAAGAACCGCTGGGTGTTGTGGGACAGATCATTCCGTGGAACTTCCCGATTCTGATGGCAGTCTGGAAGTTGGCTCCTGCATTGGGTGCGGGTAACTGCGTAGTGCTGAAACCGGCTGAACAAACTCCTGCCTCGCTCCTAGTGTTGATCGAGTTGATTGGTGATCTGTTGCCGCCGGGCGTGTTGAATGTGGTGAATGGTTTCGGTCTGGAAGCAGGTAAACCATTGGCCTCCAGCCCACGCATTGCCAAGATTGCCTTTACCGGTGAAACGACAACCGGTCGTTTGATCATGCAGTACGCCAGCCAGAATCTAATCCCAGTAACCTTGGAGCTAGGCGGCAAGAGCCCGAACATCTTCTTTGAAGATGTGATGGATGCCGACGACAGCTATTTCGACAAAGTGCTGGAAGGCTTTACGCTGTTTGCGCTGAATCAGGGCGAAGTCTGTACCTGTCCATCACGCGTGCTGGTGCAGGAATCGATTTACGAGAAGTTTATGGAACGTGTGTTGAAGCGCGTGGCTGCCATCAAGCAAGGCAACCCATTGGATCCGAACACCATGATCGGTGCGCAGGCCTCGAATGAGCAGCTGGAAAAGATCAATTCCTATTTGAAGCTGGGTAAGGAAGAGGGTGCTCAGTGCCTGATCGGTGGTGCACAGGCAAATATGGATGGCGATTTGGCCGGCGGTTATTACATTCAGCCGACAGTATTCAAGGGCCATAACAAGATGCGCATCTTCCAGGAGGAAATCTTCGGACCGGTGGTCTCGGTAACTACCTTCAAGGATGAGGCTGAGGCAATCGAGATCGCCAACGACACGCTGTATGGCCTGGGTGCTGGCGTCTGGACGCGTAACGGCAATCGCGCCTTCCGCGTCGGTCGTGCCATTCAGGCCGGCCGTGTGTGGACCAACTGTTACCACGCCTACCCGGCTCATGCCGCTTTCGGTGGCTACAAGCAATCAGGCATCGGCCGTGAAAACCATAAGATGATGCTGGACCATTATCAGCAGACCAAGAACCTGTTGGTCAGCTACAGCGAGTCGCCACTCGGCTTCTTCTAATGGCTACTGACTTAACGCCACATAACAGTGCCGTTAGCCGCGTTTCGGCAACGCCGGCTGCACTGGCGTTAATTTATCAACTTAAACAAAAGCATGGGGCATTGCTGTTTCATCAGTCGGGAGGTTGTTGTGATGGCAGTGCCCCCATGTGCTTTCCTGCCAATGAGTTTATGGTGGGCGATGTTGATGTAAAGCTGGGAGAAATCGGCGGTGTACCGTTTTATATGAGTGAGTCGCAGTTTGCTTACTGGGAACATACCCATCTGATTATTGATGCGATTCCCGGCAGTGGCGGTATGTTTTCTCTCGAGCGACCAACAGGTCTGCGCTTTCTGACGCGATCGCGCCTGTATAGTGATGCTGAATTGAGTTTACTGAAAGCAACGGAATGAACGTCATTCAGAAGAATGCAATGATCCCGTTGGCCGTTAAATTGCTTTTGACCATGTATGTGGCAACGCTTGTGCCTATTTATCTTGAGGCCTACGGACCTACTAATTTTCTGTTCTTTTGTGACATGGCCTTGCTGCTAACGCTTGTGGCTGTGTGGCGTGAGAGCCCATTGCTGGTGTCTTCGGTTGCAGTAGGCATTTTGCTGCCTCAGCTATTGTGGGCGCTGGATTTTCTGTCTATGGTCGTTGGGCTGCCCAATACGGGCATGACGAACTACATGTTCCAAGATTCGATTCCCTTACATGTCCGCTTTTTGTCATTTTTCCACTTCTGGCTACCGTTTTTATTGATCTGGTTGCTAAGACGAACGGGCTATGATCGTCGTGGCTTACCCATATGGTTGTGTATCGCCTTTACTTCGCTCTATATCTGTTACTTTTTCATGCCGGCACCCCCTGCGCCAGCCAGTGATCCGGCATTGCCCGTGAACATCAATTACGTTTATGGCTTTAGTGATCAGGGCGTACAGAAATGGATGCCGGAGCCGATGTGGTTTGTATTATTACAGTTTATGCTGGTTTTCCTGGTATTTCTGCCGTCACACTGGGTGCTTAAGCGGCTTTATCCGCCTGCGTCAGAGTCGGCTGCTGAAGAAACGACGGCATGAGGCCGTTGCTTTTGCCAGCCTCTGACCCATGGGGTAATATAAGCCCAAGTATTTTGTGGTTTTAACGGGAGACACGTATGCACAAGACCTTGCAGGCAGGCTTTACCCTGATTGAACTGATGGTAGTCATTGCCATCGTAGGTATTCTTGCGGCAGTTGCGCTGCCGGCGTATCAGAACTACACCGTGCGCGCCAAAGTGTCGGAAGGCTTGCTGGCTGCTTCGGCCTGTAAGGTATCTGTTACCGAGGCCGTGCAGAGTGGCGCAACATCAATTCCGGCAAACCTGTGTTCCGGCTCAACCCAGTATGTAGAAAGTGTTGCTTCCGGCGGTGATGCCAGTAATGCAACAGTCACCGTTACCCTTAAGGGTATCGATAAGAACGTCGATGGTAAGTCGATCGTCTATACCGGTGCCATTGCTAATGCCAGCATCACGGGTTGGACATGCTCGACAGTACTGGAGCAAAAATACGTGCCATCAGGTTGTACCGGTAAGTAAGCTGTTAACCTGCGTGCTCGCTCAGAAAGTGGCGAGCATAGCGCGGGTGTAAATCCGCTAGCCGCATAAGCGTGAAGAAATCAGCGGTGTTGAAGTCCGGATCCCACGCAGGGGCGCCACAAATTTTTGCGCCTAATCGCAAATACCCTTTGATAAGGGGTGGTGGCTCTACAACGAGCGTTTGATTCAAGTTATCGATAGGGAGTGCAAGTCGTGGAAACGCCCGGTATTCAATGGGTGCCAGATGTTTGTCACTAAATTGTTGATGCAAGCTGGCAGCAAAGTGACCACCATCCGCCATAGAAACGCTCGCACAGCCCAGCATGGATTCATAGCCTCCCTGAAGCATATAACGGCCGATACCGCTCCATAGAGCCATGATGACACTGCCTGTTCGGTAATCCTTGTGAACGCAGGAGCGGCCTAATTCGATCATCTTGGGACGTAGATGGGTAAGACGCGTTAAATCGAATTCAGCGTCTGAATAAATAGATCCCAGTTTAAGTGCTTGATGCGGGGTGAGTACACGATAGGTGCCAACAACCCGGAGGGTTTCTTCATCTCGCACTATTAGGTGGTCGCACCATGCATCGAAAATGTCTTGGTCGAGCCCATTTTTTGCATTGGGTAAAGAGGCACCCATTTCTTCAGCAAACACTTTATAACGAAGGCGCTGTGCTTCTTCAACTTCATCCTGGTGACGTGCCCAGGTAACGCACAGTGAATGCGCTACGGCTTTGGGGGCGGCAATTTGCTGTTCAATCGAGTTCTGATCGACAAGAAGGGGACGCTTCTCTGACATGCTCAACCTTTTAGAGTTTTAAGTTGAGGATGACTTTAACTTTATAAAATGACGTTACTGTGATGAATAAATGACAGGTCGATGAAAATTTAATTTCTTAAGCGATAAGATCTGGGGGAAGAACTAGTCTTAAAACGGTTTGCGCTTTTTCCTGGTTCTCCTGTTTGCGGAGGCGGTGCGTAAGCCACCATATGGATGATTTCTTAACCGACCAATCCTGCTCTTGTCCAGATAAAAGCAGACTTGCTACACGGCCAATCCAGGGTTGGTGTCCAACAACAATCACATCCTTTCCCTGTGGCCAATTAATTGCACCCAGCACATGGCTGGCATCGGCTAATGGGCATAATTCTTGAATGATTTCAGGTTTATTGCAAAATGCAGAAGCCGTTTGTATGGCGCGGTCTGCTGGACTGCAGATGACCCGAAATTCCCGTTTCAGGTTCTTTTGAAGCCAACGTGCCGTTGAGGCAGCTTGCTGATGGCCTCGTTCCGTGAGTTTGCGTTCAAGATCTCTTTTGCATCCGGGTGTTACGGGCGTGCCTGGGTCAATTGCTTCGGCGTGACGCCATAGAATTAGATTCATAGTGCTTATGCATTAGTAGTGAATTAATGGAAGGAAAAGTGTTACCCATGTATAGCCACAGAGGAGTAGCGCTAGAAATACCGCGGCACTGCCGTAGTCCTTTGCACGTTTAGACAGACTGTGCGCTTCAAAGGAAATACGGTCAATTGCTGCTTCAATGCCAGAATTAATCAGTTCGATGATCAGCACGAGGAAGACAGTGCCTATCAAGAGAGCCCGTTCTATCTCGCTGAAGTCAAAATAGAATACCCATGGGAGCATTAGCAAAGCGAGAAACAGTTCTTGCCTAAACGCACTTTCCTCACGGATGGCAAAACAAAACCCTTGAATAGAGTGGCCGGTTGCCAGCCATACACGCTTTAAACCTCGATGTGTTTTATGAGGATTGGCTTTAGGATCGTAGTCTGAAAAACGAGCGCTCATAAATCCCTAGGCAGTCGCCTGCGACGGTTGAATTTTTTCGTTGAGCGGGTGTAGATGATTCAGAAACTGATTTGTTGCAACAGCCCACGAGAACTTCTGGGCATGCTCGACAGCATCCTCGCGTTTGAGCTCAAGGGCATCAAGGCAGGCCTGCCGCAAATCATCATTGAGTGCGCCTGCCGGAGCATCTCCAATGACATCAAGAGGACCGGTCACAGGATAAGCGGCAACAGGTAAACCGCAAGCCATGGCCTCTAAAAGCACAAGTCCAAAGGTATCTGTTTTGCTTGGAAAAACAAAAACATCTGCAGAAGAATAAACGTCTGCCAGTTCATGTTGGTTAAGCACACCCATGAAATTGGCTTTGGGATATTTAGCACGAAGTGCAGGTAAGGCAGGGCCTTCACCTGCAACCCATTTTGAACCAGGTAGATCAAGCTCTAGGAATGCCTCAATATTTTTTTCTACGGCTACGCGGCCAACATACAGAAAGATAGGCGGACGCGTGCCAAGACGTTGAACCTTGCGTGGTGTAAAAATGTCCAGTTCAACACCACGGCTCCATAAAACCACATTGTTAAAACCGGCTAACTCTAAATCGTGCTTAACAACATGCGTAGGGGCCATGATGGCTTTGGTAGGTCCGTGAAACCACTTGAGATAGCGATAAGTCCAACTTAATGGAATTCGCAGTCGAGCATGGACGTATTCTGGGAAACGCGTGTGGTAGGCAGTGGTAAATGGAAAGTCATGATCTAGGGCCCATGCTCGAGCGGCTATGCCTAATGGCCCTTCGGTGGCAATGTGAATGGCATCAGGCTCAAAAGATTCAATATGCTTGATGACTTTGGATTTAGGCAGGATTGAAAGTCGAATATCCGGATAGGTAGGACAAGGTACAGTTTTAAATTCCAAAGGCGTCAGTAGGCTGACGGCATGTCCCATTTTTTCCAATTCGCGGCGCGTCGATTTGATGGTCCGTACCACACCATTGACTTGTGGTTCCCATGCATCCGTTACGATAAGAATTCTCATGTTTTAGTCCTTATAGTTTGATTTGAGTTCAAGGATGCGGCCGAGGTTTCTTTGTGCAAGCTCACCAGGTTAAGAGGCGCTTCCACACGGCGGTTCCAGTGAATAATTCGTAAACTGCCGTCAAATTCTTCAACTAAGGCGGTCAAACTCTCAACCCAGTCGCCATCATTGGCGTAAAGCATCCCATTAATGTTACGAATTTCAGCTTTATGGATATGGCCACACACAACGCCATCACACTCGCGTCGACGTGCTTCTTCTGTCATGACATGTTCAAATGCGGAGATGAAATTGACAGCGTTTTTAACCTGATGCTTCAAGTATTGAGATAGCGACCAGTAGGGGAGGCCCATTCGAACGCGAATGGCATTGAACCAACGATTCAGCTTGAGAATTAAGGTGTAGGCACTGTCACCGACATAGGCCAGCCAACGCGCATGTTGCATCACACCGTCGAACAAGTCTCCATGGGTAATCCAAAGCCGCTTACCGTTCGCAGTTGTATGTATTGCATCTTCTAGAACTTCGATTTCACCAAAATGCAAACCGATGAATTGTCGAACGCTTTCATCATGGTTACCGGGAATGTAAACAACTCGAGTTCCCTTACGACCCTTGCGTAAAATCTTCTGGACTACGTCATTGTGGGTTTGGGGCCAATACCACCCCTTTTTGAGATGCCAACCATCCAGTATGTCACCAACCAGATACAAAGTTTCTGATTCATGACTTTTCAAGAAATCAAGGAGGTAATTAGCCTGGCAGCCTGGTGTGCCCAGATGCACATCTGAAATCCAGATCGTGCGAAAGTTCAAATCCTGTTTTTCCACGGCTGACATTTAGCCAGTGGAATGTGACGCACTCTTTAAGGCTTTGTGACAAATAGGTTAAATCACACGTTTTAGTTTTAGACCGCCGTAAACGGCTAATCCTGTGCAGCACATGATTACCATGACGATAAAAAACGAATGTTCCAGACCCGGCAAGTCACCCATGTTCATCCCCATAACACCTGTAACGAGTGTCATTGGAAGAAAGATCACGGTCATAACTGATAAGACTTGCAAATTTTTTGCATTGAACTCAGCAACATGCGCAGAAAGCTCGTCTTGAAGAACTTTGGCGCGTTCATAAAGATTGTTTACTTCGTCCACCAGGAATGAAAGTAAATCAATTTGTTCTCGTAACTGATCAGTATCGTCTTCGGTGAACCAGGTTGGCTTGCGACGCAGTAAGCGTCTTAAAGCCGTAAGTTCCGGTGCGTAATGCCGACGCAGTCGGCTACACGTAATGCGTAATTTGCCCAATGTTTCGTGTTCAGGGAGGTTGTCACCTTTGATCAGTATCTCTTCTAGAGAATCCATCTGGTCAGAGAGTTGATCGGTGCGTCGTCGTAAATGGGATGCGCGTTCTTCAATTATCTCGTGGTAGAGCGCTACAACATTGTTTGGTGCGATCCGTTTTTGGCGTAGAAGATAACGAAGCGTATCTGTTGTCATCAGAGGGTGTGCCCTAAGTGACAACATGAGCCGTGGTGTCATGATTGCCCATAGTGTACCGGTTTCTTCATCATCTTCGGAGTGCGTTAAACCGATACGGAAATCATTCATCACCATCATCAGACCATCGCCAAACTCCTCGATAGTTTCCATTCGGCTTCGGCTTACTTGATCAAGTATGGCTTCCTTAAGTGAATCAGGTATCTGAGGCGTTTGTTTCAACCAGCGCTGTATTCTGGCGTTTGATAGATTCAAATGAAGCCATATTGATTTGCTTTGATCTCCCAGAGAGGCGTCTACTTGGTCAAGCGGGATTTCTCGGGACTGCTGTCCATCTAGCTCCCATGCAAATACAACGCCATCAGTCGGTATGACCAGTGGATCAATTAATGCATCAATCGGAACAAATGCCATGGCTCTATCAACGTTTTAATGTGACGGCTAATGTATTAAAGAATTGTTACGTTGATATGACTTTCTGAATTTTCGTGATTGTCATAATTAAAAGCACATCACTGTGCAATAATCAGGCATTAGATTTCAACAAGGAGTCCATTGTGGCCACACGTCCAACAACAACTCGTAAGCCCGCTGTTCGTTCAACCGTTGCGCGCAAACCTGCCGGTGTCAAAGCTACGGTGGCTAAGCAGACGGCACCTCGGGCAACAAAAACTCCGGTGCGACGTTCAGTTTCGACAACAGCACGTAAACCTGTTTCAAGCATTGTGGCAAAGAACCTCAAGCCAGTCGTTGCAAAGTCGGTTTCAGAAGTTGCTAAAACAAAGACTGTCGCGCCAACTAAATCTATTACGAAGCCGAAGAAGGTCAAACTCGTACGTGACAATTTCTCGATTCCTGCCCACGAACATGCGCTCCTAAGTGACCTGAAGAAGCGCGCCAAGAAATTGGGCAAGGATTTCAAAAAGTCTGAGTTCTTGCGTGCAGGTATCGCCCACTTGGTATCTTTGACAGATACGGTACTGGTGAATGCACTATCGAAAGTTGAGCGCGTTAAAGTCGGTCGTCCGAACAAGAAGGGCAAGAAAAAGTAATCGCAAAAGCTTTAGATCAAAACCAGGCCCTAGCTCCTGGTTTTTTTTATGTCATATAATTGTCACAATAATTCGATAAAGTTGGAAATATGGAAACGCTAAACGCTGCTGAACTCCTTGCTGCTCTGGGGCATGAATCACGACTCTCTATCTACTGCCTGCTGGTTGAGGCTGGTCCAGAGGGAGTGAATGCCTCGGCAATTGCAGAGCAACTTGGTTTGCCAGCCGCAACGGCGTCATTCCATCTCTCCAATCTGAATCGTGTCGGTTTGATCAAGCCCAGACAGGAGAGCCGCTTCATCTACTACGCCACGGATTACAGCGTCATGGATGAACTTCTCGCATTCCTGACAGACAAGTGCTGTCATGGTCAGAGTTGTCTGCCCAAAACCGAAAAGGTAAATACGACCGAAAAGCGGCAGATACGTGTGGAAGCTACCTACAATTCTCGAGGTAAGTGATGACAAGAAAAATTTTCAATGTGCTTGTGCTTTGTACAGGCAACTCTTGCCGCTCTCAAATTGCCGAAGCCCTAATTACAAATGATTTGGCCGGGAGGGCAAAAGGATTGTCTGCCGGTACCAAACCACAACCTAAAGTAGCTGACGGCGCTATCGAAGCGCTGAAGCTGGCTGGGCTTCAAACAGAGGGGCTTTATCCTAAAGACATCGATGCAGTGATCAATGAGCCGATTGATTTGGTTGTGACTGTCTGTAACAACGCCAACGAAGCCTGCCCGATTTTTCCTAAGCCGGTGCCCCGTATTCACCTTCCATTTCATGATCCGCACGGAGAGCCATTGGAAAGTTTTGTTCAGGTTCGTGACGACATTCGTGCACGTCTTATTCCAGCTGTGCGGGAAGCACTAGGGATCTAAGATGAGTATTCAATGTGAAGTATCAGCGAAAAGTGTACCGATGAGCATCTTCGAGCGTTACCTGACTGTCTGGGTGTTCTTGTGCATTCTTGCAGGAGTGTTGCTAGGTCAGATGGTGCCTGGCTTCTTTCAGGCAATCGGTCGTCTTGAGGTGGCACAGGTTAATCTTCCCGTGGGTCTACTGATCTGGGTGATGATTATTCCGATGCTTGTTAAAGTTGATTTCGGAGCGCTGCATGAGGTCAAACAGCATGTAAAGGGTATCGGCGTCACCTTGTTCGTGAACTGGTTCGTGAAGCCCTTCTCAATGGCTTTTCTCGCTTGGTTCTTTATTCGGGGCCTCTTCGCTGAATATTTACCGGCGGACCAAATTGACAGTTACATTGCCGGTTTGATTCTGCTGGCTGCTGCGCCATGTACCGCCATGGTGTTCGTCTGGAGCCGACTGACTAACGGTGACCCGCTGTTTACGCTCTCACAGGTTGCCCTCAACGACACCATCATGGTTTTTGCCTTTGCACCTCTTGTGGCATTTCTTCTAGGGATATCTGCAATTACGGTTCCTTGGGACACTTTAATGACTTCGGTGGGTCTATACATTGTGATCCCGGTCATTCTTGCCCAGTTCTGGCGCAAGACGCTCCTGGCAAAAGGTCAGGCGCATTTCGACGCGATGATGGAAAAGATTGGTCCATGGTCTATTTCGGCACTGCTGCTAACGCTGGTGCTGCTTTTTGCCTTCCAAGGCAAAGCTATCATTGAGCAGCCACTGATTATTGGCCTGCTTGCCGTGCCCATTCTGATTCAGGTTTTCTTTAACTCGGCGTTGGCCTACTGGCTGAACCGTGCCGCAGGGGAGAAGCATAGTGTCGCCTGCCCATCGGCCTTAATTGGCGCCTCGAATTTCTTCGAGTTGGCAGTTGCAGCAGCCATTAGCCTGTTTGGCTTCGAGTCGGGTGCTGCACTGGCAACGGTGGTCGGCGTTCTAATTGAAGTGCCGGTCATGTTGCTGGTTGTGCGTGTTGTTAATGCCAGCAAACCCTGGTACGAAAGAAGCTGATTAAAGCTCGAAGTGGGCCCGTAAGCCGAAGAAGCTGACTGGCCCTCGGTCAGCGTTATAAGCTGGGTTGCGGATGTATTGGTAGTCTGCGGAGAGGAATGCACCCTTGAACAGGTTGACGCTGTAATAAGTTTCCATAATCCGCTCACCTTGATAGGCGATCTTGCCGTCACCAATAAACATGGTGTAACCACCCTGAGACAGATAGTTGATCTGTGATGAACTGATGCCATTAAAGGCAAAGGCAAGACCTAGGGTGTCATTCTGGCGACCCCAGAAGCTACCTTTGATTGCCGTGCCGGCGGACAGAGAGCGGCTGATATCGGTAAACGCTTCGGTTTCGCTCTGTCCGTTATTCCAGCTCCAACGGGC
>JACCDV010301822.1_pt1 | contig 12514 bp, 10 predicted proteins | sample 7446131 | NCBI WGS metagenome assembly JACCDV01 (sample SAMN15323448, study PRJNA562643) | freshwater metagenome | isolation source: river surface water | place: USA:Blue River Watershed | collected 2017-08-17
CATCGAGCAGCAAGGGGGCACTGAGGTCGCTGCGCAGTGCCACGTGCCACACGGAGCGGTCTTCGGTGTTGTTAATTCGTGCGCCATCAAACATGGCGGCACGTTTGGTGTCTAAATCGCTCGAAGCGGCGAGTGCCAGCAGTTGATTCCAGATCCCTTCGGTGATCAGGTTTTTCGAATAATCCAGCACAATATCACATGCTTGTGCAGTGAAACGCTCTGATCGTTTCGGATCTTGCGCGAATTCCTGACGCAGGTTGAGTGGCGTTTTCGCAAAATTAGCGAGCTCGCTCCAGACTGCTGACGACATAACACACTCCTGTAGATGAAAAAATGCAGGCGCCGCCTTAGGCTAAGGCGGCTAAGATCACCTGCTCCAGCTTGCGCTGGTCAATAGCAAATTTACGAATGCCTTCAGCCAATTTTTCAGTGGCCATGGCATCCTCATTCAGTTGCCAACGGAACTCAGCTTCCGTGAGTTCTGCTGGGGCAGGGCTGGTTGCCCCTGTATCTTTCAGATAAACCGTCAGGTCGCCGCTTTGTTTACTCAATTCATCGAGTAACGCTGGGCTAATGGTTAACCGATCGCAACCGGCCAGTGCCAACACTTCGCCGATATTGCGGAAACTGGCACCCATCACGATGGTGTTGTGGCCGTGCGCTTTGAAATAACGATAGATTTCACGCACCGACAACACGCCAGGATCTGTCTCTGCAGTGTAGTCTTTACCGGTGCTGGCTTTGTACCAATCCAAAATGCGGCCAACGAATGGCGAAATTAAAAAGACGCCAGCTTCGGCACAAGCGCGCGCTTGGCACAGATGAAACAACAAGGTCAGGTTACATTGGATGCCTTCTTGCTCTAACACGCGAGCGGCTTGAATACCTTCCCACGTGGAAGCAATTTTAATCAGAATACGGTCTTTGCTGATGCCATTTTCTTGATACAACGAAACCAGCTGGCGGGCTTTAGCAATGGTTGCGGCCGTATCAAAGCTCAAGCGAGCGTCCACTTCAGTAGAGACACGCCCAGGCACTAGTTTGCTGATCTCTGTGCCGACATCGACGGCAAATTTATCACTCGCCAGTGATAACTGCGCTGCCGCATCCTGCTGATGCGCTTTGGCATACGCAGCGGCTTGTTGCAGTAGTGGTTTAGCGAATTCTAAGCCACTGGCATTAAGCAGCAACGACGGGTTGGTCGTAGCATCAACTGGGCGGAATTGGTTGATGGCGTTTAAGTCACCACTATCGACAACGACAGTTGTAACCGCTTTTAATTGATCCAAGAGTGTAGTCATATTGTTTTTTTACCAGTTACTTGCCGATTTGGATGGCTAAGTTTGTAGGTTTTGTTGGTTATGTAGGAATATTACAACATTTATCGACTGATGCGACAGAATTCGCTACGAGTTATTGCTCATAAAACATCATCTTACTATAGTAAAACCAAAGCTGTTGTTTTAGTTATATCTTTCTCAAATTTACTATGCATTATTGTTCCCGTTTATGACGTTTTAAAGGTTAGCTGATTTGAATCCAAAATTTTACCGGACCAAAAAAGTACTGGTTGTTGATGACTGCGATCCGGTGCGTGCTTCTATAAAGGGCATGTTGCAGAAAATTGGTTTTGAACATATCTCCTCAGTGTCTGATGCCAACGCGGCTATCGCCAATTGCACTGAGGTGGCCTACGATTTTATTTTATCGGATTTTAACCTTGGTGACGGCAAAGATGGTTACCAGCTGTTTGAAGCACTGAAACATTTGCGTGTGCTAAAGCCTGGGGCTTGTTTTGTCATCATCAGTGCGGAAAGCCAGCGTCAAATTGTCCACGGCGTGATTGAATTGCAACCAGACAGTTACCTACTCAAACCTTTTTCGTTTATGCAGCTAGAAAAACGTTTGATGCGCGCGTTTCAAATCAAACACTCCTTAGGTCGCGTCTATCAAGAGATTTACGACAATAAGTTTGTCGAAGCGGCCAACTCTTGTGAGCATATTATTAAAACTGACCCTGAGAATGCAGTGTACGCCTTGCGTTTAAAGGGGGAGTTACTGATTGAAATCGAGCACTTTGCTGCGGCAGAGCAGCTTTATCAAGCGGTTCTTAAACGCCGTGAATATGCGTGGGCAAAGTTAGGTTTGGCTATTTCTCGGTTTTGCCAACATCGATGGCTGGAGGCCGAATTTGAACTACGCGAGCTGTCCAAATTAGATGAGACTCGCGTCGAAGCGTTGGATTGGTTGGCCCGATTATTTATCAAGCGGCAGCTAATGAAAGATGCTTTTGATACGCTCCAAGAGGTTACAAAGCTCTCACCCAAGAATTACCAGCGTCAAAAAGCCTTAGCAAATTTAGCCATCATCAATGATTTAAAAGAAGATGCGGTAAAAATATATGCCAAGCTTCAGTCCGCTGCGCGCTATTCGATTTACGACACACCGGATAATTTTCTGAATTACGCCCGCGTGCTGGTGGAAAACGCCAAAGTCGCCAATAAACTCGAGCAAACCAAGTTATTTCGTAAAGTCGACGAAGTGCTGGGCAGTATCGTCAAACGCTTTGCCATCGAATCGTACCTGCATGAAGAACTAATTGTGCGAAGTCGAGTCGCGGTGCTGAAAGGCAATCTTGATGAAGCGCGTGAGTTGCTTGATAAAAGCGATAAATTAGAGGAAGGCAAAAAGCTATCGGTTGAGGCATGTTTAGACAAAGCCAAGGCGTTTTTCGAAAACGGCAATTTGTCACGCAGCGACGAATACATGGATAAGTTAGAAGAGCTTGCCGATTACGACGATTTGTTAGCCAATACACTGACGGTGATGGTGCAACACCAGCATAAACAACACGAGAACCTGCGTGAAGAAATTAAAACGCTTAATAATGATGGTTTGGATGCATACCAGCGTGGTTATTTCGGCAGAGCGTTAGAGTTTTTCCAAAAAGCCTTTGAATACATGCCAAACAACGCCAGTTTGGCTTTAAACCTACTGCAAACGTTAAGCAAAATTGGCGGCGTAAACCAAGATAGTGCTAAGTTAGCGCGTCGTTGTGTGCAAATTTTGGAGCAAAGCGAGCTTAATGACGCGAACCGTAAACGCTTCCAAGCCGTGATGAAAGATTTGCAGGGTGTTATGCAAATTTAAGGCGTTGCACAGCCGCGCCGGTTTGTTATAGTGCCGGCTTTTGCGTCCGGGAGTTTTTTGATGTTGATGGTTATCTCACCCGCCAAAGATTTAGATTTTACCACGCCAGCAGCCGCCACTGACTTTAGTTACCCAGATTTGTTAGACCATGCGGAACAACTGATTGCGGTGTGTCGTGATAAAACGCCCGCACAACTCGCGCAATTAATGGACATCAGCGACAAACTTGCCGGTTTAAATGCCGCGCGGTTTGGCAGTTGGCAAATACCCTTCACCTTGGATAATTCGAAACAAGCGATTTTTGCCTTCAATGGTGATGTGTATCAAGGCTTGCAAGCCCAAACCTTGTCGGCAACATCTGTCGCCTATGCTCAGCAACATTTACGGATTCTAAGTGGTTTATATGGTGTGTTGCGTCCGCTGGATTTGATGCAGGCGTATCGTTTAGAAATGGGCACTGGTTTACAAAACCCGCGTGGCAAGGATTTGTATCAGTTTTGGGGTGACATCATCACGGCGCAACTGAACGAGCAATTGGAAGCAATCAATGCCCCTTACCTGCTCAATCTAGCCTCGCAAGAGTACTTTAAAGCAGTTCGCGTCAATGGCTTAACGCGTCCCGTGATCGATGTGCAGTTTAAGGATCAAAAAAACGGTCAGTATAAAATCATTAGTTTTTTTGCCAAAAAAGCGCGGGGTTTGATGGCGCGTTATGTCATTGAACACCAAGTGCAAACACGTGAGGCGCTCACCGCTTTTGCAGAAGATGGCTATTATTTTGCAGCGGAACAATCCAGTGACTTAGCCTTGGTATTTTTGCGCGACGCTAGTTAGGTCCGTCAATCTCGCCTTATGCACACGAGGTGTATCGGAACTCACCGCCTGATACACCCGTGTTAAATCGCGGACCCAGGTTAAGCTTCCCATGCATTGCTGCTAGCCTGCACTTTGTAGAATTTGCTAAAATAGTCGGCTTGATCCTTCTGAGAGTCCGTCATGAAATTCCCTGGTCAACGCAAACTCAAGCATTACTTTCCCGTCTCTTCGCCAAAATTACAACTTCCAAGCTTTGAAGTGCGCCCTGAACAAGACACTTACATTGTCGGGTTAGATCAAACGATCGTGGATGTGATCGCCAATGTCAGTGATCAATTTCTGGAGAAATATGCCATAGGGAAGGGCTTATCCAATCTGGTTGAACATGGCAAAGCCGACCAGATTTACCAGGAATTGGTTCAAAATCAGGCGATTTCAGATCATTTTGCTGGCGGAACTATCGGCAATACCATTCATAACTACTCGGTGTTGGCCGATGACAAATCAGTGCTGTTGGGCGTGATGTCTGCCAATATCAAACTAGGTTCACCGGCGTACCATTATTTATGCCACACCAGCAGTAAAGTCGACATGAATCACTTGCAAGGCGTCGCTGGTGATATTGGTCGCGGTATCACCATGGTTACACCTGACGGTGAACGAACCTTTGTCATTGACCCCGGTGCCATGGATGAACTGGTTGAGCAGCATATCCCTGAAGATATCATCGCGGGCGCCGCTGCTATTGTGTTAAGTGCTTACCCACTTCGTGCCAAAGGCCAGCCGATCCAACAGGCCATGTTTCGGATGCTCGAGCTGGCAAAGAAACACCAAGTCCCGGTGGTGATGAGTTTAGGTACTAAACATTTGGTCGAAGAGCATCGTGAGTTGATCCATGCCACAATCCGGGATTACGTCGATGGTGGCGATGAATGAACTAGAAGCACAAGCCTTGACGGGGTTTAGCGACCCATTATTAGCGGCCGAAGCGACCCTCGAATTAACCGATATGGTGCTGATCACCGCAGGGCCTGAAGGCTTGTACTTGTGCGGCTATACCGATGCGGCTTACCGTCGTGAGACCTCTAATCCGATCAAATCGGGGGCGTTACCCGATTACAATCAATATGAATTCAGCCGTCCGATGCAAAAACAATACTGCAAAGAGCCGGTGAAGGTGTATTCGCATATCGACCCTTATTTGGGTGGACCAGAGCGGATTAAAAATACCAACGGTGCAGGTGATGGCGCACTTGCCGCCATTTTGCATGATATCGCCGCCAATCATTACCATCGGATGGCCTTGCCCAAATCGAGCAAGCACGAGCAGACCTGCTTGGCGTATTCGTCGTTCGCGCAAATTTGCAAATATGCCAACCGTGTTAGTTATGCCATCTTAAATCAAAGCGCACCGCGGTTATCTCGTGGCTTGCCAGAAAAAGAAGATTCACTGGAAGAAGCCTACTGGGAACGTTAATCCGCCAATTTTCTCTTCAAAAACCAACAAAAACCACGTCTTGACGTGGTTTTTGTGTGTTAAGGACGAGTGTCCATTAGTCGTATCAGGGTGGAGCCTGACCGCATTGGACTATCCCTAGTTTTTTAGCGGCTTATACTGGCGGTTTTTGTGCTGACCCTGCATGGAGCTGTATGAAGCCGTTGTTCAACTTGTATTCGTTTATCACCTTGGGTTTTGCTTGTCTGGCGGCCCCGACCGTGCTTGCAGCAAATTATCAAGTGCCCCGTGTGCAGCAAGCCGTTGTGGTCGATGGACAGCTCAATGACCCTGCGTGGGCACAAGCGCATTCGGTCGAATTGCAGTATGACACATGGCCTGCAGACAATGCGCCCGCGCCGGTTAGCACCACTGCCCGCATCATGGAAGATGGCGAGCATTTCTACATTAGTTTTGTGGCAAAAGACCCCAACCCTGAGTTAATCCGGGCGTTCTTCCGCGATCGTGACAAGATTTGGGAAGATGACATGGTGGGGATCAAAATCGATACCTACAACGACAATAAGTTGGCTTATCAGTTTTTTATCAATCCGCTGGGGGTGCAGGCTGATGCGATTGAAAACGAACTGACCAAGATGGAAAGTGACGCCTGGGATGGTATTTGGCAAAGTGCGGGTGTGTTAACCGCCGATGGTTATCAAGTCGAAGTGGCGATCCCACTGCGTTTATTAAATTTTAATGACCGCCAAGCACAACAAACATGGAAGCTGGAGTTGTTGCGTTTTTACCCACGGGATGTTCGGCATCGTTTGTCGGCCAATCGAATTGATCGGGCGAACCCGTGTTGGATCTGTCAAATGGATACCATCAGCGGCTTTGCTGGGGCAACACAAGGCAATCATTTTACCTTGGTGCCAAGCCTGGTGATGGGCGCAGAGCAGCAGCGTGAGGTTAAAACCCCAGTGCGCGAGTGGCAGACCGACACCAACATTGAACCGTCCTTGGATGTGAAATGGGGTATTACGCCAGACATCAACCTCAATATGACGTTAAATCCTGATTTTTCGCAAATTGAAGCCGATGAAGCGCAAGTTTCGATGAACGATACCTTTGCGTTGTTTTTCGATGAAAAACGGCCATTTTTCTTAGATAACGCGGATTATTTCTACACGCCGCTGGATTTGGTCTACACCCGTAATGTGTCTCAGCCTGACGCTGGTTTAAAAGTTACCGGCCGCCATGATGAACAATCCTTTGCGTTTTTTGCCGCCAATGATAAATCAACCACCTTTATCATTCCTGGCAACATCAGTTCAGATATTGGTTTTATTGACCAAAAATCTAACAACGCGGTGCTTCGTTATCGCTATGATGCCAGTAAAGATTTATCGGTAGGCTGGTTAACCACTTTGCGTGAAGCCGGTGATTATCACAACATCGTCAATGGCTTAGATGCAAAATACGTCATCACAGATCAAGACAAAATTGTAGCACAGTGGCTCTACAGCGATACCGCTTATCCTCAAGCGCTGGCCGACACGTTATCGGGCGAAGCAAAGTTACGTGCCAGTGGTGACGACCTGTCCGACAACGCCGGTTACCTTGCTTACGAGCATGACAATGGTCGTTTTAATTGGTACAGCCGCTATTTAGCCTATGGTGAAAACTTCCGCGCGGATATGGGCTATATGCCACAAACCGACTGGAACAAACTCGTCAACGGCGGTGGCTATAACTGGTTTTCAGAGCAGCACTGGTGGAATCGGATTGAACTTCGCAGCGATTGGGATATCACGCACAACGAACGCGGTGAGCTACTGGAGAAAGAAGCCGAGGCCGAAGTGGGTGTCTGGGGGCCGCTGCAGTCAGAAGTCCACCTGACCTTGACCAACCGAGATCGGGTCGGCAGTCGTCGCAACGGTGATGTATTAACGGTCGACCATAACGCGGGTTTGTTCACTGAAAAAACCGTCGAGCTCAATGCCATCGTGCAACCTAGTTCGGGCGTTTATTACGAAATGGAAAGTGAAATTGGCGATAAACTGGATTTTCGTAACAATCGTATCGGCCAAGGCGTGCATTGGATGCAAGAATTACGTTGGAATGCGGACATTCACACCCAGTTGAGTGTGCGCCATACTTACCGCACCTTGGATGCTGATGACGCCGAAGTGTTTACTGTCAACTTGACTGATCTGCGGTTAAGTTATCAATTTTCGGTGCAAAGTTTTGTGCGTTTAGCGCTAATTTATTCCAATGTGCATCAGAATCCCTTGAATAACCAAGGCTCGATCACCGCCCATTCGCGTGATCTGGGCACCCAACTGCTATATAGCTATAAGCTAAATCCGCAAACGTTGTTTTTTGCAGGTTACAGCGATCATGCGCTGGCTGACGATGATATTGAAGGGATGACGCGGGATGACCGCAGTGTATTCTTCAAGTTTAGTTATGCATGGATGCTATAAAACAAAACGGCAGCGCAGGCTGCCGTTTTATTTTAATCGCTTTCTCGCCACTAGGTTAAGCGGCTCGGCGACGCCACCACAGCAATGCCACACCCAAGGCTAGCAAGGGGAACATCGGGCCTGTCGGCACAGATTGGCGTTGCGGCGTCGATAAGCCAGTGACTTTCACATCATCCAAGAAGTTACCGACGGTGCCTTTGGTCAATGAGGTGAAGGTCAGCGTCGTAGAGTTTTGTTGCGCAGTGAAATAGCCCGTGAACATGCTCCAGTTCTTTTTGTCGCTGTTCTGAACGGTCTGGATCAAGTTCGCCACTGACACTTGGAATTGCTCGGTGCTGCTGGCACGTGCGCGGTAGGCGAAGGTTAATTGATAACGTTGACCGACAGTAGTGGCAAACGATTGGAAAATTGACCAAGTATTGGTCGAATTGTTCGTTTGATTGCCATGTGCATTCAGTTCCATCAGTTGCTTGCCATCAAAGGCATCAACGCCACCAAATTGGTTCCAAATCTCAATATTGCTACCTTCCCAGCCATTGACCTTGTCGGCACCAAACCAAGCCCACTGGCCTTTGGTAACAATGTTGTCTTCAAAACTGCCATTAAGGATTAAATTTGCCTGAGCTGCAGGCGCTAATAACGCGGCGGTAACCAACAACGATTTGAGTGATTTCATACAACACAGCACCTGTACAACTTGAAACGGCCGGCATGATACCAGCTGATTTAAGGTATGACCAGTATATTTATTAAGCATTTGTTGGTCTGTTCCTGAACAATATCCAGCAGTGTGGCGCATTGACGCTTAATCGCGATGCCATCCCCATGCCACTGCCACCCCAACCATACACAGTGGCAATAACACCAGTTGCGCAAACAGCGAGTCGAGATGGCTGGCCAGCCCAATTAACAACAGCCAATTGCTGATTAGTAGTAAGGCTGGTGCAATTTTTGACCAGTGCGGCCATGCCAAATAGTCGTCGGGATTCAGCGGGGTCTGAGTGTGTTCATTCTGTATACCTACTGAGGCTGGCGCGTGTTCAGGGCAAGGAACTTGGTACGGGCTAAGGGTGGCTTTTGATTGAGTGTTGCTGCGTTCAAGTGGAAGTTTCAGATCCATGGTGCTCTCCTGGTTGTTGAGGGCAGTTTACGACCTTGGATAAATCCGCTAGAGTGGCATAATTGACTTTAAAAAGGCGATAAGTGACACATGGAGCAGGTGGTTTTACTGGTATACCCTGAAGTTTCGGTGGCTCAGATCCTTGGGATGGCGGAATTGTTCGGTTTTGGCAACGAATTACATCGTTTTCAGCACCCGACCCATCCGCCACTGTATCAGGTCAAATTTTACCAACTTGGCGGTGGTCTGTTGTACAGGGCTGGAGCTGTGAGTTTGGATTGTTTGCCAGACCTGGCACAGTGTGACACTTTGTTGATCCCAGGTAGTTTGCGACATGAGGCTGCCGACATCGCAGAGCTGGTGCAACTGTTTGCTAGTCAACGTTTGTGGTTTCAGCGCTTGCAACAGCAAGGGTGTCGCATCGCTGCCGGTTGTAATGGCAGTTTTGCCTTAGCTGCAACCGGCTTACTCGATGGGCAATTAGCCACCACCTGTTGGTTTTTGGAGCAACACTTTCGTCAGTTGTTTCCAAAAGTCCAACTCAGTGCTGAGCAGTTGGTTTGTAGGGCAGATAGTGGGCTGTACACAGCGGGGGCAACCACGGGCTACATTCAACTTTGTTTGCAGTTGATCCGAGAGCGTCAGGGCGCCCCCTTGGCTACTCAGCTGGCAAAATTGATGCTCAACGAGCCAGCAAGCTTGTCGCAGGCGCCTTATATGTCGGTGCAGCAATTGGTGCCGCATCAAGACGATAAAATTGCCGCGGTACAGCTGCATCTGCAAAAACACTTGGCTGACGAGCTCGACCTACAAAGCCTTGCCAGTCGATTCTACATGAGCACACGCACCTTGATCCGCCGTTTTAAGCAGGCCACAGGCGATACGCCGATGGCGTTTTTACAAAAACTGCGGGTTGAGCAAGCCAAGAAATTATTAGAGTCCAGTTTATTGCCGGTGGAAGATGTGATGGCTCGGGTCGGTTACCAAGATATCTCAAGTTTTCGCAAACTGTTTATGCAATACACCAGTTTGACGCCGAAAAGCTATCGAGAACGTTTTTATTTACAAGATACCAAGGGGTTGCCGTCGGTAGTGGCGATGTAACGCAAAAAGCCGTCAAACGACGGCTTTTGTGCAAGGATTTGCAGGGGTTATTTTGCCTGCTTACGCTGCTTGGCTTCTTTTTTCAGCACCTTTTTCTTGGTGGCTGACTTGGGCTTTTTCGCCTTGACCGGTGGCCGCGCTTCTTTATGTTGTGGACGTAACCCTTCGATAAAGCGGCGTTTTAGTGGCTGTTCGGTGTAACGTTCGACTTTACCGACGGCCGCGATGTCATGCGCTTCGACCAAGCTAAGCGCGATGCCTTTTTTACCGGCGCGTCCGGTTCGACCGATGCGATGCACGTAAACATCCGCCGTGCGTGGCATGTCGTAGTTAATGACGTGACTGATATCGTCGATATCAAGGCCGCGCGCAGCTACATCGGTGGCGACTAATATCCGCACTTGGCCTTTACTGAACCGGCTGATGGCTTCCAAACGTTTGTCTTGTGGCATTTCGCCTTGTAACCAACAGGTGCGAAAGCCTGCAGACTCCAATTGGCCAACTAAGGTCGACAAACGTTCACGTGTTTTGACAAACACGATAGCTTTTTGCACATCTTCTTGCTGGAGCAAATGTGTCAGCAATGCCAGTTTATGGTTGGCATCGTCGGCATAATGCATCCAGCAGGTGATTTTGCCTTTTTCGCGACGTGACGGCTCAGCTTCCACTTCCACAGGGTTGGTTAAGGCGCGTTTGGCAAACTTTGGAATGGCAAAACCATCCAAGGTTGCCGAGAACAACATGGTCTGTTTGCGTTGACGCGCTTCTTCAACGATGCGGTCCATTTCTTTGACAAAGCCCATATCCAGCATCCGATCGGCTTCATCGAGGATCAGAATTTCGACGTTGTCGGCTTTAAAAGTTTCTTTGTCCAGATATTCCATCAAGCGGCCAGGTGTAGCCACTAGCAGATCGTTGTTTTTCTCCAGCAAATCTTTGTGACTGCCGTAGTTGATGCCGCCAGTGATGACGCCTGCTTTGAGGTCGGTGCGTTTGATTAGCACCTCGATTTGCTCAAAAATTTGATACGCCAATTCACGGGTTGGCGTCAAAATGAGCACGCGGGCAAAACCTGGATCACGTCGTGGGTAATCCAATAAATGTTGGATGGCCGGTAACAAAAAGGCCAAGGTTTTACCTGTCCCAGTTGGCGCGCTAGCCAACAGATCCCGCGCTTCAAGCCCAACTGGGATCGCCAGCTGTTGAATCGTGGTGGGTTTGGTAAAGCCTAACTCTTTGACGGCAGATAACAGCGCATCGTCCAAGTCAAATTCATTGAAATGTTCAATCGTTGGCAGACTGATCTCTTCGGTCACGATAGTTCCTTTCTGTCTGGCGGCTGACAACCCGCCGTAATCTTTGTAGACTGCCGTTTTTGGCGGGACACCCGATGCAAACGGCATTTCAATGTAAACAATTTCGCGTCGCTGATAGCGACTGTGCGATGAAAGTGGGGACCGACTCGCTGCTGTTAGGCGCTTGGAGTCCGTTACCCGAGCAGGGCCCGTATCTTGATATTGGCACTGGTTCTGGTTTATTGGCGCTGATGATCGCCCAGCGCAGCGCGGCGTTTGTGTCCGCTCCGCAGGTGGATGCGATCGAAATCGATCCCGATGCAGCGCGACAGGCTCAGCAGAACACCTTGGCGAGCCCATGGTCGACACGTATTCGTGTACTAGAACAAAACATTTTAACCTATCCTGCGAGTGCTGACCATGCAGCAGTGGCATCTTGCGGTGGATATTCCCTCATCGTCAGTAATCCACCGTATTTTGTGGAGAGCTTGGCAAGCCCAGATCTAAAACGTCAGCAAGCCAGGCACAGTGACAGTTTACCTTTTACCGAGTTATTGGCCGTCTGTGCTGCGTTGGCATCGGACACCGCAACTTTTTGTTTAATCTTGCCCGTCGCTTCGGCCGAGTTATTGCTGGCACAAGCGCCAAGCTTTGGTTGGCATTTAAGCTTGCAACAAGCGGTGAAAACGACACCAACCAAAGATGCCAGTCGGCTGTTGTTGCAGTTGAGTCGTCAAGCCACGGTGAGTCGTGAGTTAGAGCCGTTGTTGATAAGGGATCATCGTCAGGATTACAGCCCTGAGTATCGCCAACTGTTGCGCGATTTTTATCTACGTTTTTAAGGAGGGATGCAATGGAGTTGCCGTATTCGCCACGTGACTTGCGTTGGTTGCAGCTTGAGCGACAAGGGCTACTGCGTAAAACGCCACAGCAGCAAGCGGTAGCGCAGATAGAGCAGCTCAGTTATGTGCAAATTGATTCTATTCATGTGGTTGAACGCGCACATCACCATGTGTTGTTTAACCGCATCCGCAATTATCAACCGTCAGTGCTGGATTCGCTGTTGGCGCAGCGGCAAATTTTTGAATACTGGTCGCATGCCGCC
>JACCDV010942602.1_pt1 | contig 12512 bp, 12 predicted proteins | sample 7446131 | NCBI WGS metagenome assembly JACCDV01 (sample SAMN15323448, study PRJNA562643) | freshwater metagenome | isolation source: river surface water | place: USA:Blue River Watershed | collected 2017-08-17
ACAAAATTTTCCTTTGTTTTAATAAATGTCATTGTATGTAAAATATAACACAATAATTGTTATTTAATGGATTTGTGATAAACTTTCAAAGTTACATCGGAGTGTAGTGTAACGGCTAACATTCCTGTTTTGGGAACAGGCGACTCCGGGTTCGAATCCCGGCACTCCGACATTTGTTTTATCTATAGGACAATATCTTCTAGTAGCTCTACCCTACTAAGTCTTTTATCCGCATCTATATAAGCCGTAACCAGATCAAACTGCCACTCAACTTCATCTGGGATATTTCTATCAAGTAGATATAACTGCACTGCCCTACCTAGGCGTTCCAGCTTCCAAGGATGCATATTATCTTCGGGCTTATATTGATCATTTGTTACATGTGTAACACTATCCAACCTCCTACTTACACTTTTAACCTCAATAAAGTGAACCTTCTGACCCTTTTTAGCAATAATATCAATCTCTCCCCACTTCTTCAGATAATTTCTCTCAATTACCCTATAACCATTTTTCTCTAGATACTCGCAAGCACAATCCTCCCCAATTTGACCAATTTTCTGCTTTTCCGTTGGTTCTTTAGAGAAATTTTTGTTAAACATGCAAAAAATATATACCCACCAGAATATAAATCAAGTTATGTTACATGTGTAACCGTATTATTACTCTAGTTCCAAGGTTACACATGTAACAAGCTACGCAACTACTCCAGGTTACATGTGTAACAAATAGTACATTTCACGTGAAACATTATTAAAATTCATAAAAAACAGACATTTCTAAGCCATGTCGAATTAAAAATATCTATATTTATAGCCATTTTTTTCAAATAGACAGGATTAAGTCTCTAAACTTGACTATGGTCAAAGACCTGTCTTTAATACACATGTCCCCATAGTTATCCACAATTTGTGAATAGGACGTCTGATAACTTTGGCTCTTTTAATTTTCTAAGCTTTGTTATATGATAGTAGCTGTAAGTTATGCGGTCATGGTTAAGTGGTATAACAGCTCCTTGCCAAGGAGCAGTCGGGGTTTCGATTACCCCTGACCGCACAGTATTACTAGTTGCTCCCGTAGCTCAATGGATAGAGTACCGGTCTTCGGAACCGTGGATGTGGGTTCGATTCCTGCCGGGAGCACAAATTGCAAGGCAATTTTTCCTAGGAAAAATAGTCTGGGAGACTATTTTGTCAGGAATCGAAGACCTTTGATAGTTTTTCGAAGAAAAACAGAAAAGGTGTACCGTTCCTGTAAGGAAAGATTCCTGCTTAGCTATTCAACACCCAACATGCACCCATCCATCCCAACAGAAGTAAAAAAAGTTATAGAAACACTCGAAAATGGGGGATTCGAGGCTTTTTTAGTTGGCGGATGTGTTAGAGACCTGATACTAGAGAGAATTCCAAAAGACTGGGATGTGACTACGAACGCAACCCCCGAACAAATTACTACGCTTTTCCCAGACTCCTTCTATGAGAACACCTTTGGAACAGTAGGAGTTAAAGTTGAATCTGAGAATGAAACACTAAAAGTTATTGAAGTAACTCCATACAGACTAGAAGGGGAGTATTCTGACAACAGACATCCAGATACTGTTATTTTTAGCCAGAAAATTGAAGATGATCTGAAAAGAAGAGACTTCACTATGAACTCTTTGGCATATTCTGTCTCAAAGAATGAGTTAGTTGACTTTTATGAAGGAAAGAAAGATATAAAAGACAAGATAGTTAGAACAGTAGGGGAAGCTGAGCACAGATTTAGAGAAGACGGACTCAGAATACTCAGAGCAATACGACTAAGCAACGAACTCGAGTTTGAAATTGAAGAAAAAACAGAGAAAGCGATACTTGAAAATGCAAATTTACTAGAGAATATCTCCAAAGAGAGAATTCGAGACGAATTTACAAAGATAGTTATGTCAAAAAACCCAATGAAGGGGATTTTGACTATGAAAAAACTTGGTATTTTGCAATACGTAGTGCCTGAACTAGAGGAAACTATAGGAGTAGAGCAGGGAGGTATACACGCTTATGACGTATGGGAGCACTTACTTAGGTCTTTACAGCATTCTGCAGACAAGGATTACCCTCTAGACATAAGATTATCTGCACTTTTTCATGATATTTCTAAACCAGAGACAAGAAGAGGAGGCGGAAAGAACAAACAGTGGACTTTTTTTGGTCACGAAGTACTTGGAGCAAGAAAAACAAAAAAAATTCTTGAAAAATTAAAATATCCAACAAAAATTATTGAAAAAACTGTATCAATGATCAGGTGGCATATGTTTTTTTCTGACACAGAGCAAATTAGCCTCTCAGCGGTCCGTAGAATGATTGTAAATGTTGGACGAGAGAATATATGGGATCTCATGAATCTACGCATATGCGACCGTATAGGGGCTGGTAGACCCAAAGAAGACCCATACCGTCTCCGAAAATATCATTCAATGATTGAAGAAGCACTTCGCGACCCTATTTCTGTAGGAATGTTAAAGATTGATGGTATAAAAATCATGGAAATAACAAAAATTACTCCTGGACCTAAAATAGGTTTCACTCTACATGCACTTCTAGAGGAAGTTTTAGAAGATCCAAGTAAAAATACTGAAGAATATCTTGAAAAAAGAGCTTTGGAGCTATTTTCTCTACCCGAAAATGAGTTAAAGATACTTGGAGAAGCTGGAAAGATGTCTAAAGAAGAAGCAGACGAAGAAGAAATAAAGAAAATCCGCTCTGCGCACAAAGTAAAATAACGAAATAATTAAAAAACCGCCCAATAATCAATATTAGTGCGTTATCTTTGCACGAATACTCATCATTGAGCGGTTTGAGGAGAAGACTCACACAGCAACCGTGAAGCTAGATGTTGTAACTGAACTCCAAAAATATAGTAGATAGCGAGGGTTCGTTTACACCTATATCTTGATTGGAAACCAAGTGATCTTCTAAGGGGGGAGTCGGCCGACTCCCAAAAATTGGTCGCACGACAAAGAACAAATTACAAATGTCGTGTTCAACGCGGGGTTTATCGTATTGGACACTCTAATTGCGGTTCCTTAATCAGTGTATGTCCTTTATAAAAAAGTGTAAAGGACATCAACAATAAAACTGTGGAAAACTCAAATTAAATTTCGATTTCTAGAGAGACAGGACAGTGATCAGAACCAAGTACAGCAGGATGAATATCTGCATTTTTAACTTTATCTTTTAATTTTTTACTCACAAACACGTAGTCAATTCTCCATCCAACATTTCTAGCTCTTGCACCACCGAAGTGACTCCACCAGGTATAAAAACCATTTCCTTTTTTGAATATTCTTAGAGTATCCACAAAACCACTATCTACAAAGTTCTGAATTCCTTCACGCTCTTCGTCTGTAAATCCCTTTTTACCAACATTTTCCTTTGGACGAGCAAGATCCTCCTCTGTATGAGCAACATTTAAGTCTCCGCAAAATATAACTGACTTAGATTTTTCCAAATCTTTCATATATTCCAAAAAAGCAGGGTCCCATGACTTGTGACGCATAGGCACGCGAGTTAAGTCATCCTTTGCGTTAGGGGTGTAAACAGTAACTAGATAAAACTTTTTATACTCTACACAAACTATTCGGCCTTCTGAGTTAGTATCTCCATATTTATCTGAAAATTTATACTTTTTAGCTATTTTCTCTGGAAAGTTAAGAGCGATAGATATCGGTTTCTCTTTTGTAAATATAGCAGTACCACTGTAGCCTTTTTTAACAGCAGAATTCCAATACTCTGTGTATTCTGGCAAATCTACCTCGCTTTGATCTTGCTGGGCTTTAGTTTCTTGCAAACAAAGTATGTCTGGCTTGTATTCCTCGATAAAGGGGACTAGTAAACCTTTTTTGTGAACCGCTCTTATACCGTTTACATTCCAAGAGATAATTTTCATTTCTCAAGTCTATCACAAACTATCTTTTATGAAACTTCTTGTGAGTATCGCGTAAATGCTTATCCGTCACGTGGGTGTAGATTTGTGTAGTAATAATACTGGAGTGACCAAGCATTGCCTGAACAGAACGAATATCTGCACCATTTGAAAGGAGACCTGTGGCAAAAAGGTGACGAATAGTGTGAGGGGTAACTTTTTTTGATATTCCTGCTTTGATTGCGTGTTGTTTGACTATTCTTTCTACAGATCTTTTGGTCAAGGCTCCGGTTACAAGTGTACTTTTATTCTTATTTACCTTCTCGTCCTTATTTTTTCTTACTTCAACCCCGACTTGAACAAAAAGAGCATCGTTGAAGTCCTTTCTTTTTATCAAATATTCCTTAACTGCCTTTTTTGCAGTATCAGATAGAAAAACTACTCTTACTTTTCCACCTTTTCCTCTCACAGAAAGTTCGTCAGAGCTTAAATCAATATCTGCGGTGAGTGCACAAAGCTCAGAAACACGAAGTCCTGTAGAAAAAAGTAGCTCTAATATTGCTCTATCACGAAGATCCTTTAATTCAGTGCCCTTAGGGGAGTCTAGTAGTCTACCTAGCTCAGTTTCAGTAATAAGATCAAGGGACCTCTCACCAACTTTTGCGAGTTCAATTCTCTCTGCAGGTAAAGACTTAATCTCTTGTCTGGCTAGATACTTTAGAAAGGCTCGTAGGGCAATTAGGTAGTAGTTCTGTGTTTTTCTAGATAATGTATCGTTTGGTTTCCTCTTGTCACCTGTAGTTTGCCTGTTTAGCCACAGACGGAACTCACGAACAGACTGGTCGGTTATATTTGCTGGGTTATCATTTTTAGTAAAATCCATAAAACGGCTTAGGTAGTGGTCGTAGTTCTCAACAGTTTTGAGAGACCGACCTCTTTCTATTTCAATATATTCTAGAAATTGTTGTTTTAACTGCTTTAGAGATGCCATTTCAAGATAAATTGTATCATGTCGCACAATATTTGGTTAATAGGGAAAGGACTTGCAAATGACTATATTATGTGATATCTTATTGGAACAATGCTTACAAAGACAAAGAAATCAAAAATCGTTAAAGAAGTCCAAGTACACGCTACTGACACTGGTTCACCAGAGGTTCAGATTGCTATTTTGACTAAAAGAATCGACGAACTAGCTTCACACCTTAAGAAAAATGCTAAGGACAATCACTCAAGAAGAGGATTACTACAAATGGTTGCAAGTCGAAAGACTCACATGAAGTATTTAGAGAAAAAGAATCCAAAGAGGTTTAATGCTCTAAACAAGAAACTAGGATTGAAGAAATAGTCTATTGAAAAGCAAGCCTTCGGGTTTGTTTTTCGTTATACACCTTGTCTAGCATTGTATTTTAAATAATATACAATTAACCTGTCAGTTAATTTTTAATATTTGAACGTTATTATTAATTTTTTATATAAATTATGAGTGTAATTAAACACAAAGATCAGAGAGTTGGTATTTTTATAGATACACAAAACTTATATCATTCAGCGAAAAATATTTACAACACTAGGGTCAATTTCGACCAAGTAGTTAAAGATGGTTTGGCTGAAAGACAACTTATTAGAGCTGTTGCATACGTGATAACCACAGAAGCAGGGGATGAGAAAAACTTTTTCGAAGCCTTAGGCAAAATGGGGATAGAAACAAAAACAAAAAACCTGCAGATTTTTTCTGGTGGCGCTAAAAAAGCCGACTGGGATGTAGGTTTGGCAGTTGATGCAATTAAACTAGCTCCTAAACTAGATGCCGTTATCTTAGTAACGGGGGATGGAGATTTTGTTCCACTAGTAGAGTACCTTCAAGTTCACGAAGGGTGCCAGGTAGAAGTAATGTCATTTGGAAAATCTTCATCAAGCAAACTAATCGAAGTTTGTGATGATTTTATTGACCTAGATGAAAATCCTGAAAAGTACTTACTTGGTTTCGGAGGAGGAAAAAGAATGCGAAGAGTACCAAGATCACCACAAAAATAGTTTTTAATTCAATAGGATTTTGTTACAATTAGAAAGAATGAATCCTGAAGAAAATAAAAAAACTGAAAGAGTTCCAATAAAATCTCTTAGAACCTTTCAAGGGGACGTGCAAGAGGCTATTTCTAAAAATAATTTTTCTTCAACAACAATACTGGTAAAAGAGCAGGAACGAAAACTAGAGAACCCTGTATTAGCAAAAGAGTCTGCAGAAATGCTAGGTAGTTCAAACGCCAGAAATAAAACTTTTATTATTTTTGGGGTAGGACTTATTGTGCTTGGGCTAGTTTCTGTAGCAGTTCTCTACTACATGAAGTCAACTGAGAAGGTGATTGTAGAAAAACAAACAAAGGCAATTATCGCTTTCACAGAAGAAAAAACGATTTCTTTAACGAATACAAACCGAAAAGAAATTTTGCAAAAAATTATTGATGCTAGAGATAAAACAAATCTTCCTGTAAATTCAGTACTTTTTGTAAACCCAACTCAAAATGAGAAAATAGTATCTATATCTGATCTACTTTCTGCGATGGCGCCCAACATGTCACCATCACTTTCTCGATCTTTCGGCAAGGAGTATATGGTTGGAATTTTTTCTTTCGATGAGAATGTTCCATTTATAATTTTAACTGTCGATGACTATTCGCTTTCTTATCCAGGGATGCTTAAGTGGGAAGAAACCATGGAAAGTGACTTGGGGGAACTATTCAACATAAACTTATCAACATCTTCTCCAAAACTATTTATTGATGAAGTAATTAAAAACAGAGATATCAGAAGCCTAAAAGACTCATCTGGAAATTCTGTTTTACTGTATTCGTTCGTAGACAGAAAAACACTAGTAATCACTAAAAACGAGAACTCTCTTTCAGCTATTGTAGGAAAACTTATAATAAGTAAGCAGGTAAAGTAGGAGATTGCATAGAAAAGTCAGTTTGTTACAATAAGCCCATATGACAACAGACACAAATCACTTCAAAGACTTACTGACTACCGAGGCAAAAAATTTAGAGAAACAACTTAATGACCTGGGAAGAAAAAACCCAGATGAAAAGGGTGATTGGGAAACTGTTAGAAAGGAAGGGGATGTGGACGAAGCAGATGAACTAGATGTTGCTGAGGGAATAGAAACATATGAAAACGACAATGCGGTTCTGGGACAACTTGAAATTCAACTAAGAAATGTGAATGAAGCTCTATCGAGAATAGAGGAAGGTACTTATGGAAAATGCTCGGTTTGTGAAAACGATATTGAGGAGGATAGACTAGAAGCTAACCCTTCTGCTACCACTTGCAAAACCCATATGTAGGAGTATGCTACCGGCATATGGTAGCTAAAATCTACAGCGCTCAGGCAACACTACTTTCGGCTCAAATCATAGATTTAGAGGTGGATCTCTCTCGAGGGCTCCACTCTTTTTCTATAGTAGGACTTGGTGACAAGTCTGTAGATGAGGCTAAAGACAGAGTATCATCAGCAATAAAAAACTCTGGATGGAAATCTCCCAAAAACAAGAATCAGAAAGTTGTTGTGGCACTTGCGCCCGCAGACGTAAAAAAGGAGGGCCCTATTTTTGACTTACCAATAGCACTTGCATACCTTATAGCATCGGACGAAATAAAAGCAGATACAGATAAAAGACTATTTATTGGCGAATTATCTCTAGATGGAAAACTTCGAACTGTTAAGGGAGTTTTACCTATAACACAAAAAGCTAAAAAGGAAGGTTTCAAAGAAATTTTTCTTCCTATAGAAAATGTAGAGGAGGCAAGTAACATAGATGGCATAGAGGTGTATGGAGCAGAAAGTTTATTGGACATAGTTAAACACATAAATACAAAAGAAATTCCAGATGAAAATTTTGCTAGAAAAGATATAGAACCATACACAAAACCAAAATCTAAAAAAGTTAAAAAGGAAATCGAAGTTGATTTCGCAGATATAAAAGGTCAGGAGTCAGCAAAAAGGGGACTGGAAATCGCTGCAGCAGGAGGACACAACATAATAATGTACGGCCCACCAGGAACAGGCAAAACAATGCTTGCAAAAGCATTCTCACACTTACTACCAGAACTTTCTTTTGAAGATAAGCTTGAAGTAACTTCTATTTATTCTATCGGGGGAATGCTTATGGATGGACTAGTTGACGATGCACCCTTTCGTTCCCCACACCATACAGCGTCATATGTTTCACTAGTCGGGGGAGGATCTAATTTAAAACCCGGGGAAGTTACACTGGCACACAAAGGAGTTTTGTTTATGGATGAGTTTCCAGAGTTTGATAAAAAAGTATTGGAGTCCTTGCGACAACCATTAGAAGACAGGGTGGTTACTGTCTCCAGAGCAAAGGGAAGTGTTAGATATCCTGCACATTTTATACTAGTGGCCACTATGAACCCATGTCCATGCGGAAACTACGGAGTCAAAGGTAAAGAGTGTGTTTGTTCTGCGGTTGCCATAGAAAAATACAAAAGAAAATTATCTGGGCCTATAATGGATAGAATAGACCTGTGGGTGGAAGTTTCTAAAGTAGAGTACGAAAAACTTACTGACAGCAGAGAATTACATGAGGGAACATTAAAAATAAAACCTAGAGTAGAGAAAGCAAGAAAAATCCAAGAAAAAAGATTTGCAAAACTTAAAATCAAAACAAATGCCGAGCTTTCATCAAAAGATTTAGTAAAAACTGTATTACTGAGTGATAAAGTAAAAAATTTATTAAATGAATCCGCTAAAAAACTAGATCTTTCCGCTCGTTCATACCACCGAATAATTAAACTAGCTAGAACTATTGCTGACCTAGAGGGGGTAGAGGAGATTGGTGAAAACCATATACTCGAAGCACTACAATATCGACCCAAAAAATACTAAAACTTTTATAATTTAGATGAGGTACGAAGTTGAAGTATATAAAAAGTGAGAAGCCTTACAAAATAGTAAGGTGACGAACTTTTGTTATTACGAAACGAGTAGATCGTTAAATTTGGAAGTTTTAGAAGGGATTTCGTGCGCCACGGATCTCAAAGTGTAAGTGAGTTCCCGTACTCTTTCCAGTAGATCCCATTTTACCGATTATCTGACCTTGGTACACTGTGTCACCAGCTGAAACACTCAGTGCACTTAGATGTCCGTATAGAGTCTGAGTACCGTTATTGTGTTTAATAACAACATAAGTTCCATATCCACCATTCCATCCTGTTCTTGCAATAATAACTTCTCCAGCTGCAGAAGCTAGAATATTTGCACCATAACTAGAAGCTAGATCTACACCATTGTGACCATGCACTCCTTGAGTTTTAATACCGCCAACTATAGGTCTCATATAGTAACCGCTATATGTTGGACCAGAGTAGTTCGTTTTAGAAACTGTTTTCTTTGTACCAGCAGATACAGCCACCATTTCTCCGTCTGGAATAACAATCACGTCTCCGATAGCAAGTTTAGAAGTTCTAGTTAAGTTATTATATTGCAAAACTTCATCGTAATCCCCCTTATGCATCTTTGTGATACTCTGAAGCGTTTCTCCAGACTTAACAACGTGTTGAACTCCAGAAATTGGAAGGATTACCAATGTTTGACCAGGCGTAAGCTTATCAGTCTTCAAATCATTACCCCAACGAATAGTATTTGTAGTTACGCCGAACATTTTTGCAATTGCAGGGAGAGTATCACCTGAATGAACTACGTACACACTAATCTGTTCATTATCTATGGTTCTAGTTTCATCAACATTTTTTACATCAGAAGAAAGGTAGGCATCATCTACAATAAAAATGTCATCGTCAGTTGAAGAAGCCTTTGAATATGGAGAAAGAGGAGCTTGTAGCAGGGCAATGTTCTGTGAGTTCGAAGTTACAACCTCCTCAGCTTCAACTTTTGAACTACTAGTAAAGCAAGATTTAATATCAAAAATACCACAAGCAGAGGCCTGAATAGGTATAATCAACGATAGCAATATAGCCGGGTTAACGGTTAAAAAAGCTAGTATTTTCACCACATTTTTGGTAGATCCCACATGACTTACACTTTTGAAAAGTGAAGTGCTAGTGATTTTAAGACCTGACCTAAAATGAGGATCATGTTTGTGCCTCAAAATAAGCTAAAATTTAATTCAAATTCTGATTTTCTGTATAAAATATGGCTTAACAGAGCCATATTTTTCAGCAAGATTTCTGTACTTAACCATTATATATGCTGACAAACTGAGGTCAATAGAAGTTATGAACAGGTCATAGATACTGAAAATCTCCAAATTATATTGACAAAAGTAACAAAATCAGTATAGTTTGATTCGGAGGGACACACTGATACTGATCGTTACCGGTTACGGATCAAGCATGACTCCGGAAATGCGAGACAGGCTCGACAAGACAGTGGCATTCTGCAATGGGAAGCATCCATCGGTGATCATTTTCACCGGAGGCTTCACCCAGAGAAGTGTGCCACAGTCTGAAGCGAGCATGATGGCGGACTATGTCTGCCCCAGGCTCAACTACACCCCCTTGATCGTGTTGGAGGACAAGTCCCACACGACCCTGGAGAACTTCAAGTTCTGTGCCAGCTGGCTCAAGACTTGGCCGAAATACAAAGATCAGACTCTCATCGTCGATTGCGAAGTGACTCGCCGTGCGAGTGTCATCCTGCTCTCGCTCGTGTACATGAGAAAGCTTCCACGGGTCGAGACGAGCAGTTGGATGCCGAGGTACTTCGGCCTTCACGAGCTAGTGCTTGTGGGCTACAACCTAGCCCAACTCACCATCCCCGGCTTCGCTGGATGGATGCGAGGATCAAGGCTCCAGCGAGCAGAACGATCATAGACCTAGTCTAACAGGTCACAACTACCGGCCGGAATCGGCCGCACAGTTGTGGCCTTTTCCTGTGTTAAAAAAAATAATGATATACTCTATTGAATGGATTACTTAAAAACCCTTAATTCTGAACAAAAAAAAGCAGTTTTAGCTACTGAGGGACCTGTTCTTATAGTAGCTGGGGCGGGTGCTGGTAAAACTAAAACCATAACTCATCGTATTTTACACCTAATATATAGCGGAGTACGACCCGAAAACATCCTGGCGATTACTTTTACCAACAAGGCTGCCAAAGAAATGCGGGAGAGAGTCATAGACCTAATGAAGCATGATACGAGTTTGGCACATCTCCGAAGTGCAGTACCGTTCATGAGCACCTTTCACTCACTTGGAGTTCAGATAATAAAAGAGAACTCTGAGCTTCTAAAACTGCCTCGACATTTTACAATTTTTGACACCTCAGATTCCAAAAAAGCTATAAAAGAGTCCATAATCTCGGTTGGTTTAGACCCAAAAGACCATCTAGAAAAAGTTCGCCATATCATCTCCGCTGAAAAAGGCAGGGGGGTAGATATTGCAGAATACAACGAGCGTGGGGCTTTTGATTTTTCTTCAGAATTGGCTAAAAAAGTTTGGACAAAGTATGAAGAAACGCTAAAAAAGGAAAGTGCACTAGATTTTGACGATTTATTGCTAAAAACCCTTAAGTTGCTTAAAAAATACCCTGATGTACTAGAAAAGTATCAAAACCGGTTCAAGTACATACATGTAGACGAATACCAGGACACCAACAAAGTACAGAACGCTATAGTTGAGATGCTATCAAGTAAACACCAAAACATATGTGTAGTGGGAGATACTGACCAAAACATATATAGCTGGAGAGGTGCAGAGATAAAAAATATGCTTCATTTTGAAAAAACTTACCCTAGAGCACAAACTTTCTTTCTAGAGCAGAACTATAGATCCACAAAGAACATTTTAGCTGTGGCAAACCTAATTATAGAGAAAAACGACTACAGAATACCCAAAAAACTATTTACAGAAAACCATGATGGAGAAAAAATATCCGTTTTCCAAGGCAGAAGTGAGGTAGACGAAGCACAGTTTATTGCCTTAAGGGCAAAAAAACTAGTAGAAAGTGGGGTGAACCCAGAAAACATAGCTGTTCTATACAGAGCCAACTTCCAATCTAGAGTGCTAGAGGATGCATTTCTTGCTTTTGGAGTAGATTACCAGATGCTAGGAACTAAATTCTTTGAAAGAAAGGAAGTGAAAGACGTTATTAGCTTTATTAAAGCATCACTTAACACAGACTCTACCACTGATTTACTTCGAATTATAAATATTCCTCCTAGAGGAATTGGAAAAACCACTATCCAAAAGATAATTGAGGGAAAGGAAGCTGAACTTCCGGAAAAAACTAGAGAAAAACTAGCAGAGTTTCAGAGACTGCTCCTTCGAATAAAAGATGCTCTTTTAACACAGAAAACTAGTGATGCCCTAAAGTTCATTATAAAAACAACAGGAATGGAGGATATGTACAATACTGGTCAGGAGGAGGATACTGAAAGACTGGAAAATATTATGGAACTTGTTTCTCTTGCGTCACTTTACGACGACAACACTCCAGAGGAGGGAATTGAAAAATTTTTAACAGACAGTTCACTAGCCTCTGACCAAGACTCGCTAGATGGAAAGAAAACTGGAGTAAAACTTATGACAGTCCATTCTTCTAAGGGACTAGAGTTCGACTATGTTTTTGTTTCGGG
>JACCDV010048001.1_pt1 | contig 12511 bp, 12 predicted proteins | sample 7446131 | NCBI WGS metagenome assembly JACCDV01 (sample SAMN15323448, study PRJNA562643) | freshwater metagenome | isolation source: river surface water | place: USA:Blue River Watershed | collected 2017-08-17
GAATAAACTATTGGTGATTGGTGCAGGCGGCCAACTTGGATCCGAGCTCACCAAAGCCTTAGTCAATACACACGGTAGCGATGCGGTCATTGCAACAGATTTTCAGGAAAGTGTAAAATCTAAATTTACCTATTGCCGCTTTAGACCCCTTGATGTATTAGACAAAGACGCTATTGCGAATTTGATACAAGAAGAAAAGATTACGCAGGTCTATCATTTAGCTGCGATTCTTTCGGCTAATGGGGAGAAAAATCCCGTTCAGGCCTGGGATATTAATATGCAAGGCTTATTAAATGTATTGGATTTAGCGAAAGAATTTAAGTTAGATAAAGTGTTTTGGCCCAGCTCTATTGCCGTTTTTGGTCCAAATTCCCCTAAATCAAACACCCCGCAAGACGCCTTTAAAAATCCCACCACGGTATATGGAATCTCCAAACTAGCCGGCGAACATTGGTGTGAATATTATTTCAATACTTACGGTGTAGATGTTAGAAGTTTACGTTTCCCGGGACTAATTGGCTATAAATCATTGCCCGGTGGTGGCACTACCGATTATGCTGTCGATATTTATTACAAAGCCGTAAACAAGGAGCCATTTACCTGCTTCCTACAAGAGGACACAGCCCTTCCCATGATGTACATGGAGGATGCTGTTCAAGCAACCATACAATTAATGGCTGCTCCAGCTTCTAACATCCAAATCAGAACTAGCTATAATCTCTCAGGAATGAGTTTTTCGCCTAAAGAAATAGCGGAAAGCATTCGTTCACACTATCCAGAATTTAGCATTACTTACGCACCAGATTTCAGACAAAAAATCGCAGATTCGTGGCCATCGAGTATCAATGACGACTGCGCTAGAAACGACTGGGGATGGAAAGCCTCTTTCGGCCTTACAGAAATGACTGCTGAAATTCTCACTAAATTGCCCTCCCAAATCCAAAAAATATAACCTTATGTACGAACAATATAAACCATTCATCTCGAAAGAAATTGAGTCCATTAAAGAGGCTGGATTATACAAAAAAGAGCGTGTCATTACCTCGCCACAAGCGGCAGAAATTACGATTCAGGGCGGCGAGAAAGTGTATAATTTTTGTGCGAATAACTACTTAGGACTTTCGTCACATCCTGCCGTAATTCAGGCTGCGAAAGACGCGATTGATACCCATGGATTTGGGTTATCTTCGGTTCGCTTTATTTGTGGAACACAGGATATTCACAAAACCTTGGAAGAAAAAATTTCGACCTTTTTAGGAACCGAAGATACAATACTGTACGCTGCAGCTTTTGATGCAAACGGAGGAGTTTTTGAGCCTTTGTTAGGGGAAAAAGATGCCATCATTTCTGATGCGCTGAACCACGCCTCGATCATCGACGGCATCCGATTATGTAAGACGATGCGCTACCGAAATGAGCACAATTCGATGGACGATTTAGAGGCTAAGCTAAAGCAAGCGATTGCAGATGGGGCAGTCCAAAAAATGATTGTCACAGACAGCGTTTTTTCCATGGATGGCACCATTGCCCAATTAGATAAAATCGTCGCCTTAGCAGAAAAATACGAAGCCATGATTATGATCGACGAATGTCATTCCTCTGGCTTTATGGGAAAGACAGGACGTGGCGTGCATGAACTGAAAGGGGTAATGGGCAAAATTGATATCATTACCGGTACCTTAGGAAAAGCACTAGGCGGCGCGTCAGGCGGATTTACCTCAGGCCGCAAGGAAATCATCGACCTATTAAGGCAGCGTTCTAGACCTTACTTGTTTTCAAATACCTTAGCGCCATCTATTACCGGGGCTTCGATTGCAGTTTTTGATCTGTTATCTAAAACAACGGAATTGCGCGATAAACTGGAGGAAAACACGGCGTATTTCAGAGATCGCATTGTCGCTGCTGGTTTCGATGTAAAACCTGGTGAACACCCGATTGTCCCTATCATGTTATATGATGCAGTTATCTCCCAAAAAATGGCAGAAAAACTCTTAGAAAAAGGAATTTACGTGATTGGTTTTTACTATCCGGTGGTAGCGAAAGGACAAGCTCGAATTCGGGTGCAAATTTCTGCAGGACATACCCGGGAGCAATTAGATCATGCGATAGCTGCCTTTACAGAGGTAGGAAAAGAACTAGGAGTCATTGCATAACCGCCCGTCAAAGTAAAAAAAGGGGTATACAAAAATTGGCTAATCGGAACGTATAAAACAAAGGCCAAATAGTAGAGCGGTTGATCATAGCCTATTTCGATGATCAAAACAGCCAGAAAAAAACCAGCCAAAAGAAATAGAATGGACTCAATCCACACTAAGGCTTTTGGCTGTTTATAAAAATCGTTCCTCTAAATGAAAAGGAAATTACTGCAAGACCACCCTTTTTCTTCCGAGCAGCAAATAAACAATCCCCGCTACTGCCCCTAAGAATCCCATAAAAACAAAGGCGATAGTCCACATAATTTTCTCGTTTTTATCGATTCTTACAGAGCGCCAAACTTCCGTTAAAGCAGATACAACAAAGACCCCATTCGACACTACTCCCACCATCAAAAGTTGTTCCGCACCTGGTAAATGTAAAATCTTCATAAGTGCCCCTACTAACGATAGAGCTAAGCTGATGAAAAAGCTCCACGAAACAATTTTTCCTAGATTCATTGCGCGTTTTTTGGTTTGTATGTCAAATTAAAGGGTTTCCGATTTCAAAACAAAAACCTTACTTGAATCTTATTCTATTTGTCGCATGAAATAATCTCTAGACTTCTTACAACAGCACGACAAAGAACCTCGTCGTTGACCACGTCCGCTTTTGATTTCTTATTCGTATGCTGTAAAATAAATGATGTTTCAACTAGAATATGTTGAACCAATTCGATATTAGAGGCTAACATGTTGAACCTCATTTAAAATATGAGGTCCTATAAACTTGCTTAATGATTGATTCGTAACAATCTCTACCTTTCTACCGATTATGTCTTCTAAAAAGAAGGACAGGTCCATGAAATTGTCAAAACTTTTTTTACTTGGATCAAAATCCACTAATAAATCCACATCACTTGATTCGTGAATTTTTTCTTTACTAAATGATCCAAAAATTCCTAGGCTTATCACCCCATACGACTTAATTACCTCTCTGTTTTTAGAAAGTGTGTCCAAAAGCTCTTTTTTAGTATGGATTTTTACCTGGTTCATTGCAGGAGCAAATTAGACATTAAATCCCTCGTTAACTAAATCGCCTCTCTATTTATCAGGTTTAAGATTTTGCCCCACAATCAATGACAATAAATCCATCATAAAGTGTTTATCTTGTCCACCTAAACCTCTTAAAACTATGAAAAAGCTATTGTTTGCCCTTCTAACCTGTCTCGCGTTCACGGCTATCGCACAAGATGGAACCATTTATCCGCTTGATGCGCCTAAAGAGCCTAATGCGATTCCTTTGAACACTGGGTCTGTGAAGGACCAGCCGGCACCTGAGACGTGGTTTCGTCAGTGGGGCGATCCGATGGCTCGGAATATTTCCAAAGCTACATTGACGCCTTTCTTTCCTGAAAAAGGCAAAGCAAATGGGGCGGCTGTGATTGTGGCTCCAGGTGGGGGTTACCGTTGGCTTTCGATGGGAAATGAGGGCTGGGAGGTGGCTGAGGCTTTGGCCAAAAAAGGAATCACCGCTTTCGTTCTAAAATACCGCTTATTCCCAACCCCAGAAAAATTAGACGACTTTACTGCTTGGATGAACCGCCCACGTCCGGCCCCACAAAAGACCGATAGCACGGTTAAAAACACGAATCCAATGGCTCAAATGGATCTGTCTAATCAATTGACTGATGCAGAAGCTGCCTATGCGATGATCATCAAAAACGCTTCCATGTGGGGTGTAGATATACAGCGAATCGGGATGATTGGTTTCTCTGCAGGTGCAGGTTTAACGATGCACGCCACGCTAAATTCGAAAACCATGAAACTAGCGTTTATTGGCCCCATTTATGGAGGGATGGGCCCAGTGAAAGTACCAGCAGATGCCCCACCCATGTTTAATGTGATTGCCTCTGATGACTTTCTGTTTAACTCCCAGTTTGGGGTGATTGACTCCTGGTTCAAAGCGAAAAGACCGGTGGAGTTTCACTTGTACCAAAACGGTGGGCACGGTTTTGGCCTAGGCAATCCGAACAGAACGAGCAATAAATGGTTTGATGCGTTTATTCACTGGTTAGAGGTGAATAAGTTTATGTAGAGCAGAGAAAGGCGGCAGATCAAAAATCCCACTAAACCTAACAGCAATTGTTATTACACACCCGAGTGTTTAGATCTAATCGAAGCAAAGTCTTGGTAAGTTATAAATTCCCCATGCGGCTTTAGGTCTTCGACTAATTGATTTAATCGTTCAAAAAGTGTGAATTGGCAACCTGCTGTCGTGTACTTTGACAGACCAAATCCTTCAATATCCACAAATTCCCAGGGGTGAAAATACAAGCTCAAAAAACCCTGGGATTTCAATGAGTGAATCGCCAGCTTTAAATACATGGCATAAGGAAAGTTTTTAAAACTAAGCCAAAAAAGAGGAATGCGGAAAATGGTACTTACGGAAGCTGGAATTCGAAATAATCCATTCTCCACATAAGGATTTCGAGGTAGGTGGAGATTATTATATCTACCTGGTAACCACGTGGGGTGAACCGAGGCGTCATATCCATAACCCGCATTAATAATGTCTGAAACAGGAACCTGCTTCATTCGCGGCATACGTAATCCCACAACCTGTTGACCAATAATTTCGGATAATCGTTCACGCGAACGGCTCAAGTCCGAAGTGCTATAAGAGGAATGATAAAATGTATGAGAGGCGATCTCGTGTTTCAGTGATAATTGCTTGATGCTTTCAGGATACTGATTCGCAAAATTAGCCGTCGTAAACAACGTAGATTGAATTGACTGATCTGATAAAAGAGGCATCAATTTATCTAAGCCTAATTTGCCCACTTGCATTTGCTGTTCAGGGGAAATAGAAAATCCATACTCTAATGGCATGTCGAATTCTTCTACATCAAAACTCAATAAGATTTTAGGAATCATAAATTTGAGCCTTTGATAATGTAGTGTGGCCTACTTTTACTTTGAGTAAATAATTTACTCAGGTAAATCCCAATAATACCTAGAATCATCAGGTTTAATCCGCCAAAAAAAACAATCGCCGCAATCACAGACGCCCATCCTGGCACTTGGGAGCCTGTATAAAAAGCGTGGATAATATAGGGTATAATTAAGGTCGACAACAAAGAGAAAATCATCCCGAGGTAGGCGGCAAAATATAAAGGTTTCGTGCTAAAAGAAGTAAATCCTTTTAGCCCAAAACTGATCATCTTTTTATACGAATATTTGGTCTCCCCGCTAAGTCTTTGCTCAGGTTGGTAGGCTAAACTAATCTGTTTAAACCCGATCCATTTTACCAGGCCTCGATAGAATAAATCATACTCATTAAACGCTCTCAAATAATCAATCGCTTTACCACTAATTAATCGAAAATCTGCAGAACCTTGTTCTAATGTTATATCAGATAATTGGTTAAGGAATTGATAAAAAAGATTAGACGCCTTCCTCTTGATAAACCCTGCCGTTTCATTTTCAATCCGTTTCGTGCGAACAATATCATACCCTTGTTCGTATTTATTTAGCAGCTCATTTAATAAGCCTGGAGGGTGCTGTAAGTCGCAATCCATCATAACTACGACATCCGCATGTGTGGCGTCTAGTCCCGCTTTGATGGCGTTTTGATGGCCAAAATTTCGGGAAAGTTCAATGTACTTTACTTTAGAATCTTCACTTGCTAGCTCCTTTAACTTTGAAAGTGTTTGATCTGTGCTTCCATCATCCACAAATAAAATGGTATAACTATAATTTGTCGAACTTAGCACCTGCACAATTGCATCATAAATGGGACGAATATTCCCCTCCTCGTTATGAGCTGGCAATATGATTTCAAGCTTCGTTTGCATGTGGGCTCTTTTTTTCAAAGTTAGAAAAAAGCAATTGGTAGGTAATGATCAACCAAGCCAAAAAACAAGGCAAGGCTTTTAAAGAATATCGGATGACATATTCTAAGCGTAAATATCTAGGGAAAATATCGGTAGGAGATAATACGGTAAAGACCAAAACAAATAAGAGTAAAAAATACATCCACTTACTATGTGTAGGCGCGTACAAAACATACCAAATAGCAAAGCCTACCACAGCAATGACATACGTAGGGGATTCAGCGGAGGTGCTAAAAATAACTACTCCAATTAAGCCTTGCGCTAGATAACTTAATTGAAAAGAAACCTCGTCCCATTTTGAAATTCTCACTAAAGGCAAAAGCATTAAAAGGCCTGCAGGAAGAATAAAAAACAAATTAGATAAGTGGTGCATTCCGCTAACTCTTCTTACGAATCCCATGGCAGAAATGTCTGTCATACCCATATCTTGGTAGGACGAAACGTTTTGAAGGTTTTTTTCCAGCAAAACATGGTACCAATCAACATACGACTTTAACACAAATTCGGGACTTGAAATAAGCATGGGTAAACAAAAAAATACGGATCCCCATAATAATAATTGGGCGATTAATTTCTTGGGTTTTTTTGTAAAAAAGATAAATAAAATACCCACAATCCCGTATAATTTAATCAAGGTTCCGGCCACGATTAACATCGCTGCCAGACCTAATTTTTCTTCCTTGATAAACACATAAGTTAAAATAACCCAGCTGCAAAGCATCGGGTTAAATTGTACATTTTGAATCGAAGTCAATGTTTCAATTAAACTAATTAAAAGAATGACATTTTTAGCCCAAGACGTGAGAGGTAATTTCTGAATAGCATAAAATAAAATCCCGGCGTTTGCCATTGCCCACAAAGTGACTCCCATATAATTAGGAAGCAAGGCAAACGGGGCAATTAACATACTGAAAAATGGCCCGTAGTGATTTTTATCAGAATACTCTGTCGGGTATAAATGATATAGGTGTTGCTCTTGAACAGAATGCCAAAATACATTTTTGAATATTAAATAATTATTGATGTGCAAATCCCCTCGGCTAATTAATACAAGAACTGCAATGAAGGGTGCTATGAACCATAGCATGGTCACAAAATTTGGCTTTCTACCAAAATCAAAAATATTTTTTCCTGATTCCTGCATCTGACAAAGGACAAAGGTATTATTAATATTAATTTAGATTAATTATTTATCGAAATTTCATGATAAATAATCCTTATTAAAACCATGAAAAAACAAAACGTTATCACCTATTATTTCGAGAATGATGGAGATATTCCGAACAACATTCTCCCGGTAATTATTTACAAAAATGCCCTTCAATACTTAACAGATAAAATTTTTGAATCTACATTTTTACAAAATGGATGGACAAATAATTGGAACGATGTCATATTAACTGAAGACCATTTTCATAGCAACACGCATGAAGTTTTGGGTCTAAAAAGTGGACAAGCGCGCTTAATGCTAGGGGGAAGAAAAGGCGAAATTGTCAACGTGGAACAAGGGGACGTGATCATCTTGCCCGCCGGAGTAGGACATTTTTCGGTAGACAATTCCACGGATTATCAATTTGTGGGAGGCTATCCGAATGGCGCAGATTGGAACTTAAAGTTCAGTTTGAAAAAGGAAAATAGTGCATCTATTTTAGCAGAAATCGCGAATATTCCGATTCCAAAGAAAGATCCCATTTTTGGAGATAATGGGCCGCTATTTGAGTTTTGGCAGTAAAATAAATTTTAAAAAGTGGATCATTTAATGCCTTTAAACAGCTTATTCAAGGTAGAATAAATGATATCCATCGTTTCTGGACCAATACTCATTCCTGTTAGATATTTACTGTGGGGAATATTCTTACTTGAATCGAAAAAGCTAGGCTTAATGATGTAACCTAAGGCATCCTGTGATAAACCTAGGACAAATTTAGGGCCCTTGTTGTTCATCAACTTCTTTGTGGCAAGACTTAGTGCTGGACTAGTTTCACCAGGGTGAGTAGCAAAATAAGCATCGCCGATACTAAAAACAGCTATCTCTGAACTCACCGTTTTTCCGAAGTTTCTTTTAATAACCCCCGATTTGGACAACATTTGAAAACCTGGGTTCGCTAATGGAAAATCCACTTTAGCAGAAGCAAAGCTTAAGTTTTTGCTCGTGTTCTTGCCTTTAGGTAGTTCAAAAACATATTTTCCTAGTGACGTTCCATAATACTTTGCTTGATCGTAGGTATGAGGAACGCCTTCCGGTTGAACCCATCCACCTATTGCGCCTTGCAGGAACATATTCACCCCACCTTGTGCCGCATCTAAATAGGTGTAATATCCCCAAACATAATCCGAACTTGCCGCCGTGCTGGTGTCATCCATGATCGTAGGATGGCAGGCAAAATTAGTTAGGGTAGCGATATTCTTTCCATTCAGGTCGCTGAATTTAATGACGCTTACTGCCCTGTCCAGCTCACTAGGCTCTGAAATATTTTTTACCCAATCCTCACCAAAAGAACCGTTTCCATAGGATATCGTTACTGGCTTTTTGGCACTATACGCTTCCTTAATGGCTTCTACGGCCCTATTAACAATGAGCTGCATATGTTTATCCACAACGCCTGAATGCGCTAAATCTTTCCCCCAAATCCCCACCACATCAGGGCCCGAATGGGTATGTGTGGAGGACATAACTATGTGCTCGGGATCAATTAGAGGGAGTTCAGATTTAATTCTAGCTCGGATTTCTTGTAGTTGAGGATACAATAATCCGATGCAATCGAAGGTAAGGAGGGTGATATTGTTTTTGCTATTACTTAGCACTAAAGCTTTGACATAAAGATTGTCATGTACGTCAATAAATGGCCGATTAGGTTTGCCTCCAGCAAGGTATAAGGAATCCTTTTCAGGATTGATGGTTCTTATGGCAGCGCCAGCAAAAAAATCTTGAGCAGTTAGCGATAGGTGCGCTAACAAAAATAGGATCAAAAGCACTGATCTGTTTTTCATAGAAGGATCATATTAGAAGGTTAATTTTAGCGAAAAAATTCCTGCCGATAAACCATTTTTCAAACTTTTTAAACTAATTTAAAATTCTAAACCTATTAAAAATGAAAACTAATCTCCATAAATTCATATGGCTGTTTGTGTCTTTGCTGGCTATTCAAGCTCCCGGCTTTGGCCAGAACAAACAGCTAGAGAAGGGGTTTAGGTCCATTTTTAACGGAACATCCTTGCAGGGATGGGACGGCGATCCTACCTATTGGCGGGTGGAAAATGGGAGTATCATTGGCGAAATCACGCCTCAAACCACACTAAAACGGAATACATTTTTAATTTATCGGGATGCCCAACCGGCTGACTTTGAGCTAAAAGCCGAGTTTAAAATTTCAAAAGGGGGCAATACAGGTATCAATTATCGTTCGGAGGAATTGCTGCCCGATTTGCCATTTGCGTTAAAAGGATATCAAGCTGATATCGATGGCGAAATCAGATATACCGGCCAAAACTATGAAGAAAGGGGTCGAACTACCTTAGCTTATCGAGGGGAAATTGTGTCTGTGAATGAACAAACAGACCCGTCGATGAAGACAAATTTGCGTGCATTTTCGCAAAATAACGCTTGGTTGCCCCGCACAGTTACCGGGTCTCTAGGCAATAAAGATTCGTTGAAAACAAATATTAAATCAGAAGATTGGAATGAGGTTCACTTAGTTATTAAAGGCAAGCGTCTACAACATTTTGTAAACGGAATTTTGATGAGTGATGTGACTGATTTAGATCAAGTAAATGGTAAAACCTCGGGCTGGCTGGGTGTGCAAGTACATGTAGGACCTCCCATGAAAGTAGAGTTTAAAAATATTCGTATCAAAAATTTAAAATAACCATGAGCGCTATCCGTAAGTATTTAATCGCCAGTGTCGTGCTGCTTAGCCTGGGGAGTTTGGGCTTTAACCGCTTGTTTAAAATTGAGCCCGCTCACGTAGAGGGGGCAAATCCAAAATTGGATAAAATCCGCTTACAGCCAGGGTTTAAAATCGAACATTTACTTAGCCCATCAGATGAAAACATCGGATCTTGGGTATCCATGACATTTGATGATAAGGGCAGAATGATTTGCTCCGATCAATATGGAGGTTTGTATCGCTTAACGATTCCTGCAGTTGGAGCTGCAAGCGCGAAGCCGCAAATTGAGAAATTAAAATTTGGCAAAGGCGTGGATACCTTAGGTATCGGAAATGCACACGGGATGCTTTACGCATTCAACAGTTTGTATGTGATGGTAAATGCGCGCGCAACTAAACCGGGGACGGTTCGTGGCCCTGGTTCTAGCTTTACTCCCAGAGGTAGTGGTTTGTATCGCGTGCAGGATTTAGATGGGGATGATCAATTTGACAAAATCACGTTGCTGAAAGAATTTGTAGGCGAAGGCGAGCACGGTCCACACAGTATTATCCTATCGCCAGATAAAAAATCGATTTATTTAATTTCCGGAAATCATACCGATGTGCCTCCAATGGATGCCTATCGCTTGCCTAAAAATTGGCAAGAAGACAATATTTTTCCTTTGATCAAAGATCCACGCGGGCACGCAAATGATCGATATGCGCCAGGTGGTTGGATTGCAAACATTGACCCAGAAGGTAAGAAGTGGGAATTAGTCAGTGCGGGATATCGGAATGCATTTGATATTGCCTTCAATGAAACAGGGGATTTGTTCGTCTATGATGCTGATATGGAGTGGGATTTTGGCTTACCTTGGTATCGCCCTACGCGTATTTGCCATGTAACGAGTGGTAGTGAGTATGGCTGGAGAACGGGTAATAGTAAATGGTCCACCACCTACCCCGATAACCTGCCCCCGGTATTAAATATTGGTCAAGGATCGCCTACGAGTTTATTGTCTTTACGGGATGCTAAATTCCCTGCTAAATACAAGAAATCCCTATTAGCTTTCGACTGGACATTTGGCATCGGACACATCATAAAATTAAAGCCGTCGGGTTCTACGTTTTTGGCGGATCGGGAAGAGTTATTTTCGGGTATTCCATTGCCATTAACTGATGGGGTGATTGGCCCAGACGGAAACTTGTATTTCTTAACAGGTGGTCGTCGCCTTGAATCTGATTTATATCGCATAACCTACGTGGGTCCGGAGGAAACTTCCGCTAAAACAATCGTAGGTGCGCCTAATCCATTAAATGAATTACGCCGCAAAATCGAGCAATTCCATCAAGGTCCTAACCCTGCTGCGGTAGCCATGGCCTGGCCACATTTAAAACACCCAGATCGTTTTATTCGATATGCAGCACGAATGGCTTTAGAGCACCAGCCGGTTGCCGAGTGGAAAGATAAAGCACTTTCAGAAAAAGATCCGATTGCCGCAACTCAAGCACTTATCGGCCTGATTCGTCAAAGCAAGCCCGAGTTTAAAGCAGGCATTTACGGCGCATTATTAGCGATAGATAACAAAGCATTGACAGAATCTCAAACGCTAGATCTGTTGCGCGCCTATGAATTAGCAATGTTGCGACTAGGGATGCCTGACGCGTCGATGTCCTCTAAAATCATTGCGAAGTTTGATGCCAAATATCCCTCAAATCGCATGAATATGGACCGAGCATTAAGTCGCCTACTGATTCCATTAGAAGCGCCTAAAGTGATCGAGCGGACCTTAAAAATAATGGAAACAAAGGATACGGCTAGCGCAACGGCATACCGGGTAGAATCTGCCACTTCATCCGCGGATTTAATTATGCGTAACCCGCAATACGGAACGGATATTGCTAAGATGTTAGAGAAAATCCCGCCAGCCCAACAAACCTATATGGCAACGATGTTATCCGCGGCTAAAAATAATTGGACTCCCGAATTGCACGAGCGTTATTTCAAGTGGTTTAAAAATTCATTCCAATTTTCTGGCGGACGCAGTTACGTAGGATTCATTGATCGGGCACGTAAATTAGCCTTGAAAAATGTAGCTGAAAATAAGCGGGCGTATTACGATAAATTAGGTGGCGCTGATTTATTATCTGCGAATGGAAATGATGTGATGAATGTCGATAGCCCGAAAGGTCCTGGTAAGCAATGGAAACTAGAGGAAGCGGTGGCTTTATTTGACGCTCCATTAACTGACCGTGATTTCAAAAACGGAAAATCGATGTATGCTGCGACCACCTGTATTCGTTGCCACGCTATTGGAAGCGAAGGTGGCGGAAACGTAGGGCCAGATCTAACGAATTTAGGCACGCGATTCTCTAAAAAAGATATGTTAGAGGCCATCATCAATCCTAACAAAACCGTTTCGGATCAATATGCCGCGACGCAATTTATGCTGCGCAATGGAACTTCGGTGATAGGCCGATTAACCAACCAGGATAAAATGGCCTATTACGTTTCTCAAAATCCTTATGCGCCGGATCAGGTGGAGAAGATTTTGAAGAAAAATGTCATCTCGTTGAAATACTCCCCTGTTTCAAGTATGTTACCCGGTTTAATCAA
>JACCDV010673516.1_pt1 | contig 12511 bp, 20 predicted proteins | sample 7446131 | NCBI WGS metagenome assembly JACCDV01 (sample SAMN15323448, study PRJNA562643) | freshwater metagenome | isolation source: river surface water | place: USA:Blue River Watershed | collected 2017-08-17
CACTTGCACGGAAAAGACTTTCAATTAGATAGTAGAAAATGTGCCAACACAAAATGGGAAACACTATTAGAAGAAGCTAACAAATGTGTTTTATTGTGCCATAATTGCCATATGGAAGAACATTACCCTCATCAAAATATGGTGGACCCAACAGGGTTCGAACCTGTAACCAACGAATTATGAGTTCGCTGCTCTACCCTTGAGCTATAGGTCCAATTTTAAACTTGGATTGATTTTGTTTGGCCCGGCTGGCAGGAATCGAACCCACATCGGACGCTTTAGAAGAGCGTTGCCTTATCCATTAGACCACAGCCGGTTATTTGGTACCCCTGCTCAGATTCGAACTGAGAGAACTTCTCCTTTTGAGAGAGATGACTTTACCAATTTGTCCACAGGGGCAAAACTGGTGCGAGTGGCCGGAATCGAACCGGCACGCCCGAAGGCGAGAGATTTTAAGTCTCTTGTGTCTACCTATTTCACCACACTCGCATGTTTCACATTATATACAAAAACACATCACTTTGTCTATAATACGATACAATATTAACCTGGTGCCCCAGGTGGGACTCGAACCCACAAAATACAGTTTCTAAGACTGGCATGTATACCAATTCCATCACCGGGGCAAATTTGGTGCTGCCTGTTGGAATCGAACCAACTTCAACGGCTCTTCAGACCGCCGCTATGACCACATCAGCTAAAGCAGCATGGTGCTCTTAATGAGAATCGAACTCATAATACATCCTTACCAAGGATGCGGTATGCCATTTACCTATAAGAGCAAAAATGGTGCATCGACAAGGGATTGAACCTTGGACCTTCGCCTTGTAAGGGCGTTGCTCTACCGCTGAGCTATCGATGCGGTTAAATTTAGGTCGGTCCGTTTCCGTTTCTGAAACCAATTTGACCACCTTCTTCTTTTATTCTTTTCAAAACATCTTCAAATAAAATTGGTTTGAAATCGGTTTGTTCAACACATACACAATGATATCTTGGGTCAATCACTCGACCACCATATCCATTATCTTTCATAACTCTATTTGAATGAAGATGACCATGAATGTTCACTCCAAACCTAGCGAGACTTTCAGTATGAATTGGAATATGTGAAAGAATCATACCATTCATTACATGATATGCTCGCAATTCTCTGAAAAACATTCGATATTCATCATCACGAAAAATATCATGGTTGCCACGAATCAAAACTTTATCACCATTTAAACGATGAAGAATTTTTAAAGATTTACGGTTAATTACCACATCACCTAAATGATAAACTTTGTCCGTAGGTTTTACAGTTTCGTTCCAAACTTTAACCATGTGTTCATCCATTTCTTCCGGAGTATCCCACGGTCTTAGTTTTGTTCCATCATCACGCAAGAATCGGCACACACCAGCGTGACCGAAATGCGTATCGCTTACCAGAAATACACTTGGCATATGCTTCTCCTCTAAAATTAAAAGTTGTGGGGTGAAAGGGGGAATCGAACCCTCTCTACCTGTTTCACAGACAGGTGTGCAGCCATTACACTACTAACACCATTGATTGGAGCGGAATATCAGAATCGAACTGATAACAGGAGATTGGAAATCTCTCGTTTTACCATTAAACTAATCCCGCATTGATATTAAAATAAACTCTTACAAATTCACTTTAATATGAGGACTCTTTCGAATCCTCACCCGTTATCACAGAACTGAGTAACGGTCAACCATAACTGTTTTCAGCATGATTGATTCTGGAGTAAATTCCTCCAGATTGCCAGACAACAATGGTTTGACAATTGCAGGACTAAATCCTGATACCAGAGCAGTTCCACTTTCGTCAAACTTCACTGGCACATTGTCGTGTGCGTTCAAGTTCCAAAATACGATTTTTGGCATTTCGTAACCTGCAGCTTTGTAACTGCGTTCAATCATCTGCATAGCAGAATCATCGAATGTCACACATTGGTCAAATTGCATATCTGATAGAATCAGAAGCATCTTTGGCATTTCTTCTTCTGGCACACCACCTTTGATTGCAACTTCTAAGATTTTCTTAATAGCTGCATGTAGGTTGGTGTTCATTTCCCATTGTGATTTTACCATTTGGTCAATCTTTTGGTTAATGTTGCCTTTCAAAGTAACCAATTGAGGTTTATTTGAAAAAGTCAGGAATGTATCTTTGAACTTACCAGTGTTTTTATCTGCAAGGTATAGACCAAGAGATACGGCAACATCAAGACAAGTCAAACTACCCTTACGACCTGCAATGCAAGTCATAGAACCCGACACATCAACCAGAGGAAGAATGTTTGCATCACCAACATAATTTGGCAATGCTTCCCATTGTTTCTGGATTAGGTCCAATTCAGTTTTGTCGAATTTAACACCGTAGCGACCGATTCGACCTTTCAATACATCATATGGGAATGCCACAGATGCATTTACTTTCACTTTTGGATCCTCACCCTTTACAAGTTTCTGCACATATTCTGCATACTTTGGAGTATGACGATTAAATGCTTTCTTGTAACGAGCCGATGCAACTGATGGAACATGTGAAAAGTTAATTTCGTCCCAAGAATTTGCACACATGTTTTGTTCTACCACTTTGGTCAATTCAACCAAGCGTTTACGATAGAACTTTGGAGACCAACCAAGGTAGTTACGCAATTCTACTGCGAAATCACCTTTACGAGGCATCCACTTTGCACATAGACCGTTATCGGCGTCAAGTGCATTTTTAATCATTTCAAAAGCCATTTGCTTCAGAAATGAAGATTCGACAACCAAGAGGTCGTCCCAACGACCAAGTTCTGGAACTTTAGTCATTAGTGCCAATGCGGCTTTGACATTGGTCTTTTCCAAATGCTTCAGAATATCACGGAAGATTTGGCGTTCACCTGCACCACCACGAGCGTCCCGTGACCATGCAGCGATTCTTAGTGCCACATTTGGATCCTGCACATAAGCGGCAGTAAAATCTGGCACAATGTTCTTACCACGGCTTGCACCGATTTTGAAGAACAGGTCAACCGCAGGGTTTGCGGTTTGTTTACGAGCTTTCATACCATTCTCGGTACGAGCTTCTTGATTCGCAACAGCGTTTACAAATGTGTTCATAATATTTCCTTTCAACAGGTTGAACTTTTCTTTATTTGCAGTAAAGTTTTTGAGTTGCTGAACTCAACCTAAAAACAACAGATTGGTCATCATCAAGGGAAATTACGCCCTCCTCCAGATTCGGGAGTTTTTTGGCGACCCGAAGGTCTTAGCAATTTAAGTTTTTGCTGAACCCAATCTATGAAAACAACGGGATAGTTTTCTACTTTTTGTTTTAAGTGAGAAATCGAAACTCACTTCGTCAGGCGAACCCGACCTTCCAGTATGTTTATAGCATGCTGAACCTATCCCTTTTTCTTTGAATGTGTCTATTATACACGATTCATTTTAATTGTCAAGACTTATCTCGGCAATTATATTGGAGCGGGCAATGAGGTTCGAACTCACGACCTATACCTTGGCAAGGTATCGCTCTACCAACTGAGCTATGCCCGCATTACTTCTTAACTATCGGATTATCTTCGATAGTTGTATCATATAAACCATGTTCTTGTGCAAAGTCAGTTAATGCCTGTAATGCACATTCTTCGGTTGATAATACATCCTGATAATCTGTTTTCTCTTTAGGTAAGTCTCTCTGAAATATGGCATCCCAACGGTTTGCATATTCTTCCTGACTTACACTAAATGGTCTTGGTTTACTTCCTTTTCCACCTTCATTCATATATTCTCCTACGCTACTTTCAAACCTTTAAATCTGTCTGCTGCATAAGAAGCCGCAAATGCTTCAGGTTTCACAAGAGGAATTACATTACAAGTACCACGAATGTAACCAATCGCTTCGTTGATAACACAGTTTGAACCGTGCATCTCACTTGGGTTAATATCCAAATGAACCTCAACTTGTCTGTCAACCAAAACATCAGCAAGTTTCAAATACAACTCACTTACCTTATAAACTTCATTCATCAGTCTATATCTAGGCTTATTTTGTTTTTGGTCGTAATCTCTTTCTCTACTTACTTCACCGAATAATTTACAACCATTGTTACCATTGATATGAACTACAATGGCAGTGATATAATCTGCGTACCAAACTTTATTCACTTTGACACGCTCTGAATCACAACCAATGTAAATCTTGGTTTCGGGTGTTTGTCCTTCGATGAAACTTCTTACTTCATCTAAATTGAGTTTACGCATGATTATTATCACTTTCTAAAAATTGGCATCCCGCTAGGGACTCGAACCCCAACCAACAGTTTTGGAGACTGCTATGCTGCCATTACACCAGCGAGATATTGGTACCGAGAGAGAATTTCGAAATCTCGACTCCCGCCTTATCAAGACGGTGCTCTTCCTCTGAGCTACCTCGGCAATACAACAGGATACTTTTTTTAGCGTGCTACCAATTGCACTAATTACGCAATGCGTAATGTTGGACTCGAACCAACAACCTCTGCTTTTCAAGAGCAAATTTGTTTGCTGTAAGTATCCTAAAACTTGGCACGCCGCAAAGGATTCGAACCCTCAACCCCAGCGTCCGTAGCGCTGTGCTCTAGTCCAATTGAGCTAACGGCGTATTGTTTGGTGGAGGATGAGAGAATCGAACTCTCAATCTCGGCTTGCAAAGCCGATGTTATCCCATTTAACTAATCCCCCATAATTTGGTCCGTGTGGCAAGATTCGAACTTGCGATATCTCCGCCCCAAACGGAGTGACTTGACCGGGCTAGCCTACACACGGATAAAATTTGGTGCCGGAGAAAGGAATCGAACCCTCGACCTTCTCATTACAAGTGAGCTGCTCTACCAACTGAGCTACTCCGGCATTAACTGGCTGTCTAGGTAGGGCTCGAACCTACGACCAAATGATTAACAGTCATCTACTCTACCAACTGAGCTACTAGACAATAAAACTGGTTGCGGGAGTGGGAATCGAACCACACCTGGTAGGCTTATGAGACCTATGAGTAACCACTACTCTATCCCGCTATAAACTGGCGGTTCGTAGGAGAATCGAACTCCTGCAGCCTCTTAGACAGAGAGGCATTCTACCATTAAATTAACGAACCAATATAGAAATTCACTTTTGAAATAAATTTTTATATTGGTAGGGGCACAGAGAATCAAACTCTGGTTTACCGGTTAAAAGCCGGTTACTTTATCACTAAGTTATACCCCCAAACTTTTGTGGTGGTGATGGAAGGATTCGAGCCTTCAACCTACTCCGTATGAAGGAGTTGCACTACCATTGTGCTACATCACCAAAAACAACAGGTTAGTTTTTTGCGTTTTATGATTACAAGTCATATGCATAATATTTGCTGAACCTAACCTAAACTGGTGGGGATGGAAGGATTCGAACCTACTCACCCGAAAGAACTGATTTACAGTCAGCCGCCACTCTCCAACTTAGCCGCATCCCCTTTATCTACCATATCAAAGTGTTATCTGTCAATTCGTGACCAATGTAGCTAACACTCACAAGCGAATAACGGTTATATCAGGACCTGTCCCTCGCACAGTTAGGCCCGCATAGTCATGGCGTCCCATGACGATACCCTGATAACACTTTGATATGGTACACCGTACCAGAATCGAACTGGTCTTTCCGCCTTGAAAGGGCAGCGTCCTAACCGATAGACGAACGGTGCAAAATCAATCCAAATTTTTAAAGAACATCTGATTTCTCAGTCAATGCATGTATTATACACTAACTGGCCGAATAGTCAAGTTGTATTTTTACAACTACTACTTTTGTATCCAATTGGAGTGTAGGGTGAGAATCGAACTCACGAACCACAGTTTTGCAGACTGGTACCTTACCATTCAGTCACCTACACACATGTTGGCGGTGAGTATTGGATTCGAACCAATGAACCATTTTACTGGTTGACGGTTTAGCAAACCGTTGCAATCGACCAACTCTGCCAACTCACCATATAGAAACTCTCTGATGGATTTGCACCATGTAGTAACCTATTCTTCCTTGTGGGTCCTCGCATTGGTCGACTTTGGCGAGTATTTCCATTCTCAAGTGTAGTTACTCAAAGAGTTTTTATATGGCGGAAGCGGTGAGATTCGAACTCACGGAACATTTCTGTTCGTCTGTTTTCAAGACAGGTGCAATAAACCGGACTCTGCCACGCTTCCAATGTTTTGGCAGGGGATACTGGATTCGAACCAGTGATGACGGCTTCAAAGACCGCTGCCTTAGACCAGACTTGGCTAATCCCCAACAAAATCAGATATAATTTTTTAAAGAACAATTTTTAGTAAAACACTAAAACAAAAAACCCGAACTTTTTAGGGTTCGGGTCTTGTGTTTTAATTCTACTCGGGATTATTTTCTAATCTTCCCGTCCTTCACAAGACCCTACATTATTTCCAATAAAGCCTAAATTCTCGCTTCTTGGTGTTGAGCGATAATCGGCCTGCCATGCTGATGAGAGCATAGAACATGGCGTTGAGAAATGTTTTAGAGTGTTTATCATAGTTTTAGTATTGTATAGGAGTATATAGTAAAAGTCAAGCCTTTTTTCCACATACTCCTAATTTTTTTTACTGTTTACCTAATTTTATTTGTAGGCATATTGCCATTGAGTGAACCATCCATCTTACGATAGAGCAAATAATCATCTTCAATGGTTGCATAACCATCAAAAAAGTAAGAATCCAAATTTTTTAGTCGAGGTAAGTCTCTTTCATCAAACTCGCTGATGTTCGCAACTTGCTGACCTAACCATTTTGAAGCATTATAATCAGAATGTTGCACAATCAGCTGTGCTTCTTCTTCATTTTCTGCTTCAACCAAGTGGACTTCGTAAAAAGTGTTCACGGTTTCAACGACAAATTTCTTTTTCATATCAACTTCCAAGTGTAAACTCAATATTTTTCACAGAATCGAAACGGAAACTTCGCCAATCTTGTTTTTCAATGTCAAAAACTGCAATTGATTCATCGGATTGTGCTTTCCCGGTGTTTTTTGGTGATTTTTCACTTGGGATTTTTGATTCCGCAAGTGTGCAAACCATTTTTCGCTCGGTTCCGTCTTTTTTAGTGAACACAACCGTCACTTCTTCGTCACGGAGTAACCCACGCAACCATTCCCGACCTTCGGGAGTGTTCACTTGACTGCCTTTTGGTTCATTCATCGATTCATCCTCATCAATTTCATCATCTTCTTCCCATTCGGCTTCTTCTTCGAGCCTTTCCCTCAGGTTCCATTCTTCAATGATATCTTCGGGAATGTCATCCAACGAATCTAGGTCACTATAATTGTAACATTCATCTGAACCATACTCAAAACGACCAATGAATTGCATTCCTTCTTCGTGATAGTTACCAAAAATTGTTACGGACTCATCTTGCGAAATAAATTCATACAATGCGATTGGAGGTCCCCACGGTGAATCAAACCAAAAGCGAATGCTCAGGTTGTCCTCATCATATTCATCAACTGTCCAATCTTGTGCATCACAGTTCCATTTGCAACCCCAATTATCAATCGACCAGGAATACCAATCACTATATCCGTATTTTTCTTCCAACTCCGCATTAGTGTGATTATGTGGTACATTACCAACATCTTTCAACTCTTGTGGACATGGTCGAAAAAAATCAAACCATTCTTTACCATTGTTATCGTTTAGAAATTTTTCAAACTCACGAACCTTTTCCTTAGGACCAACCATTTCAAAGGTATTATTGCACCAATTTGGCATAATATAAACTCACTTTCTATGTGTTTGCAATTGATTCAGCGTATGCTTTCAGTTTTTTAATTGTAACATAAGACAATGCTCGTTTGAGGTATTCTTCAAACCATTTACCTGATGTTTCAGTTTTCTTTAGAACGCAACCATACAACCCGGCACCTGTCAAATTTTTGATATATGCCTCAGGGTCACCAAGAATTGCCTCATAATGTTCATCATATATGGGCAAACCATCTTCACTTTTCCTAAAAAAAGCAATATGATACATGTTACCAATTTGATTACCATCAATTGGTTTTGAATTCGCATATTCACTATCAGATTTAAATTCCCAACAACTGATAATTAACTCATCATCATTGTCACCTGGTAGAAAATATATTCCATCATATTCGTTAGGATGTAATTTAACACCTTCACCCATAGGAAAGTTCCTTTCTTATCGCAATGGTTTCGGTTTTGCGGTTGTAAGTTTTTTCACTTTGCACAACACGCATACGATATTTAGGACTGCGTAAGTCCTTTGCGACAAGATTTCTCGGTTTAATTATTTTTTGCAAATTCTTCATCCATTTGCCTCTTCATTTTTCCTAACATTTGTATCATAAAGGACATTTGTTTATCAATATCCACATTTTGTTTTTGGACACAATATGAATCCACTTTCAACTTTGAAGATACGGATTGACATTCTTTCAAACTTGAAAATGTATTCGGTGCTTCTTGAATACCATTTGAGGTTACAATCATCAATGCAAAAACTAAACTGTTCATGTTCTCACCATTAAACCAACAATATAAATTCCCAACAAACCTGCATTAACTGTAATCATTGCTTTGTCTTTAATGAGAAAACCCCACCACAAAAACAAAGCGGCACCCAAATTGAGTAACCAAATATTCAATGGGTCATACATTAAGGCGGTTGCCAAGGCGCCACACAAAGTAACGCCAGTAGCAACCCACTTTACCTTACACCGAAACAACATATGGTTTATTCCATTTTCCAACATTAATATAGAAATAATAAGCGGTATTAAAATAATCAGTCATAGCATCGGACTCATCATAATAATCTGCCGCCATTAGCGCTTCTTTCAATTCTTTTAAAGCAGCAAGTGCCTTAGGACGGTCTTTATAGTGGTCATCCAACCAGTAGGTATTTACTTGAATTCGGTCACCACCAAAATCAATAGGACCAGATTTAATATTCAGGCTAATTGCGGTGTGATTTTGTACCGACAGCGAACCTTTTAAACCATACTTTTTAAGAATTGGTTTCACTTTATCAGCGATAACTGCTTTCTTTTGTTGATTCATATATGCCATTATAAAATCTCCTTAATTACATTGACCAATAGGATTCAGAGGAAGGCGAGCAATAATACGGAGTATCATAACGCTCTTGAAATTCTTTACCACCAATCAGATTCTTTTTGGTAACATAGGTTTCAAAAACTTTAACAATCAAACCTCTTTCACGATTTGATTCGGCAACCGATTCAATATAATCTTTGGTTACAGGGTCAAAATCGATTTTTTCAACCAGACGGACACCTTCTTTGGTACGGCGGTCAGTTTTGTAAATTTCGAGGGTGTATTCTTTTAAAGCAGACATTTGCGTTTCCTTCTCAATCATCATAGGAGTATTATATACCCGGACTGCCGAATTGTCAACCAGCGTTCCTGGCTGGTGTTGCAAAAAAGCAACAGTCTAGGAAGCGCATCCTATCGATGCCGAGAGAGACTGAATTCCACGCAACTTGTCAGGACTCACTTCAAGGATACGCTGTCTCCGAACGCCATACCAATCGATGGTAAAGACTTCATTGTGGCCGATATCTTCACATAGTCCTAACTCATTGATTCGAACATAGGTTGGTTCGTGCATATACTTTAACATTGTCCTTTGCATGGTAACATTGTTGGTGTTAATATGCACTCGGTTGTTAAAGAAACCTGTAGGTGCCCATTGAATGTATACCTGGTGTCCGCCATCATTGGCAGAATCTTTTTCGAGCCGTTGCAGAAATCGCAATATCTCCTTTTTGTATTCAGGATTCCATTTGACTTCGTAATCAACCATCAGGCGAACCATTTGAGAATCCGATGGCACAACTTTGACCTCTCGAATTATCACATCCAGACCGGACTGCCGAATTTGAGAAAAGTAATATTGAGTTACCTTTTCTCTTTGAATCAAGGCAGTTTTTGCCGTTTGGTGTTTCATTAACAAGTCACTACCATTCACCTGTATCGTTTGTGAATCACCTTGTAGTTTTCTCATAAACTTCAATGGCGAAACTTTTGCGGTTACGGTACACGACACCGATTTATCTTTTTGGCAGTTATCAATCTTATATGAATTGACAACGCCAGAAGAATAAGATGCCACCAGGTTTCGAATCACTTGGTCGTTTCTTACAGTTTGGTCAGACAGAACCAAAACACCTACCGCTTTCTGAACCGCAGAATTTAATGCAGATTCAACGGCTTCGTTTTGATTTTTTCCAACACCTTTGGATGTAACTGTGATTTCTTCAGGCACCGATTCACTCATGGAGAATTGGATGCCTTTGAAGATTAATGCGACATATTCAAGTGGTGTGAAAGTTTGGGCTGATACTGAGGATGCCACGAACAGGCATCCAATCAGGAGTTTCCTCATATCAGTTACCCATTAGGGCACGGACTTGATTTGCAGCTGCAACTTCTTTCACGCCAGTCTTTACTACGACCAGAACAGTTTGGGTTTGTGTGTCAAATGATTTAGATTCGATATGAACACCTTTGAGAATACCTTTAGACTTGGTCTTGATATCTTCTTGCACATTGGATGCAATCTTTGAATTAATCTCATTTTCAGATTGACCATTACGGGTCAGACCTTCTTGGAGAGATTCATAGACTGTTTTCTTGAAGCGCTCAGAGTCCAACTCATTCTTCATAAACTCGACCATCTTTTGCTGGGCACGGAGTTTAGCGATAATGAACGCTTCTTCTTGTCCAGATGGGAGAGTGTTGGTCATACGGGCAGAACCAGATGCCGTCATAGATTGGAACTTACCTTCTTTGTCATAAGTGATTTTAATTTCACCACCCATAAACTCAGAGGTTACCGAATCGTTTTTCTCAATTCGTTTATCACCAAATGGCAAACTAGAACATGCCGAGAGTAAAACTACTGCCGAGACTACGGCTAATTTCTTTAACATTTAAAACTCCATAATATAAATTTCACAGTTTACAGAATACTACATTCTTACCACTTTGTCAAGACAGGCGCAACATATTTACCTCAACGGTTCCGGCGCTGTTTTATATTCGCACCAGTTATAGCAAGAATTAGAATAATCACTAATACAATCGCAATTGGAATCCAGAGTGGCGCCAATACCCACCACCAAGACCAATCGATATATCCCGTTAGTTTCAAGGTAATAAAGACAATGGCCAAAAGACCACCAAATCCAATACCATTCGAATTATTTACTTTTACCTCAGACATATTTACTCCTTATCGCCTCAATGGCGGCTTCTCTTTGTTTCGATTCCATTTTCATATCGGCAACATCTTCCATTACAGTTCCAATATCGACCATACCAGTCACAATCGCCGATACAATCAACGCATGGAGTTCTTCGCCATGGAGGGAAATAGGATTCTTTTCATCAAAGGTAAAATCCATACCTTCTCCATTCCACCATTCACTAAAATGGAGGTTCACTTTACTCAATCCTTGGGATTCATAGATTCCGGTAATAGAGTTATTTCTAAAGTTCTTCATAGTATACCTAACCTTTCAATGCGACACCGCAATTATATTCTGTCTCCGCCACTCCGTCAAGCTCTTAAAATATCATTGCCGCCAGAGAGGCTGCATTCCATGCCGAGACAAACAGATATAACCACCCAATTATCTGGCGTTCCTCATCTTCGAAACATTCCATTGCCCATTTACCACAAAGAATCATAAATGTCAGATTGAGTAAAAACAGTATTTCATTCATATAAACCTTTGTAAAATATCTTTGGCTTCATCAATACTCTGTACCTCATCAAGGAACGCCCATTGCATACATTCTATGAGTGAATGACAATCCCTCTGGTCATTCATAGGTAGTGAAGATATAAACCTTTGCACTCCCTCTTTACTTTCAATTGCCCACATAATATCGCATAGTGCTATCTGTTTAGGTGTCAAACCTTGAATTTCGATATTCATAGAAAGAATCCAGAAATGAAAACTATAAGGGCAAACACGATTATTAGCGGTTGCACAATATAGTATAATAGAAAACCTTCGATATTCATAACCAACTCCTATAAGTGATTTCCTGGCCGGAAAATTTTTTTGGCTAACCGAAGCCAGGCAATCAAAATTTGCCTAAGAAAAGAGACAGCGAATGGATTGTTAAGCAAAAGTAGACCTACTTTAACAATCCTTTTCCGACTGTTCCACCGCTACTTTTCGCCTATATTATACCACTCCGAAAGTGTCGCTATAATTAGTCAGCACCTCTATGATAGCCGTCTCGGTCATTTCAAATCGATTGGCTAATTCCATTATAGTCAAGCCCTCATAATCATAGGCTTCACAAATACTCATTACTAATTCTTTCATTTTACCCATTGTAGCCTTTCTTTTAGTAATTCCATATATTGGCTAATCTGGTTTAGGATTGGCCAGATGGAAATAATTTCTCCAAATATCATGCATATTCTCCATTGAGTTCGGA
>JACCDV011090948.1_pt1 | contig 12510 bp, 11 predicted proteins | sample 7446131 | NCBI WGS metagenome assembly JACCDV01 (sample SAMN15323448, study PRJNA562643) | freshwater metagenome | isolation source: river surface water | place: USA:Blue River Watershed | collected 2017-08-17
CAGGGAGGTCTATGCGGACCTCCTCGCAAGCCAGTTGGTGGTATTCAAACACCTCGAGACTATTGCCTCCGAAGTGGGTCTTCTCGAAACACTTACCGGCATTGAGCGCGCCGAAGCCATGAAGGCGGACCTCGATGAGCTTGGGTGCGGCTTGCCCCACATCGAAGCGTCCATTCATGCGATCCACCTAAACAGACTGGATCGAAAAGGAATTCTTGCTCACATGTACGTGCTTCACATGGGCGACCTTTTTGGTGGCCAGATCATGAAGAAGCTTCTCCCCGGCTCATGTCGGCGCTATGAGTTCGATAACAGAACCGATCTAATTCACGCGATGCGTGCATTGCTGACTGATGATTTGGCCGCAGAGGCCAATGTCGCGTTCGAATACGTCTTGAGGCTATTTGATGGCATCGCAGAAGAGCACAATATTCGAGCTTCTTGACGAGTGTCGGGAAGGATTGATTGCACAGCTGGACGAGTATGACCGCTACGACGAGGGCCACGATTTTCCGTGGGATAACCACCTCTGGCGTGGTGCTGCATTCAGGCGCGCACACCTCGACGTCGTAGACCTGCGTGATACGCGCAAGCTGTACATGATGCACTTGTGCGTTTTCCCCCATACGAATGATCCCGCTCCGATCTTTGGCTTCGACCTAATCGCTGGTCCGCGAAAGGTTACCGGCGCGTTCCATGACTTCAGCCCCGTGGATGATCATCCTCTGTGCCACTGGTTCAAGGATGCAGTCTCTGATCTCGAATGGAGCAAGGAGCGCGAGTTGCCCGATTGGGCGCGTCGCATCTTCAGTGGATCGATGGTGGCGGCGGGAAACATCACGGACCCGCAAGAGCTGAAGACTGTCGTCGAGCTCGTCCAGCAGACGCTATCCGTATACCTGAGCGGTGTAGGATCAGCTACGGACAAGGACTACACAGAGCAGCAGAACAATTACTGCCATTGGCAAAAGCACAACCCGCACACGCCACGGGTGATGGAGTCACTTGGGTTTGAACCTGAGATGATCCAGAGATTTATCAAGGAATGTTTGTTCCCAGAAATCTAATGACTTTGAAGGCCTCCAAATGTAAGGAGATTGGAGATAGCTATGGTCAGGTAAATGGCAAAGATTCAACTCTCGACATTCAGCGGCATTCTTCCTCAGGTGTCTCCGCGCCTGCTGCCTGAGCAGCACGCAACGATTGCCGAGAACGTTCTCTTCGAGCGAGGTCGCCTCTCTGGCATTCGCTCGACGGTCAATGCCAACGACCACAACAGCGTCAGCTTTACCGTTCCTGTGGGAACGAAGACCATTTACCGCCATCGTGATCGGCAGGGGAATGGATACTGGCTTGCATGGGATGAGCATGTCCATGCAGCCCCGAGCCCTATCGCGGAAGACCCGTACGACCGTCTGTATTGGACTGGGCAGTCGTATCCGCGCCTATCTCTCGGCACTGAGGTGGCCACTTCTAGCAACCCGTTTTACGACCCGTCGACATCGCGGAAGCTTGGCATCCCCAATCCGACAGAAGCGCCGACCGCATCTATTGTTACGCCGAGCACTGATGAGACCTTAACTCCTGCAAGTAGGGCGTATGTCTACACGTGGGTCTCTGGGCTTGGTGAAGAGAGCGGCCCCTCTCCTGCATCTAGCATCATCGACGTGAAGAGCGATGAGATGGTGACGGTTACGCCTCCACCAAGCGTTCCGTCTTACATCTATAACACCCAATCAGCTCCAGCGAAGAAGCGCATCTATCGCACCAACGTCAACGGCGAGTTTCAATTTGTTGGCGAGTTGATGGCGTATGAGGCATCCCTCGTTGACAGTAAGCTCGATGAGGCGTTGGGCGAAATCATTCCGACTGATGGATGGTCACCCCCGCCGGACAACTCCGCATCGTCTCCGGACGGCCCGCTGCTTGGCCTTACCGCGATGCCCAATGGGATGCTGGCTGGCTTCGCTGGGCGTTCTGTGTTCTTCGCTGAGCAGTTCATGCCGCACGCATGGCCGAAGGCGTACAGCCTAACGGTCAAGTCTAAGGTCGTGGGCCTAACCTCCATCAGCATCGGTCTCATGGTCCTGACGCAGGGCAAGCCAGTTCTCATGACTGGCTCGTCTCCTGCGGGAATGGGTGCCGTGGAGATCGACAACGACCAAGCCTGCGTATCAGCACGATCCATCGTCGATATGGGCGACGTCGCCGTATACGCATCTCCGGACGGTCTGGTGGCAGCTGGCGAGAACGGCGTGAACCTCGTCACCGAGGGTGTCTTCACCCGCGAGCAGTGGCAGGCCCTAAAGCCTGAGAGCATCCACGCCTACAAGTTTGAGGGCAGGTACGTCTTCTTTTAAGACACGGGAACGGTGCAGGGCGGTTACGTCCTTAATACGCGCACCCAGAACCCTGAGCTCGTCACGCTCAACTTCTACGCCACGGCGGGTTACAACGATCCAGTCGAGGATGCCCTGTACCTCGTTTTCGTCGAGAGCGGGCAGGGGCGCGTGAAGAAGTACAACGCGGGTACGCCACTGACATATACGTGGCAGTCGAAGGAGCTCCGCCTCGAGAACCCGATCTGCCCCGGCTGTGCTCTGATCGATGCAGAAGCCTATCCGGTGCAGTTCACGCTCTATGCGGACGGCCAGCAGAAGCACACGCAGTCCGTAGCTGACGGCAAGATGTTCCGCCTTCCCGCAGGATATCGGGCCAAGACGTTTCAGGTGAAGGTGTCTGGCGCAACTGAGGTCAACCAGATCATCGTTGCTGAGAACCCATCGGAGATTAGCGAGTGACGTCTCTACCGAAGACCCCGATCAAGGGCGATCCGGAGACCCGTCGCTTTCTTGAGGCCGTGCGCCAATACCTGACGACAGTCGGGAAGGACGCGCTTACAGTCCAAGACCTGAAGGACATTGGCTTCTGGGACCGCAATGGGATTACGGTCCCCGGCACTAGCACCGGCACTGAAGAGGTTGTTGCAGCGCCGACAGTTCCGTTCAACCTGACGACGTCTGGCGCATTCGAGAACATCATCCTCGAGTGGGAGTACACCGAGTACGCCGGTCACGCGTGGACCCGCATCTATCGCTCTGAGACCAACCTATTCGCGAATGCGGTGGTGGTCGCGAACGTCAACGCGAAGATTTATGCCGATCCTGTAGGGCCGGGACGGACCTACTACTATTGGGTCACCAACGTAAACAAGAAGGGCGTGGAAAGCGCGCCTAACGCGACCGCTGGCACGCAGGGACAGACCGCGCAGGATGTCGGCTACATCCTCAGCATTCTGAATGGCGCGATCACCGAGTCGCAGCTGTACCAAACGCTTGGCGCTCGGATCAATCTGATTGACGCTGCCAGCTCTGTGCCGGGAAGCGTCAACGCCCGCCTGACGTCTGTTCAGAACACCCTGCAGACGCAGATCACAGCCAACGGCTCTGCAATCGTAACTTTGCAGCAGACCGATGCAACGCAAGCCACGCAGATCACTGCTCTTGGAACGCGTGTCGGCTCCGCAGAGTCGAACATCACCAACCTGCAGTCGACGACCTCGAGCCAAGCAACCAGTCTCTCGAGCCTAACGACGCGCGTTGGCTCTGCCGAAAGCAACATCACCAACCTGCAGTCGACGACGTCGTCGCAGGCGACGCAGATCACAAACCTCACGTCGACCGTCAATGGATACTCGACGTCGATCCAGACCCTGCAGACCACAACCAACGGCCTGTCTGCTCAATACACCGTCAAGATCGACAACAACGGGTACGTGTCTGGCTTTGGTCTTGCTTCGACGGCGACCACAGCAACGCCGACATCCTCGTTTATTGTGCGCGCAGACCGGTTCGCAATTGCCAGTCCCTCCGGTCCCGGCGTGTCACCGGCTACTCCGTTCACGGTCCTCACCACGGCGCAGTACATCAATGGCGTTCTGGTGCAGCCGGGGGTGTACATCACCAATGCGTCGATCATGGATGGTGCAATCACCAACGCCAAGATCGGCAACGCGGTAATTGACAACACAAAGATTGCGAACGCGGCAATTGCCACAGCCAACATCGCTGACGGCGCAATCACCAACGCGAAGATCGCTGACGCATCGATCACCCGCGCGAAAATCCAGAGCCTGTCGGTCACAACGGCAGATATTGATAACGCCGCGATCACTAGCGCCAAAATCGCGGATGCCGCTGTGCAGCGTCTTAAAATCGCTGGCAACGCCGTAACTCAGCCAATCAACTACACGACGTCTGATGTGACCGTCACATCAAACGCCACGCTCAGTAGCGGTGGTTATGGCTATTACTTTGTAGGCATCGACAACGGGTCTTATGAGTATGAACCCCAAATAGGCTATTACTATGTAGGTCCCTACATGGGTTCCTATGAGTATCAATACCAGCCTCCCGGCATGTCGGGTGGCCAGACCGTACTGGAGACTGGCTTCATCACGGTTGGCGATTCAATCGGCGGGTCGCTGATGGTTGTCTTCTATGGCTTCGTTGACGCGAGTGCGGTGACGGACGCTGGCCAGCTTATTGGTCTCTACGCAGATACGGGTGGTGGATATCAGAGCATTGGTGTAACGCAAACCGGCGCGACCACAAGCAGCGGCAACACGCGCTCAGTCATCCCGTGCGTTCTTGCCAAAACGTTGTCAGGCGTTCAGCAGGTGCGTCTGAAGGTTGTAGCTGGACGGGCTCTTGTCGGAAGCAGTGGCGTTTACGCCAACAGCACACTCCGAAATATCACGCTATCTGCATTGGGTGCAGCACGATGAACACAGCATATTTCCGCGCTGACGGCGCGTGCATTGGAATTATCGATGGTGAAGGCGTGGAAATGGAAATCCCGAACGCTGCCCATGTTGTTTCCGTTGCCACTGACGTCAGCCCAAATCTTATTTGGTGTGATGAGAACGGTATCGTTCATCCAAAAAATAAGTTCGAGATTGTTGTAGCCACAAATACTGTTTCCGGCATTCCAGTAGGCACAAGGGTGCACCTGCCAAATGAGTCTGTGGACATTGACGACGGCACGCTTGAGCTAGAAGTGGCAATGCCGACGACGATGCTGGTGATCCTCGAGCATCCGCGCTACCTCACTGAGCAGGTGGAGGTTTCTTGTGAAGGTTAAAATTGATCTCGACTATCGCGAGCTCCGTCGCAACGAATATCCGGCACTAGCGGATCAGCTTGATGCCATCTGGAAGGGTGGGCAGGCAGAAGAAGAAATGCGCCAGAAGGTGCTCGCGGTTAAAGAGAAGTATCCGAAGACTGATGCTGTATCCAGCTGACCCGATCCGTCACTCAGAAGCTTTGCATCACGGACTGCACGTCGTTAAGCGTGAGACTGATGCTGAGTGGTGTGTGGAGCAGATCGTCACATCACTGCAGGAGTGTAAGTCATTTCTCTTCATGGATTCTTTCGATCCGCAGAGTTTTGTTGTATTGACGGAGTGGCAGTGTCCTTACACGAAACAACGCGTCCTTGAAGTACAAGCTGCATATAGCCCAAATGGCAATGCGATGGTCAAGTACTCAGCGGACATTGATGCGATTGGTCGTGAGGCGGGATGCTCGAGAATTGAGTTCTCTTCTCCGCGAGAAGGGTTTAAGAGACTTGCAGGTCGACACGGATACGAGCCGGTCTGTGTGACGTACAGGAAGATGTTGTAATGGGTAAGGTTAAGAAGCCGGACGAATCCCCAGAGACCCGCGCTCTAGCGGAGGTCGCGGCGCAACGGTTCAACCGTTACAAGGAAGTCTTCGCTCCACTCGAAGACCAGTATATTGCTGACGTGTTTGCTGTTCGCAATCCTGCTAACTACGAGCAGGCTGGCGGACTGGCCTCTGCTGCGTACCAGCAGGAGTTTCAGAAGGCGAACGAGAACCTTTCTGGTCAGATGTTCCAGCAGGGTGTCGACCCAACGTCGGGCGCGTTCCAAGAGAACAGCGCCGCTCTGCGTCGTGCGGCAGCGGTAAAGCAGGGGCTCGGTGTCGGCACAGCAAAGATCGAAAACACAGACCGCTTCTATCGTGGCCTGCAGGGCATTATTCAGATGGGGCAAGGGCAGGCTGCTGACGCAATCAGCGGTATGGGTAATATCGCCACTAACGCTGAAGAGCGCGCTCGCACCAATGCGGCTGCCGCATTTGATAGAGGCTCGGCTCTGCGTAGCGGTGTGGCGGCTGGCATCGGATACGTCGCAAGCCCGTTTGTTGATCGTAGGATGAGCGCAGCCAATCCAGCACCGGCAATGCCGACCACGCCGAAAACGGGGGGCTAACCGATGGCCGTTTCTAACGAATTCTATGACGCTCTGAATAGCTGGGGTCTTAACGTCCCCAACAACTTCTACAGCGTATTCGGTCAGCCTGCAGCTCCAGCTGCGATTGCAACCGGCACAGCTCCGTCTGGCGGGCTCTATGGGCCGACGCTGACATATACACCGCAGCCGAGCGCATTCTCTGCGGTGAACCCGTACGCGTATCAGGAAAACAAGAAGACTGGTGCGCAGCAGCTATCTGCTGATGTTATCCGCGCTCAGTACGAGGATTACAAAAATCGGTTTGCTCCCATCGAAGACTTCGCTGTGCGGTCACTAACGCGCACTGGAACAATGGATGGGCAGTATGACATCGCTCGCTCGCGTCAAGCGGTACTTGACGCCGGTAAAAATCTGCAAGGGCAGCAGGAGCGCGCGATGGGTCGGTACGGACTGTCGATGACAGCTCCAAACATTGCCACCTCCAACCAAGTAACTGGCGGTGTTGTGGCTGGTATGAACCAAGCGCGAATGGCAGACGCTGATCGTCGACTGCAGATGCTTGGTGGCGGTGGCGGCGCTGGTGCCGCAGGAACGCGAGGTTAAAGATGGCCGGTCTTATTGGTGTAGGTCGCAGCACTCTTGGTCAGGCAAGTGGTGGTTTCCAAACCGTCGCTGGTCTTGAGGGTGCGCGCAACAACCTAATGACGCAAATGAAGTCAGCTCGTGAGCAACAGCGTGCAAGCGCTGTCACCATGGGCGCAGGTCTCGGCGCATCGATTGGTGCCAATAATGCATTGAAGGCTGGGATGCTTGGAGCAAAGAGCGCTGCCGCTTCTTCTGCACCAACTGCCGTTGTTGGAGCCGCGACCGCTCCCGGCGCTATTGCGCCCGTCGCCGTTGATGCAAGCCTTGCTGGTGCCCCTAGTCTCGCGCTCCCCGGCATGGCACCAGCCGCTGCAGCCACAGAAGCTGCTGCCGCAGGTACAGCTGCGGGGACGACAGCCGCCGCAGGTACTGCTGCTGCAGCCGAGACGGCAGCAGCCACAACCGCAGCAACCGGAGCGGCTGGGTCTGCGGCTGGAACGATGGCAACCATTGGCGCAATCGCAACTCCTCTCCTGATCGGCGCTGGGGCAGCACTTCTGCTCGATAGCGTTTTCGATATTTTTTAAGGTCTTGTAGATGATCGATCCAGCACAGTCCTTCGGCAACGCCCTCAATCAGGGCCTTGGCATCATGAAGTCCTACCGCGAGGAAGCGCGGGAGGCTGAGAAGGACGCATTCGAGCGTTCGATGATCCTGAAGGCGGCTGAGCGCGATGACGCTCGCTTTGAGCGGGAAAAGACAAAGTGGGGCTGGGAAGATGAGGATCGTGACTACACGGTAAACACCCTTCGTCCGCTAGAGCTGCGCGGCGCGCAGGCTGACGTAAAAGTCAAAGAGACAAACGCTGAGTGGCTTCCGAAAGAGAAGCAGCAGGACTTCACAAAAGGCGAAGTCGAGATCGCCAACACGCGGGATATGATCCGATCCCGCCGCGCGGGTGATGCCCGTGAGGCTGGTCGCTATTCGATGCAGCGCGCCGAGTTCAATGCCGCTCAGCGCGAACGCCGCGAACGTGAAGGCGCTCGCGAGCTGATGATGTGGATCAAGACCGGCGGTCGAGCTGGCGATATCAGCAAGACGGCTGGTACACGCTTCACGCCAATGAAGTTCATGGGCCTTGCTGGAATGTCACCTCTAGCCACTCAAGTTCTCGAGAAGATCGGTAAGAACGACTATAGCTGGGTAAATGACCCTAAGGCGAATGCCGCCGTGCGCGGACTTGCCGCGTCGATCAATACACAAAGCCAGCAAAAGCTTGGGTTCGTCCCCGGCACAGGAACAATTGACCGCTTTGTCGGCGGCAAGGGTGGAACCATCAAGCTGAACTATGTCGGCAAAGATGCTAAGACTGGCAAGCTTCGCTCGATGTGGGTCGATGTTAAAGCCGATAAACTGTTCAACAATGCCAACATCATGACGCAGACGTTTAGTCGCATCGCCCGCGATCCAAATGCACGTAGCGCCCTGACGACGATGGTTCAGCAGCAAGACCCAGAGTTCTTCGCTGAAGTGGCAACCAGCATGAGCCCGACGATCAAGCCGCAGATGGAGGCGCTTACGAAGCGTCTCGAGAAGCTGCAGCCGGGGACGAAATCTTACAACGACACGGTTGCAGCTATGGACAACCTCGCTGCTCGAGCTACTGGCTCGACGTTGTTTGATGCGTTTTCAAAAATTGGCGGTGGCGTAAACGTTCCGGCTCACTATCGTGCAGTCGAACGCCAGCGCCAAAAGACCCCGCAGTACGCGAACGCCCCAACTGAGCGCATCATCAACGACATGAACACGTATGTCGGTGCCGCGATGGCGTCAGACAAAAACTACACTCGCGCAATGAACCGTCTCTATGGAGTTGGTGGTTGGAAGCCTAAGTTCGATGCAAACCGTGGTTTCCTTGTTCGCGATGAAAACGCGCTTTGGAATGGACTTGCGCGCTGATTGACCGTAATGGTCATGCATAGCATTTGATGGGGTAATTGATGGCGGGATTTGGCCTTCTCGATCTTGGGATTTTCTCGAACAAGGAAGAGAAAAAGCCATCAACCCAAAAGCCTGCGGCTCCTGCGCGGACTACAGTCGCAGCTCCTACGCAGAAAGCTAAGCCAGCTGGCGGTTATGGCGACCTTTCGTTGTCGATTTTTGACGACAAGCCGACTCGCGCCTCAGCTCCTCAGCCAACCACAACCCGCACTGCCGCTCCATCTGTGACGGGGCTGCGCTCGCAGCTCGGAAGCATTGATCGCGAGCTCGCCACTCTGCGCTCTAAGAAGCCATCACTGGCCTCAGTTGATCCGCGCTTCGATCCAACAACGGCGCGCCGTCGTGAGCTTGAAGAGCAGCGCAGCCGATTGACGCAGCGCATTGACCGCATCTCGCGTACCGGTCAGGACTACGCAGATAAGAACGATCCCGGCACTTTCGACACGCTCCGCAACAGTGCTGCCGGTGTCGCACGCGGCCTCACCAATCTGACGTTTGGTTTCGCTGGAGACGTTGCCAAGTTGGCCGGTGCTGGTCCAGACAACTTCCTATCCTCCATCGACAATTGGGTAGAGAAGAACGTTGCTGACGCAATCGAGACAACTGGCGGTCGTCAGCGTCGCGAGGACGCGGCGCGTCGTTCTGCCGAGGCAGGTCGAAAGGCAGACACTGGTGGAGCGACAGGCTTTGCCAAGGGTATGGCCGCTGAAATCTCGTCGACGATTAGGGAGAGTGCAAGCAGGCCCGGCGACGTAGCATTGCCGATGATCGCTGAGCAGCTTCCAAACATGCTCGGCATCACCGCTGTCGGTCGTACGGTCGCGAAGCGTGCCGGAACAAAGGCGCTGGCAAAGGGCGCTTCAAAGCAGGTGGCTGAGCAGGCCGCGAGGAAAGCTGGAACGCGGGCTGTTGTTGCCACTGGCGCTGCGATGCAGGGCACAGATGTAGGCTCTGGCGCATATGACCGCGTCATGCAGCTCCCGATTGAGACGCTTCAGGCTGATCCTGACTTTGGCGCTTACCTCGATGAAGGCATGTCGGTTGATGAGGCGCGGCAGGCGCTTGCCGAGAGCGTTGGTCGTAAGGTTGGCGCTACTGCAGCCGCGATCTCTGTCATTACCAACAAGTACCTTCCGACCGCTGAAAAGACAGCTATTGGGCAGGCTGTCGGAAAGAGCCGCGTTGGACGCGCAGTCACAACCGCCTTTGGTGAGACGGCTCAAGAAGGTCTGGAAGAAGGTGGCGGTCAGCTTGCCGCCAACATTGGCATTCGCTCCATCGACCCAGAGCAGCGTCTTGGCGAAGGCGTTGGACAGTCTGTAGCGCAGGCCGCTATCGCTTCCGGCCCAATTGGTGCCGTTACTGGCGCGATCTCTCCGAATGCCCCAGAGGCTACGGGTGGTCGCGACGATATTGCCAACCCGCTCCTTGAGCAGGCTCTGCGCACTAACGTTTCTCGCGAACGTCCCGCGCAGGAAGCTGCTGCACCGCAGCAGGGTATGTTGCCATCCCCGCCGTCATTAACGGCACTTGAGACACCCGACACAATTGAGCAACGCCAGTTGTGGAACGAGGTAGAAGGCCTCGGCCAGCAGAAGGCCATGCAGGATGAAGGAGCTCGGGCTGCTGCTGCAGCTGAGCAGGAGCGCCTAAAGGCTTTCCAGACTGAGCCCCTTAATGTTGCTGGCAAGATCACCACCGGACCGAAGCTTTTGGCGGCTGCGGCGAAGGATAAAGCTGACCCACGCATCTCCTATATTCTCGACCAGCCAATCTCAGATCAAGTGAAGGCGGATCGGATTGCTGGTATCTACACCCGCGATGCCGCTGACCTGAAGACGGTCGAGATTATTCAAGCAATCACGCCACTGATCGGTGGCACAAAGCCTCTTAGTGCCGCTGTCTTTGCAGCGCAGGAAGGTCTCAAGGACACAGCTCCGGAGATTATTGCGGAGAGCCCTGTGCTCTCTGACATCAGCCGTGTCATCACGGGGCGTAGTGGCCCGAAGGAGGTGTTCGATGTCCTTCGCAACGCTGTTTCGCAGCCGCTGCCGCGAGCTGGCAATCAGCCGATTCTTGCGCTGCCTCAGCTTGATGAGGAGCTGACAGCTCCAACAGAAGATCAGCCGATGCAGGAGATGCCTGCAGTCGAGCAGCTCGAAATGCAGGAGCTTCCAGCTCAGCAGCAGGTTCAGGGCCAGCAGCCTTTGGCCGCAACTCCGCAGGAGCAGCCAATCGAGCAGGCTCCGGACGCGCAGCAAATGCCTATGGCTGATGCTATTTACACGGGCGGTGATGTCGGTGCGCCTCCGGCTCCTGCCCCCGCCGACAACCAGCTAGCCATCAACGCAGTTTCAGATGCTGCTCAGGCCTTGGTAGAAAATGTCGCTCCCACGCAGGATGATAACGCTGACATCGAGCCAACGCTCGACGTTGCAGACCACCCGCGCATGGTTGAGCTAAGCCAGCGGTTCGATGACGCTATCGATGAGGTCTACAGCACAGAGAACACTGCTGAGGTGCGCAAGCTCGCTAAGCAGATGATCAAGGATGGCCGCATCGACGAAGACGCGTATGCGGACATCGATGAGCGCATCAAGGATGCAGATCGCGAGAGCAAGCACGACGAAGCTATGTCAGCTCTCGAGGACGCAATCGAACAGCAGCGCGATAGCACGGCTTCAGATTTGGAAGATGAAATCCGGAACGAAGACCCGCGCTACTACTCGCAGCGAGATCAGGATCAGCAGACGGCAGAAGAGGCACCGACATCTGAGATGTCGGCGGAAGACGCTCAGATCGTTATCGACAACGCCCTCAGCAGGTTGAAGGACCGTGGGGCTCTCGGCAAGACTGCTGCCCAGCGCATTGAGCAGCTACTGGCTAATAAAGAACTCAGCGCGAATGAGGCAATTGCCGCATTCCGTATGGCTGACGTTGCATCGCAGATCGTCAAGTCGAACCTTAATATCGACGTCCAGTTCTTCCCAGACCTTACCAACGAAAATACAGGTCAGAAGGTACAGGGAAGCTTCCAGCCTCTGCCGCTTGGCGGGGACGGATTTGCTGGTGTGATCAAGCTGTCGCTGTCGCAAGAATGGTCTGGCATTTTTAGCGAGACTGCCGCACACGAAGTCTTCCACGTCCTGCAGCGCGCACTTGCCTATGGCGGTGATGCGACGGCCAAGAAGTATTGGCTCCTGAACGACTCGTTCAAGGATGGCATGACGCTGAATGATCTGCACCCCAGCCTCCAGCGTCTGTTCAAGAACACGCGCCACCCGCGCTTCAATGAGTCCGTCTGGACGGTCATGCAAAATGACCCGATTTTCCAGAATGAAGACGGCACGCAGCGCCAGTGGTCTGGCTTTGGGCCGCAGGAAGATTCGCTCACTGAGCTTCAGGCCTACACATTCGGATACCTGAACGACGCGCTGCGTTATGGCGGCTCGCGCAAGGGGATCGCGGCCTCGATCCTAAGCGCCTACGACGCCATCGCTAACTTCCTTGAGGCTATCCGCAATAGCATCAAGGGCCTTGGCTTCACATCGACTTCGAAGCTGTGGCGCGATACTGCTAGCGGCAAACTGAGCGAGCAGATTGGCGATGCCGACGTCAGCTGGGATGGTGGCGATGCGGCGCAGTTC
>JACCDV010511186.1_pt1 | contig 12509 bp, 12 predicted proteins | sample 7446131 | NCBI WGS metagenome assembly JACCDV01 (sample SAMN15323448, study PRJNA562643) | freshwater metagenome | isolation source: river surface water | place: USA:Blue River Watershed | collected 2017-08-17
ATTACATCGAGATGTTCTACAACCCAAAGCGTCGCCACAATACATCTGGCGGCGTCTCTCCGGTAGAGTTCGAGAAACGCCAATCCCAACGGCTCGGAAGTGTCTAGTAGATCCGGGTCGATTCACTTGGGCGATCCGGTTCATGGTCAACAGTTTCATCCGTCCCGGTGATCTTCGACAGCTCAAGCACAAGCATGTTCAGGTTTGCCGCGGGGAACATCTGTACCTGCGATTGACTTTGCCCGAGACCAAACGCCACGACGCGACCATGGTCACTTTGCGACCTGCTGTCCAAGTCTACGAGGCGGCGCAGGCGCAGGCTCGTTCGCAGGGCATGGGCGAGCCAGAGGATTTCGTGTTCTTGCCAGCCGAGCGCGACCGTGACTATGCCTTGGCTGTGCTCGGGTTCTGGTTCAAGTGGGTGATGCGGGAAGCTGGCGTGGCAACGGAAGACACTTGGGGGCGTCCGCGTACGTTGTATTGCCTGAGGCACACGGCCATCATGTTCAGACTGCTGTACGGTCAAGGTATCGACATGCTGACACTTGCCCGCAACGCACGCACTTCTGTCCAGATGATCGAGCGCTTTTATGCCTCTGCGCTCGATGGCGAAATGAATGTGGGCATGCTTCAGAGCAGACGCCAGGGCAAGTGAGCCGCCCAATGGGCAGTCATCTTGCCGGGTTTTTTCTGAGTGAACGCCACAGTGGCGGGCCAGCGAGCAACAGCACTGCAATGCCCAGCAAACTTCCCGAGAGTGGGCGCGTCACGAAGGTAGTCCAGTCTCCCATGCTGATGGTCAGGGCCTGTCTCATCGACTGTTCAGCCATGGGAGCCAGAATCAAGCCCACAATCAAGGGCGCTGCCGGGAAGTCAAAGCGCCGCATGGCGTAGCCGATCAGGCCAAAGACAAACAGCAGTCCCACGTTGAACACCGAATTGCCAGCCCCATAGACCCCGGCTGTAGAGATGACGATGATGCCTGCATACAGCCAGGGTGGCGGGATCTTGAGCAGTTTGACCCACAGGCCCACCAGCGGCAGGTTGAGCACCAGCAGGATGACGTTGCCGATGTAGAGGCTGGCGATCAGTGTCCAGACCAGGCTGCTTTGCGAAGCAAACAGCTGCGGGCCGGTCTGTATGCCGTAGCCTTCAAAGGCCGAGAGCATGATGGCTGCGGTGGCCGAGGTTGGGATGCCCAGGGTGAGCAGTGGCATCAGCACGCCGGCAGCCGCTGCGTTGTTCGCGGCCTCGGGACCGGCCACGCCCTCGATGGCACCATGGCCGAATTCTTGCGGGTGTTTGCTCAGTTTCTTTTCGGTGTAGTAGGACAGCAGGGTAGGCAGTTCAGCCCCCCCCGCCGGCATGGCCCCGATGGGAAAACCGTAGAAGGCGCCGCGGAACCATGCTTTCCAGGAGCGCGCCCAGTCGCTCTTGCTCATCCAGAGACTGCCCGAGACTTTCATGACTTCGCTGCCCTTGGATTCACGGCCCTGCCAGGCGAGGTAGAGCGCTTCGCCGACGGCAAAGATGCCCACTGCCGCCACGGTCACTTCGATGCCATCGAGCAGCGAGGCCTGGCCAAAGGTGAAGCGGGGTTGTCCGGTCTGCAGGTCGATGCCGACCAGACCCAGCAAGGCACCTACCGCCAGCGCAATCAAGCCGCGCAGCATGGAATTGCCGAGCACAGCCGAGACGGCGACCACCGACAGGATCATCAGGCTGAAGTATTCGGCTGGCCCGAAAGCGAGGGCGGCGTCGACCACCATCGGTGCAAAGAACGTGAGCGCCAGGGTGCCGATGGTGCCGGCCACAAAACTGCCGATGGCGGCAGTGGCCAGGGCCTGGCCTGCGCGGCCTCTTCGAGCCATTTTGTTGCCCTCCAGGGCCGTCATCATGGACGAGGCTTCACCCGGCGTCTTGATCAGGATGGAGGTGGTGGAGCCGCCGTAGGCCGCGCCGTAATAGATGCCCGCGAACATCACGAACATGCTGGTGGCGGGCACATGGTAGGTCAGGGGCAGCAGCAACGCGATGGTGAGCGCCGGGCCGATGCCGGGCAGCACGCCCACCAGGGTGCCGACAAAACAGCCGACAAAACCCCACATCAGGGTTACAGGTTGCAGGGCATTGCCAAAGCCTGCCAGCAGGGCATCAAGTGAAGACATCAGATACTCCGGTGGCTCAGATCAGCCAGGGCAAGCCAGGGCCCAGACCCACGCCCAGAACGCGGGCAAAGACCACCCAGAACACGGCGGCGATCAGGCCGCAGAGGGTGAAGGATTTGAGGTTGAGCGGGGCATCGAACGCACGCGCAACGCCCATGCCGCAGCGGGTGGCGGGCAGGATGAAGCCCAGCGGCACCACCAGGCCCATGAAGGCCAGACCGCCGCCCAGCAAAAAGAGCAGGCGCCGGTTGGCGCCCGGCAGCGGGCTTTGGTCTTCCTGCAGGCTTTCGTCGGCTTGGTCGCCACGCCAGGCACTGATGCCGTAAAGCAGGGCCAGCACAGACAGTCCAGCCACTACGGCCGCGGGCACCACTGAGGCCCCGACCGTCATCTGCATGAGTGAGGTCGGGATCACACTGACCTGCCAGGCGGCCAAGCCGCACAGCGCGGCAAGCAGGATGGCGATGCGCAGAGGCGTCATGCCAGCCCCAGTTCCTTCATCAGGACTTCCTTCTCGGCGATGTCCTTGGCCAGATCACGTTCGAAGGGGCGCTCAGTCATGAAGGCGTCGGTCCACTTGCGGGTTTCAAGTTCCTTCTTCCAGGCGTCCGACTGGGTAACTTTCGTGACGAAGTCGATCAGGGCATCCCGCTGTCTGTCGTTGATGCCCGGGGCGGCAAACACACCGCGCCAGTTGGATTCGGTCACGTTCACACCCAGCTCGGTCAGGGTCGGCACATTGACGCCGGGGATGCGGCGTTTGCCAGAGACAGCCAGCGGGATCATCTTGCCGGCCTTGATCTGTTCCTCGAATTCAGAATAGCCTGAGATGCCGGCCACCACCTGGTTGCCCAGAATGGCAGCATTGGCGGGACCGCCACCGGCAAAGGCCACGTAGGCGGCATCACGCGGGTTTTTGCCCAGGGCCTTGATGACCATGCCCAGGATCAGGTGGTCCGTCCCGCCAGCGCTGCCGCCGGCCACAGAGACGGCTTTCGGGTTGGCCTTGATGGCGGCTTCCAGTTCTTTCCAGGTCTTGATCTTGCCGCTGGCAGGCACCACGATCACGCCGGCCTCCTCGGTCAGGCGGGCAATCGGGGTGACGTTCTTGATGGTGATGGGGCTCTTGTTGGCGATGCCGGCACCGATCATCACGGAGCCTCCCACCATCAGGCTGTTGGCTTGCCCTTTGCGCTGGTTGACAAACCGGGGCAGGCCGACCATGCCGCCAGCACCACCGACGTTTTCAAAGGCCATGTTGCCCACCAGACCCGCAGCCTTTGCTGCGCGCTCGATGGCGCGGGCAGTGCCATCCCATCCACCGCCAGGTGCTGCCGGCACGAACATGTTGAGGGTGTCGAACAGGGGTTTGCCTTGTGCCCAGGCCGGCAGGACCAGGCCAGCCCCGACTGCGGCACCCATGCCAAGGAAATCGCGCTTGCTCACGTTCATGGAATTCTCCTGTGTGAAAATGGACGAAGTGGGCGGTCTGCGCCACTGTCTGAGCATTGTCAGAGGACCGACCGGTCTGTGCCTTTCAATCTCCTGTCAATCTGGCCTAGTGAATACCCGAAAGCCCCGTCTTCTGCTGGTCGAGGACACCCCCGAGATCGCGCTGTGGCTGGCCCAGGCGCTGCGCCAGGGGGCCATGGATGTCGTGCATGCTGCCGATGGGCCTGCAGCACTGCAGGCCCTGACGCCCGGGCATGGCTTCGATCTGGTGTTGCTGGATCTGCAACTGCCCGGCAAGGATGGCTTGACGGTGCTGGAGTCATTGCGCAGGCAAGGTGACGATGTGCCGGTGATGATCCTGACGGCGCGTGCCAGTGTCCCGGACCGTGTATTGGGATTGAAGTTGGGGGCTGACGATTACCTCTCCAAGCCTTTTGACCTGAGCGAGCTCGAAGCCCGCATCCAGGCGCTGCTGAGGCGGCCCGGCCGAATAAAGTCGCCGGTGTTGCGTCTGGGTGCGCTGGAAATGACGCCTGAAACAGGCCAGGTGTTGTGGCAGGGGCACGTGTTGGCCTTGTCACCTCGTGAGGTGGCAGCATTGCGGTGCCTGCTGGCCTCACCGCAAAGACCGGTATCCAAGGAAAGTCTGCATGCGCAGGTGTTCGCCGAAGAGGGCACCGAGCTGGAGGCCGTCGAAGTCCTGATCCATCGCCTGCGTAAAAAACTCGAACAGCTGACGGGTGAGGCCGGGGCAAGAATTGCCACCTTCAGAGGCATGGGCTACATGCTTTCGATGGCCCAGGGTCATGGTTGAACAGCATCCGCGCTCGCTGCTGTGGCGGTTGCTGGCTGGCCTGCTTCTTCCTTTGATGGCCTTGATGGCGGCGAACGCCTGGTGGGGCTACGACCGTGCGGTGCAGGCAGCCAATGAGGCCTACGACCGTGCGCTGTACGTGGCTGCGCGCTCGCTGGCAGAAGATCTGCAATGGAAGGACGGCCGCTTGCAACTGAACATGCGGCCAGGCACGGGCTATATTTTTGAAAACCATACAGGCTCGCGGTTGTTCTACCAGGTCAGCGACGTGCAGGGTCAGGTTTTGCTGGGGACGCCAGATTTGCCTGTGCCGTCGTTCACGCCAGAGCGGGTGCATTTTTTTGCGCTGGTGGATTTCGCCGATGCGCGTTACCTGCAACTTCCCGTTCGTCTGGCCAGACTGACCCATGTGCTCACCCAGCCCGTGGCAGAGCCCAGATTGTTGTACGTGACCGTGGTTGAAACCCGTGAGACCCGTGAAGCATTGATCCGGACCATCCTGCGCGAGACTTTGGGCAGCCAGGCTTTGCTGCTTGTGGCGGCAGCGGTGCTGGTCTCCCTGGCGGCGCGGTATGCAGTGCAGCCACTGCACCGGCTTCGCCACTTGATCGAAACACGCGATGACGATGATTTTCGTGCCTTGCCGCATGAGGCTTGGCCTCGGGAGCTGCAGCCCCTGGTGGTGGCCATCAATGGTTACCTGCGGCGTCTTGGGCGGCTGATGGCCATCCGCAAGCGCTTTCTGGACAACGCTGCACATCAGCTGAGAACCCCTCTGACGGCACTCAAGATGCAGCTCGGCCTGTTGCAGCGTACCTCGGGTTCAGGGCCGTCGGCTGTGCTGGAAGCCGCTGTGCGCACCACGGACGATGCGGTACGACTGACCGCACAGCTGCTGGCGCTGACCCGGGCCGAGCACAGTGTCGACCTGGACAAGATGACGCAGGTGGATCTGCTGGCACTGGCACGACAGGCCGCAGAAGACCATTTGTGGCGAGCCCATGAGCGTGGCGATGATCTGGGTTTTGAAAGCCAAACCGAAGGCCTCAGGGTGCAAGGCCATGCGGTGTTGCTGCGGGAGGCGCTCGGCAATTTGATCGACAACGCCATTCACCACAGCGAACCTGGCGTTCGCATCACGGTTCGTGTGGTGGCGCATGGCATCGAGGTCGAGGACGACGGTCCTGGGATTGCACCTGAGCACCAAGGCCATGTGTTTGAGCGTTTTTACCGTGCTGCAGCACCCGGTGTCACTGGCAGTGGCCTGGGCTTGGCCATCGTCAAGGAAATTGCACGCCAGCACGGCGCTCAGCTGCTGCTGCGCAGCCCGGTGCAGGACGGCAAGGGCACGTCGATTGCGCTGATCTGGCCTCAGGTGTAGCGCTTGTTGCGCAGGTTGTTCTTCATGTCGCGCAGCAGGGGCTGCAGTTCTTCGCCAATGCGCAGGGCCACTGTGGTGGCCAGAATGTCGATGATCAGAAGGTGCAGCAGGCGCGAGACCATGGGGCTGTATTTGTCGTAACCCTCGGGGTGGTCTGCCGTGAGGTGGATGTGCCCGCTGCTGGCCAGCGGTGAGCCGCTGGCGGTGATGACGATGGTCGTGGCGCCGCGCTTTTTGGCAATGTCGCAGGCGTCCATCAGGTCACGGGTGCGGCCCGAGTTGGAAATGATGACCGCGCAGTCGCCAGGTTGCAGCATGGACGCGCTCATGACCTGCATGTGGCCGTCGCTGTAGGCGATGGTGTTCAGGCCCAGTCGGAAAAACTTGTGCTGCGCGTCTTGCGCCACGATGCCCGAGTTGCCCACGCCATAGAACTCGATGCGTCGACCGCTCTTGTGCGTGTCGGCCAGGGCCTGCGCGGCATGCTCCAGCGCGAAGGCGCTGGCATCGTTGCGGTACTTGAGGAAGGCCGCTACCGTGTTGTCGATGACCTTGACGGCCACGTCGCTGGTCTTGTCGTCCGCATCCACACTGCGGTGGATGAAGGGCACGCCCTCGCTGACGCTGCCCGCCAGCTTGAGTTTGAAGTCCGACAGGCCGTCGTAGCCCATGCTTCGGCAAAAGCGCACGACGGTGGGTTTGCTCACATGCGCGCGGTCGGCCAGTTCGGTCACGGGCAGATTGGCAAAGGCACGCGGATCGGCCAGCACCAGCTTGCCCACGCGTTGCTCGGCGGGCGCCAGGGAGGGCAAGGATGCCTTGATGCGGTCCAGCATGGGGGAGTCTCCGGGAGGTGGTCAGTTCATTGTTGGGGCGGGCTTCAGCACTCTTCGCCCCAGCAAAAGCCGTCACGGGCGATCATGGTGCTGGATGTGCTGGGGCCCCAGGTGCCCGCGTTGTATGGCCGCGGCCCTGCCGGGTCGGTGGCCCAATGCTGCAGGATGGGTTCAACCCAGCGCCAGGCTTCTTCCTGTTCATCACTGCGCACAAACAGGTTCAGACGGCCATCGAGTACGTCCAGCAGCAGGCGCTCGTAGGCGCCTACGCGCTCACTCCCAAAACGTTTGTCAAAGTCCAGGTCCAGATGCACGGGAGCCAGCGTCTGGCCTGCGTTGCCTGGGCTGCGTTTGCTCTGGCCCTGGGCCAACAGGTGCAGCTCCAGCCCGTCTTTGGGTTGCAGGTGAATCACCAGTTTGTTGGCGGGTCCGGTTGGCGTCTGGAAGATGTTGTGGGGCGTTGCACGGAAGTTGATTTCGATGTGTGCCTCGCGGGCGGCCATGCGCTTGCCGGTGCGGATGTAGAACGGCACCCCGGCCCAGCGCCAGTTGGCGATTTCGGTGCGCAGGGCGACAAAGGTTTCGGTGCTGCTGGCAGGGTTGACGCCCGGCTCGTCCCGGTAGGCCGGGACAGACTGGCCCTGGATCGAGCCAGCCGCGTATTGGCCGCGGATCACATGCTGCTGCAGGGTGTCCGGTGTCCAGCGCTTCAAGGCGCGCAGCACTTTGAGTTTTTCATCGCGGATGGCGTCGGCATGGGCGTTGATGGGCGGTTCCATGGCGATCGCGCACAGCAGCTGCAGGGCGTGGTTTTGCACCATGTCGCGCAGTGCGCCCGTGCCTTCGTAAAAAGTGCCGCGCTTTTCCACGCCGAGTTCTTCGGCCATGGTGATCTGGACGTTGGCGATGTGTTCGCGTCGCCACAAGGGCTCGAAGAGGGCATTGCCAAAACGCAGGGCAAAGAGGTTCTGCACCGAGGGCTTGCCCAGGTAGTGGTCAATGCGAAAGATCTGATGTTCCTTGAACGCACGGCCCACGGTCTGGTTGATGGCGCGGTTGGAGGCCAGATCGTGGCCCAGCGGTTTTTCCAGGACGATGCGTGTTTTGGGCGTGTTCAGCCCACTGGCGGCCAGCTGTTCGCAGATGGTGGTGAACAGGTCGGGTGCGGTCGACAGGTACATGACCACCGTGTCGGTTTCGCGCTCGGCCAGACGCTGCTGCAGTGCCGTGTAGTGGGCCGGTTGCGAGAGGTCCATGCGCACATAGCCCAGCAGGGCGGCAAACCGGGCAAACTCCTCGTTGCTTGGGCGCTTTTCTCCCTCGACGTTGGCGAATTTGGCCTGGATGTTTTGCCTGTACTCTTCGTCGCTGAGCGGGTCTCGACCAACGCCGAGGATGCGTCCGCCTTCCGGCAAACTGCCATGGCGGAAGGCCTGAAACAGGGCAGGCATGAGTTTGCGCCACACCAGGTCGCCTGTACCGCCGAAAAAAACCAGGTCAAATGCCATGACGAAGCGCGAATGTTATTTAATTACTTGATAATTTCCAATGTAATGTAACTTTGTTTCAAAGATAATTCAAGCTGTTCCGAAAAGCCCGCCATGAATCAACTCGAAGCGCTCAAGCAACACACCACGGTCGTGGCCGACACCGGCGACTTTCTGCAGCTGGCACAGTTTCGTCCGCAGGACGCGACCACCAACCCTTCACTGATCCTCAAAGCGGTACAAAAACCAGAGTACGCACCGCTGATGACCGAGACGGTGTCCACCCACCGCGGCCAGCCGCTGGAGGTGGTGATGGACCATTTGCTGGTGCGCTTTGGTCAGGAAATCCTGAAGGTGGTGCCCGGCCGTGTGTCCACCGAAGTGGATGCGCGTTTGAGTTTTGACACCGCCGCCACCGTGGCGCGGGCGCGCCGCATCATGGCACTGTACGAAGCGAAGGGGATTGGTCGCGAGCGCGTGCTGATCAAGATCGCTTCGACCTGGGAGGGTATCCAGGCTGCAGCGCAGCTCGAGCGCGAAGGCATCCGCTGCAACCTCACGCTGCTGTTCGCCTTTTGCCAGGCGGTGGCTTGTGGTGCTGCCGGTGTGCAGCTGATTTCGCCTTTTGTGGGGCGCATTTACGACTGGTACAAGAAGGCCGCCGGTTCCAACTGGGTGGAGACTGACCATGCGGGCGCCAACGATCCCGGCGTGAAGTCGGTGACGGCCATCTTCAATTACTACAAGAAGCACGGCATCCGGACAGAAGTCATGGGCGCCTCGTTCCGCAATGTGGGCCAGATCACGGCGCTCGCTGGCTGCGATTTGCTGACCATCAGCCCCGAACTGCTGGCCCAGCTGGCTGCGACCGAAGCACCGCTGGAGCAGGCGCTGAGCGCGCAGGCAGCGCAGGCGATGGACTTGCCCGCGGTGGTCTATGAAGAAGCCAGCTTCCGCCTGGCGCTCAACGAAGACGCCATGGCCACCGAGAAACTCGCTGAGGGCATTCGTGCTTTCTGTGTGGACGCCGTCAAGCTCGAAGACCTGATGAAGAAGGCCTGAGTTCATGCGCTGCGATCAGACCCCGGCCTGGCAGACCCTGACTGCCCATGCGCAGGCGTTCAAAGGTTTTGACTTGCGCCAAGCGTTTCAGAGCGATCCAGCCCGCGCAGACCAACTGAGCCAGAGTGCGCCGCAGGTGTTTGCGGACCTCTCGAAAAACCACACCGACAGCACGACCGAAGCCCTGCTGCTGTCGCTGGCCGAGCAGACCGGTCTGGCCGCGCACCGCGATGCCATGTTCCGGGGGGAGCACATCAACAACACCGAAGACCGTGCCGTGATGCACTGGCTGCTGCGTCAGCCAAAGGGCAGCCTGCAAGGGGCTCTGGCGTCGCCGCTGGCGCAGGTGCACGAGACGCTCGACGCCATGCTGGCCTGTGCGCAAGAGGTGCGCGCAGACCCTAAGATCACCGATGTGGTCCACATCGGTATCGGTGGCTCCGACCTGGGCCCCCAGATGGCGGTGCTGGCCTTGCAGGATTTTGTGTTGCCAGGCAAGCGTTTCCACTTTGTCTCGAATGTGGACGGTCACGAGTTGACGTCGGTGCTCAAGGGGCTGAAGGCTGGCAGCACGCTCTTCCTGATCGCTTCCAAGACCTTCACCACCCTTGACACCATGACCAATGCGCGTTCGGCATTGGCGTGGTTCAAAGCTCAGGGTGGCGTGGACGTGGCACGTCATTTTGTGGCCCTGACCACCAACGTTTCCGCGGCGGCGGAGTTCGGCATCCGCACCACCTTCGGCTTCTGGGATTGGGTCGGTGGCCGCTACTCCCTGTGGTCGGCCATTGGCCTGCCGGTAGCCATTGCCATTGGCGCTCAGGGTTTCAGGGATATGCTGGCCGGTGCGCACGCCATGGACCAGCATTTTCAGAACACACCCCTGGCGCAGAACTTGCCGGTGCGCCTGGGGCTGCTGGATGTCTGGTACCGCAACTTCCTGGGTTATACCAGCCGTTCGATTGCGCCCTATCACAGCGCCCTGCGGCGCATGCCCGCGTATTTGCAGCAGCTGGAGATGGAGAGCAATGGCAAGCGTGTGGACCGCCAAGGCCAGGTCCTGCCTTTTGGTACTTCACCCGTGCTTTGGGGCGAGCCGGGCTCCAATGGTCAGCACGCGTACTTCCAGATGCTGCATCAGGGTACAGACGTGGTGCCGCTGGAATTCATTGCCGTGAAAAAGCCCACGCACAGCCTGCCTGAGCACCATGAGCTGCTGCTGGCCAACGCCATCGCCCAGGCACAGGCGCTGATGCTGGGCAAGGAGGGCGCGAATGGCCACCGGCACTTCGGCGGTAACCGGCCGAGCACCTTCTTGTTGCTTGATGAACTCACACCTGCGAGCTTCGGTGCGCTGATGGCGCTGCAGGAGCACCGGGTGTTTGTGAGCGGTGCCATCTGGGGCATCAACAGCTTTGACCAATGGGGTGTGGAGCTGGGCAAAGTGCTGGCCAAGGACATCCATGCCCGCATCGTGTCGGGTGACACGCGCGGGCTGGATGCCTCTACAGCGAGCCTGCTGGCACGCGTGCGCTGATCAATGCTTGTGGCTGCTGTGGTCGTGTGCTGCAGGCTTCATGGCAGGTGCTGGCGCTGCAGCTTCTGACACCTTGACCGTGCCGCGCATGCCGGCCTCGTAGTGGCCGGGAATCAGGCAAGCCATCTGCAAGGTGGTGGCCTGGTCGAACCTGACCACCAACTCGCCCTTTTGACCTGCAGGCACGGTGATGGCTGCACCGGTGCCGTGGCTGTGGCCATCGTGGTGGGCCTGGCCCTGCTGCATGGCCTGCGCATGCTCACGAATGTCGGCGTCGCTGCCCAGCACCATTTCATGCTCGGTCTTGCCGGCGTTGTGCACGACAAAGCGGATGGTTTCGCCAGCCCGCACCTCGATGGAAGACGGCGTGAAGCGCATCTGATCGTCCATGCGCACCTCGATGCTGCGGCTGACCACCAGCGCGGTCGGCCCGGCGGGCAGGGCAGGGTCGTCATGACCGTGCTGATCGCCTTGGCTGTGGCCATGGTCATCCCCATGCGAGTGGCCGGTCGCCGCCCATTCGGGGTGACGCTGCAGCCACTGCCAGGCGCCGTAGCTGCCTGCCGTGACGAGCAGACCCACCACCAGCACATAGGCCGAGGTACCGCGTTGCCAGGCGTGGGTGCTGCTCAGCGCCAGGGCCAGCACCGAGATGAAGAAACCCAGCGGCACCACCCAGGCGCTGCGGGCCGGCGAGTCCGGAAAGTGCTGCAGGCCGCCGGTGAAGAAGCCCAGGCCAATCGAGAGCAGCGCGCCGAGCGCCAGCGTGCGCAGCAGACCGGCCTGGGCAGGTTCGGCTTCGCTGTCCGACAAGCGGTGTTCCAGCGCCGCGCCGAGCACAAAAAGCACCATGCCGATGGCGGCGGTCCACAGCGAACGCTCACCGCTGAAAAAGCCATGGTTGACGGCGCCCGAAATGAAGCTGATGCCTGCGTACTTGAGCAGCATCGCGCCGTGATGGTGTTGAAAAGCAAATGTCATGAATGCCACCTTGAATGAATGCGAAAGCCTGATGGACGTCGTCCTCCAGGTTCAGAGAGTCAGGGCAGGGATTCAGATCGGCGGGCGCAGGTCAGGTCTTGGGCTCTGGCTGATCCAGCTGCCGTACGGGCTGGCCGGTGTCGCCTGCGGCAAGGGCAGCAAGCTGGCCTGCATGCCGATGCCCAGTCCGGTGGCACAGCAGTGGTGGCTGTCGACCTGGAGGGATGAAGCCTTGACTTTGTCAGGTGCCGCTTGGGGAGGGTGTGCCTTGTGTGTGGGGTGCTCCATGGCGACCACTTCGTGGCAATGGCTGACATGCCCGTGTGGCTGGGTGCTGCGCATGGCCCAGGCGTTGCCCGCCAGCAGCTGCAGCAGCATGGCGAAAAGCAGGGTCCAGACGGTGCGGCGCATGGCCACAAATGATAAGTGCAATGAAAAAGCCCCGCCAGGCTTGCGCCATGCGGGGCTTTAAGGCTGGGGAGCCGGGTGTGTGAATTACATGCCCATGCCACCCATACCGCCCATGCCACCCATGTCGGGCATGGCAGCCGGTGCGTCCGCCTTGGGGGCTTCAGAGACCATGCACTCGGTAGTCAGCATCAGGCTGGCCACGGATGCGGCGTTCTGCAGCGCGGTGCGGGTCACCTTGGTCGGGTCCAGAATGCCCATTTCGATCATGTCGCCATAGGTGTCGTTGGCAGCGTTGAAGCCGTAGTTGCCCTTGCCGGCCAGCACGTTGTTGACCACCACGCTGGCTTCGCCGCCGGCGTTGTAGACGATTTCGCGCAGGG
>JACCDV010767406.1_pt1 | contig 12509 bp, 11 predicted proteins | sample 7446131 | NCBI WGS metagenome assembly JACCDV01 (sample SAMN15323448, study PRJNA562643) | freshwater metagenome | isolation source: river surface water | place: USA:Blue River Watershed | collected 2017-08-17
GTGTTGGGTAGAAACAACAATTGTATCAATGCGTTGTGGAATGTTGTCGTCGGAATATTCAATGGTTACTTGTGATTTGGCATCTGGACGCAAATAAGGGATGAGTGCTGCTTCGTTGTTGCGAATAACAGACATCTCTTCTAATATTTTGTGCGCCAAATCTAAAGCCAATGGCATGTAGTTGTCGGTTTCTTTAGTCGCGTAACCAAACATCATTCCTTGGTCTCCAGCGCCTTGGTCTTCTGGATTGCTGCGCTCTACACCTTGATTGATGTCCGAAGATTGTTCGTGAATAGCTGATAAGATACCACAAGAGTTGGCGTCAAACATATATTCTGACTTCGTGTAGCCAATTTTGCGAATGGTTTCACGGGCAATTTTTTGAACGTCGAGATAAACAGTAGACTTTACTTCGCCTGCCAAAACAACCTGACCTGTTGTAACGAGGGTTTCGCAAGCTACTTTTGAACTCGGGTCAAAAGCCATAAAGTTATCGATGAGTGCATCTGAAATTTGGTCAGAGACTTTATCTGGGTGCCCTTCTGAAACGGACTCGGATGTAAATAGGTATGCCATGAGCTTGAATAATTTGGACGCAAAGTTACAAAATAAATTTGCTTTGCTCGCGCACTTTTCTACGCAGCAAAGGATTAGGTCGGTAGCGGTCTTCGCCGTATTCTGAAAATAAGGATTCTAGTTTGTCGAGCACCCATTCCGCACCGAGTTCATCTGCCCACGCCAATAAGCCTTTCGGGTAGTTCACACCTTTGGTCATGGCGAGGTCAACGGCATTTGGGCTTGCCACTTGCATGAAAACGGCGTCAGCTGCTTCGTTGATTAAGAGCACTAGGATGCGCTCAAAAATTTGCTTACCCAAGACGGGGTCTTTTGTAGGTGAAGGTGGGGTACTACCTTCTTTGTAGTCATAAAATCCTCTGTTTGTTTTTCTTCCTAAAAAGCCGGCCTCCATATGGCGTTTTTGGGTAAACGAGGGTTTGAATCTAGGGTCGTAGTAAAACGCGGCAAAAACAGTTTCTGTGACGGTATAGTTGATGTCATTACCGATGTAGTCCATGAGCGTAAAAGGTCCCATCTTGAAACCGCCCATTTCGGTCATGGCCCAGTCGATAGTAGCGAAGTCGGCCAAACCTTCTTCGTAAATACGTAGCGCCTCACCATAAAAAGGACGCGCAACCCTATTGACAATAAAACCTGGCGTGTCTTTGCATACAACAACAGTCTTGCTCCAGCTGGTGATGAGCTGTTCGATGTGTTGGGTATAAGAAAGGGAAGTAGCCACACCTGGTATCACTTCTACAAGCGGCATTATGGTTGCCGGATTGAAAAAATGTATGCCCATGAATCTGCTGGCATCTTGCAAGCAAGCGCCGATAGAGGCAATGGATAAAGAAGAAGTATTGCTTGCCAGCACACACGAAGGGTTAACCACTTGCTCAAGTTGTGTAAAAACTTGGTGCTTGATTGCCAGATTTTCGACAATAGCTTCGATTACTAAACTAGCTTGGCTGTGGTCGCTGAGTTGGGTAGAAAAATGTAAGTTTTCAAGAATTTCTTGACCTGAATCAGCCGAAAACTTCCCTTTTTCTACAAGCTTTTCAATACTTTTTTTAATTTGTTGTTCGGCGCGCAATAGTTGCTCGGGGTTGGTGTCGCTGAGCACAACACGATGTCCACTTTGGGCTGCTACTTGCGCAATGCCGGCGCCCATTGTGCCAGCGCCAATTACACCAATGATTTCTTTCATATTAGTTTCCTTTAAATTCAGGGTTTCTTTTTTCAAGAAAGGCACTCACGCCTTCTGTGAAGTCATTGGTTTGTCCGGCTTCTGTTTGCAAGATTTCTTCAACTTTCAATTGATTTTCTAATGAATTATACAAACTCAGATTCAAGGCTCTTTTTGTGAGTCCTAGACCTTTGGTGGGCATTTGAGCTAATTGAAGCGCAAGTTTGCTGACGGCTGTACTGAAGTCTTCGTCTGCAACAGCTTTGTAGATCATGTTCATTTGCTCTGCATCTTTTGCACCTACTTTTTCTGCGGTCATCATAAGGGCCATCGCTTTTTGCAGCCCAACTAAACGCGGCAGCAAAAAGGTGCCTCCAGAATCTGGAATAAGACCGATTTTCGAAAAGGCTTGAATAAACGACGCGCTTTCTTTGGCTACAACGAGGTCGCAGGCCAAGGCGATATTTGCACCCGCACCCGCTGCAACGCCATTCACAGCAGCAATAACTGGCTTTTCTAATTCCCGAATTTTGAGAATAATAGGGTTGTAATGTTCGCCAACTATTTTTTGCAAAGCCGGCCCTTCAGGGTCAGTAGCTTCGGCTAAATCTTGACCGGCGCAAAAGGCTTTACCTTCGCCAGTTAGTACCACAGCTCTAATGCTTGCATCTGAGCTGCAACGATCGAGTTCGGCTTGCAATTGCAAAGCCATAGTGCGGTTGAAAGAATTGAAGACACTTGGTCTGTTCAGCGTGATGGTGAGTACCCCATCTTCAAAATGAGAAACAATTTCTGACATACTTTTAAGATTGATAACGATTGAGTAGTGCTTGACCACGTTCTTTTAAGGTGAGGCGCAAACTTGCGGGTTCCAGTACTTCGACCTCTCCAGCGTAGCCAAGAAGATTTCTGATGAATTCTTCTGTGATTAGGATGCGGAGTTCGAATAAGCTGAAATCTGTTTGTTTTTCGAGCAGTTTTTGGGAAGCATGAAATGCTTGTGTTTCAATATAGCGTGCCGCCACTGCATCGGCTTTTAAGACAATTCTGAGTGCTTCTCCTTTAAATGCGGTAATACCGACAGCATCTCGAAAATAGGCAGTAGCATCGAAGTCGGAAGGTATTTGTGCTGCTTCATCGAGTAATTGGAGCTCAGACATGCGGTCCAGTGCGAAGGTCATGATGTCTTGTTTTTGAACATCAAAAGAGATGAGGTACCAGCGGTTGCGGTATTCTTTCAAGAACAGAGGGCTTACCTTTCGAGGCTTGGCTTGCTGCTGCTGAAAACTCGTGTACATAAACCACACCCGTTTTTTAGCTTGAACGCCTTCGAGAAGTGTAGGTAAGTATTCGTTTCCACCAGTAGAAACCGCAGCTTCAAACTGAATAAATTTGGAGAGTTCCTGACTTTGGTCACCCACTGCAACGCGGTCAACAATTTTATCAATAGCGAGGCCAAATTGCTGAAAAAAAGGCACCTCTCTAAATTGTTGCAAAGTAGAAACTGCAAAACGTATGGAGGAGAGTTCGTCTTCAGATAGGGGAACATCGTTGATGCTGAAGTCGGGGTCTTCGTAGAAGTAGCCTCCATTTTTTTTGCTGTAGCGAATAGGGGCATCGTGTTCCATTTTCATCGTAAAGAGGTCCTTTTCGATGGTAGAGGCGCAAATGTGTGTACCGGATTCTGATCCAAATAAGGATTCTTCACAAGCTGCTCTGAGTGCTTCTTTCGAAGGGTAGGGCTTGTATTTGTTGCGCAGCATTCGGTCGATGATGCGGTAGCGTATCAGGGCATTTTTAATATGCGGCATTAGTTTTTTTCAACTTTTTGCTGGTAACCAAATAGTTCAAAAAATTTGATGGCCTTCACGACTTCATACGGAACGTCGTCTTCCCAACTTTGTGCATTAGCCTTGATCTTACTCAGGACATCGTCGGATAGAATATGTAGCAAACTCGGGTCGTACTCTTGCAATGCAGTAATTTTGTCATTGGCCTGCATGTAGTTGAGAAGTCCCATGAGGTTTTCAGGAAGTTTGATATTGCCTAAGTGGTATAAACTGCCGTCCTCCATGTTGAGGGCAGGATAGATATAAAGTTTGACGTTATGCCCGAAACCGCGGCCAAAAGCCTCGAGTAAGCCACCGGGTAAATTGTCATAATACTTTTCATCAAAAATGATGTGTAAGTTGTAGATGCCCATTATGACCCCAACTAAATTCCCGCGGGCAATAGAAGAGAGGTATTCAAGCATTTTGTAATGCTTGAGGTAGTTAGAAACCATTACGGTATAACCTAGAGAACCCAAAAGTTCGGCGCGGTCTAGGAAGTCTTTATCGGAGATTTTGCCGTCGGCGGTGAGGTCTTTAAGGGTGAGTTCAAACACCACCTCGAGTTGCTCTGGCTTGACGCGTTTTTCTTTAGCAAATGCAGCTCTGGCGCGTTCGATCATGTCGATGTGTACCTTGGTTACAGGTCTGAAGCGCCCACGCATGAGCAAAATGTTTTTCTTGTAGAGCGCAGTAGATGGTTGCATCACGTTCTTGGCAAGGTCAAACATGGTGGCATTGGTGATACCGCGGCGCACCAAATTGAGCGCTATGATACGGTTGTCCATATCCTCGAAATCGGGTCCTGAAATACGTAGCATGTCGATCTCCATGCGGTCTGGTGGCAAGCGGTGTACAATGCCATCAATAAATTCGTCGATGCTTCCCGACTGAAAATAGCAAGCATAGATGAGGTTAACCCCTAAAATTCCTAAGGCCTCTTGTTGCGCTTTATGGCTGTTGTCGTGCATTTTGATATGCAAAATGACGTCGTTGGGTTTTTTGTTCAGCCCGAGTTGAAAACGCAAGCCAACCCAGCCTTGCCCTTGGTTGGTTTTGTGGTAGTTTAGTGATTCTACTGTGTTGCAAAACGCAAAAAAGCGGGCTTCTCTGTTTTTAACAGGTAAGATATCTTGAAGATGCTTGAATTCAGTCTGAAGCATAGTGAGCAAGCGCTCTTCACACACATAACGGACGGTTTCTCCGTACATGGAGTCAGAGACTTTCATGTCGTAGGCAGATTGCGTATAGGCAATTGTGCCGGAGCTGCCACCCGCCTTGAAGAAGTTAGCAGCAACCTCTTGACCGGCACCAATTTCGGCAAAACAGCCGTAGATGTCTTGGGTGAGGTTGATTTTAAGGGCTTTGTCTTCGGTGGTTAAACGACTTGCGCTCATGTTAGTGTGGGTCTTTGAAATTCGGGTTTGAAATAAAGGAGTTGTCGGTCAGGGTGAGCAAAAACTTCTTGAGGAGATATTTTTCTTGCGCACTCAACTGAACGCCACCTTGGTTGGCAAATTCAATGAGTGGGTCTATGGTTGGAGAAATATGTACGCCACTTGAGTAGTGTTCAATGACTTCATCTAGGGTCTGAAAGCGGCCGTCGTGCATATAGGGTGCGCTCAGGGCTATGTTGCGAAGTGTCGGAACTTTGAATTTGCCGTAGTCTTCGGGGTTGCCGGTGACAGCACCGCGCCCGAGGTCAGTAAAATTGGCATCAAGACCGTTGTTGCTATATTTTTTGACGCGCATGAGCGGGCCGTTGTGGCAGTGAAAGCAGTCGGCGCCATTGAGGCTTTTGAAGAGGTCGTAGCCAGCCCATTCTTCGACGTCAACGGTTTGTAAAATATTTTGCTCTTGCGCAGTGAGCGACATGCCGTTTTCGTATTTGTACATGACGTCGTATTTGGAAGACGCGGAAATCATGGTGCGGATAAACTGCGCGATGGCCTTTGCAACCTTGGTTGAGTCTATGCCTGGTTCGCCAAAGGCACGGTAAAATTTGTTGCGGTAATTGATGTCGAGGTTGAGCTTGTAAACGGCGTCGGTCCAACTTTGATGCATTTCAATTGGATTTGGAACGGGCTCTAGGATTTGTTGTTCAAGGGTGGTTGCGCGGCCGTCCCAAAAAAAGAAGTTGTCCCAACCAAGATTAATGAGTGCCATCGAGTTGCGTGTTCCGGCAATGCCATCAATGCCGGTTGAATATTTGTTGGGGTCTGAAAAACTACTTTGCGCTAAATGACAAGAAGCACAACTCATGGAATCATTGCCAGAAAGGCGTTTTTCGTAGAACAACCAACGGCCAAGGTCCACGCCCTCTTGGGTCATGGGGTTGTTTGAGGGAATGATCATGTCCGGAAAGTGGCTAGGAATTTCTAATGCATAGGGAGTTGCTTGAAAGTTAGCCTTGTCTTTTTTACAAGAACTCAACAAAAGCAAAACACTTATGAGAAATAAAAAGCCTTTCATTAGTACGGACTTATGGCGTTTTTAAAGTTGCTAATAACCTTTTGCGTAAGCGCTTCTTGACCAGCTGCTGTGTGTGTAAGGTATTCTGAACTTAAATTGATGCTACTTGCTCCTTGGCCCAAAAACGCAAGAAGGTCCAGCTTGAGTTTGAACTGACGGGTGTTGTTGCCGATGTCGGCCCAGTTGATATTGTTGAATTGTAAATTTTGCAAGTAGGAATCGGTGCCGATGTGAAAACTAAAGGAGAGGTCTGGGTTTGTGGTGGCATCGATGAGTGTGTCTACTTTGCCTTCGATATTGATGAAAATATAGCCTGTACTCCAACCCCAATGCATAGGCCCGGCATTGCTAATATTGAGTGGGCTTTCATTTGGAAACGCACTTGGGTCGAGGTGGTTGAGGCTGCTGTCCACGCCTAAAACGGCATTCAAATTGAGAAATTTAGCGTAATCGCCTTCTCTTTTGAATAGTAAACTGCCGGTTTCGCGGTAGTCGAGCAAAGCGGCTTGATGCAAGGCGTTTGAGCCATTGCCAAAAAGTGTGAAGTAACATTTGAGTTCAGTGAACTTTACCTTGTAACCTTCCTGGGTAGTATAGATGCTATCCATAAAGAAATTTTGGCCGCCAAAAACTGGTTGGAGGTCAATTTGAAGCTGGGCTTTTGGGGCCTCAGGTTTGTCGTCGCCACAGGCCGCGGCAATTAGCAAAACTAAGAGGCTGAAAAATATCGTTCTCATCTAACAAAAATACGTCAAAACGCTCAAAATGTTCTTAATTTTAGGAAAGTTTCAGTCCAAAATCAGCGAATGCCCAAACAAACTTCAAAAGCCCTCCGTGTTTATGCCGCTTCTGCAGGCAGTGGTAAAACCCATCGCCTTGTTTTAGAGTACCTTAAGATCTTGCTCACCGATGGCAATTACCGACAAAAGTTCAAGCATATCGTTGCCATGACCTTCACCAACAAGGCAGCCAACGAAATGAAAGACCGCATTCTTCAAACGTTGAGCGGTTTGGCTTATCCGGCTAGTGCAAATGCCAAAACAATAGCGCTCAAAGCGGACTTACTAGCAGAAACTACTTTGACTGAAGTTCAATTGCAACAGCGCGCAGCAGGCGCTCTCCAGGGTATATTGCATCACTACGAAGATTTCAATATCTCCACTATAGATAAATTCAATCTACGCCTCATTCGCTCTTTTAGCCGAGACCTCGACCTTCCTGCCGACTTCGAGGTGGTTCTGAATGAAAAATTGATCCTCGACGAAGTATTAGATTTACTGATTGCCCGACTCGGCCAACCTGACTCACAAGAACTCACGCATTGGATGCTTGCATATGCCCGGACCAAGGTGGCAGAGGGCGAATCTTGGGACTTCAAAAAATCTTTGTTGCAATTTTCTGAAGTGCTTGGAAAGGAACGCAATGCAAAGGAAGTTGATCAATTGCTATCCAGTACTTACACGCCTGACACCTATAATGACTTCAAAGCCGAAGCTGAGCAAATTAAAGCCGCATTTTTAGCACAGTGTGCCCAAGTACATGCATTAGCGGCACCGTACAAAGGTTCGCAATTCAAAACTGCAACAGATCAAAAGCGCATTGATGCCTTCATTGAAGATCCAAATTGGGGCCTGGGCAAGCAAAAAGGGCCATTTTATACGAATACATTTCTAAACGCCCTTGACGAAAATAAATATGACATTCCAACCACGGTTTCAGAAGCGCTATTAGGTTTGTCAAGTGCTTTTGACCAAGCTTTTGCTGCGCATTTACGCATTGAAACCCAACGCAAAAACTTCTATAACATGGCCCTGCTGCAGTATGTCGCGCAGCAAACCAAAGCCCTCATGACTGCCCAGCAACAAATCCGCATCTCCGAGTTCAATCAGCTGATCAGCCAATTGGTGCAAGGTGAACAAGCGCCTTATATATACGAACGCTTGGGCATACGCTACGAACATTTTTTGCTCGATGAATTCCAAGACACCTCTCGCTTGCAGTGGGTCAACATGATCCCGCTTGTACTAGAAGCTATTGCTTATGAGCGCCCTAATCTCATCGTGGGCGATGCCAAGCAAAGTATATACCGTTTTAACAATGGTTTGGCCGAACAATTTGTGGCACTGCCAAGTCTCTATAACCCCGAAAACGACGCTCAAATGGCGCTTACGAGTGCCCGTTTCGAGAGCAGCGGTTTCAAGCAAAGTTTGCTCGATAACTACCGTTCAGCTCCTCAAATTGTGCAATTCAACAACGAACTCTTCGAGCGTTTGTCCCTTTCTTTACCACCAGAGCACAACGCATTTTACGACAAATTGAGTCAAAACCCAAAGTCTTCCAAAACGGGTTTTGTTAGGGTCGAAAGCTTGGTCAATGACCTCCCAGAGGAGCTGCTTTTTGAAAAAATGCTGCACACAATTCATGAGCTACTCCAAGACGACTACAGGCCTTGTGACATCTGCATCCTGACTGAAACCAACAAAAAAGGTAATGCAATTGCGCTAGCTTTAACTCAAGCGGGCTTACAAGTTGTTTCTCAAGACTCCCTTTTGTTATATGCGCACCCTTTGGTACAACTCTTTTTGCTTTATCTCAAAAAGCGCGCAAAGCCATCCAACCCAACGCTAGGCAAGCGCTTTGCAGAGGCTTATTTACAGCTCAAGGGCAATTTTGATGTGACTGCATTCATGGCTTATTTCAAAACCTATGAAAAAGAAGGTCGACAAATCCGCTATTTCGATGAAGCTGCTTTTTACAAAGCAGAATTTGGTTCAGAAGATGCGCTTTTTATGCCTTATGAGCATCTTTTTGATCTCCTTCAAAAAGCGGCGGCCTGTTTTCAGATCAACGATACCCAAGAACCTTATGTGCATCATTTTTTCGATGTTGCTTTTCAATTTCAGCTCAATCGCAATGCCGAGCTATTGCCATTCATCGATTTCATAGAACAAAACAAAGATAAGTTAGCGCTCCAAATGCCAGAGTCTACAGAAGCAATCCGCATCATGACTATTCATAAAGCCAAAGGCTTGGAATTTCCAGTTGTGCTGATGCCAAGCCTTGATTTTCGTACGGCCCTCCATGGTTTTGCAAAGTTTTTGATGCCAGCAGGCACAGGGTTGGCATATGCTTATCCGTCTGAGCTCATTCCAGAATTCAAAACTTTTAAAGAAAAAGAACTCGCCGCTATTTTTCTTGACAAATTGAACCTACTTTATGTAGCGCTTACACGACCAGAATCTAGGCTATACATTTGGAATCATCACAAAAAGAAAGGTTTTGGAGCTCAAATTCATGAGCAACTTACCCAACTTCCTGGTTTAACACTAGAAGAGGAGCACGTCTATGTTGCTGGAACGGCACTCAAAATATCAAGTGTAGAAAAGGAAAAACATAGTACCTCAAAAACTAACTTTTACCATCCGATAGCTTTACCAGATCAGCTTTGGTATCCTTCCTTGGCTTTTAGAACACCCGATACCGAAATGGTGACAGATCAATTATTTGGCTTGGCTTTTCACCGCTTAATGGCTTTGTGTCAAAGTCCTGAACAGCTGCAAGCCGCACTTCAAGTTGCCTTGCAAGAAGGTACCATTGCACAAGATCAAGTTGAGGAGCTAGCTTTAGCGGCCGAGCGCTTTTGGTCACACGTTACCACTCAACAACTCAATGACGGTATTTTGGAAGAATATAACGAGCAGCGTATTATTGCTGATATCAATCAAATGAAGCAGCCCGACAAAGTTTGGGTGAAGGCAAATGAAGTGGTGGTTATTGATTTCAAAACCGGGCTGCGCCAAGACAAGCATATGCAGCAAATTATTGCTTACGCGAGCTTGCTACAAACCATATTTAAATTGCCCGTTCGTCCAATTCTATATTATACGCAACTTGATTTATTCCTGGAGTTGTAAGTCTAGGCCAGAAATTTCAGCAGAAAGTTTCAAAAAGGTGTAGACAAGAGGGTGGGGGAGGTCGCGGGTAGAAGAGATCTGCGGACAAAAACTCGTAGCTAGGAAAAATGGATGCGCTTTCAGGGTAATGATTTCTGGGTCGTCGAACTGATTGACGGCCTCTATGTCGATAAACTGCCCGATCAATTGCTCAAGGAGCTGTGGATACATGCTGTAGCGAGTAGCACTGAGCTCTACCGAACTACAATTTTCATAGAGCTTTTCCATGGCAGCTGTTTTTGGCTGCACATCAATGCGTTCAAAATGTGTGCTGTTAATTAAGTTTTCAGAGATCAACTTCTCGCCATAAGGATTCATGTTATTGGCGGTGATGAGGTAATCAATAAATATTCGAAAACACTCACCGGTAGCAAAAACAGGTATGTCTAGTTCTGCAAGATTTCGAAATACGCCATTTAAAAAAAATGGATTGAGATAAGGGCCAGGCGCTACCCAAACACCATCGTATTGTTCGAAAGATTGTTTTTTGAATTGCAAGGCTTCATTGACCTTGATCCAATAATAATTGATTTCGATTTCTAGGAACTCGGCGGCGTGGTCCAAGGAAAGGTTTGTCGCGTGGTGCGAATTGTAGGTGAAGTTGTAGTCGCCTATGATTGCTATTTTAAGTGCTTCACTCATTCAGGCGTTTCTTGGTACAACAGCGCTTAGCGCTTAAACCAACTTCTTAACTTGGCGTTATTGATTTGGATTGATTCCTCCGCAAGCGTTTGTGGATCTACGTACCAAACTTTACAACTGAAGGTTACTTCAAAAAGGGAGTAGTCGCCGGTGGCATCAGAAGCTTGCTTCAGAATGGTAAAGTTGGCTGTTTGGCCAGGGTCAGTTTCGCGTGATATCCAGAATTTACCAGTGTTGTCGGTGTAAGAAACCTGAACTCCATTGATGCTGTTGGTAGCCATTGTAGTGACATCTTTGAAAGGAACTGGGTTGCCAGAGTTGGTCATGTGGAAATCATTGAACATTGGAAGCGTAGGCGTGCTGCTGCCAGTGGCATCCCACTCTAGTGAACCAAAAGCAATAGAAATGTTTTGCAGATTTGCCATTGAAGCAATACCTGAAGTGTAAATCACCTTTGACATGACTGGCGCTACATTTACAATTTGAGTGTCTACAGCAAAACCAAGGTAGTTGTTGACGTTTTGCGTAAGCTCAACTTGTGTGCCATTGATATAACCAATGAAACTTGCATTTAAATCTACTTTGTTTGTAGGTGGTGGAATGATTTCGTGTTCAATACAGGCTGAGGAAATCAGTAAAAGAAGTGTTGCTAAAAAGGCAAAGCGCGTCAGTTTCATGCGTTTGTGTTTAGGTGATAATGTCTCAAATTTAGTTCTATAAACGCAATTGTCCAAAAAAAGATGCTTTCCGAGTAAAAAAAGAAGAATTAAAGCGCAGCAATTAACTTCAGAAAATCCTGAAGACTTTCTTTGTGAAGTGGTAAAGCGCCTTTACAAATGAGGCCATAGACTTCCTCAGCTTTGTGTTCAGAACTTTTTTTAGATCCTTTTTTCAGGGAGAGGTCTGACCAGGATGTTTGAAGGAAGGCCAAGAAATTGTCGGCGTTAACTTCCGATAAAGAAATGTTCGAAGGAAGTTGAAAATGATAGAAATTCCAGATGTCTTTTTGAAAATCAAAAACAGTGATGAAATCTATGCCGATGTGCAGTAATCCCGGAAGTTTTGTGTACACTTTTTCAAGAACAATATTGGAAAATAAGTCAATAAATTCTTGCGCTTTAGAAGGATTATTGACTGCTAGTTGACGCCATTCGTCATCGTAAATTGCATTGATTACAAGGAAATGCTTGAACTCCGTTTCGAGTTCAGAGAGCTCATTAGGGGTTAAGGCACGAAATTTTAACATTATTCTGCTTCGCTTGGTTGAACCTCTAAACTGATGTCCAATACTTCTGTCACGCGCTTTTCGGTGATGGCTTGTTCGAGTTCAAATTTGTATTTCCCCTTGAAAGGAACTTTGCGGCGCTTGAAAATAAGCTGGTGTTCGACAATTGTCCCGGATTTGTTGCCAATCCAGTTGCCATTAGGGTCGGCCATTTTGATTTCATAGGGCTCTCTTACGCTTTTGCTAAAAGGAGGTGTGGTACGCAAGAAAATCCAGAGGTTGTTGTAGGCGTAATCGGTGGTGCTGCGCAAAGTAAAAATGAAATCGTAGAGCTGGGTGGTGTCTTGGATGTCTACCTCAAATTTTGGCTTCACGTTTTGCGCCCACTGCTCGTCTTTGAAGCGATAAGCTTTGGTGTAGATTGCATCTTTGGTACAACTAGCAAGCACAAGTGCTAAGAGCGCAAATAGACTAATTAGCTTTTTCATTTTTTGGCCCTCCGGGGTTCGGTTTGCGTGGTTTGCGATTGGGTCTTCTTTTCTTGTTATTGTTGTTGCTGAAAGATTTTTCAAAGCGCGTGAGGCTGTCCTGACCCACCACGTTTTGATAACCGATTTCTTCTACCTTTTCTTTGACTTGAGCGA
>JACCDV010799241.1_pt1 | contig 12506 bp, 10 predicted proteins | sample 7446131 | NCBI WGS metagenome assembly JACCDV01 (sample SAMN15323448, study PRJNA562643) | freshwater metagenome | isolation source: river surface water | place: USA:Blue River Watershed | collected 2017-08-17
CGGGAAATAGTGCACGAAAACCAGAATATGTTTCGTTCAACTCTTTGCGCGCCTCCACAGAAACGACAACGGCTCGTCCGTCTGCAAACTCAAAAGAAAAGAATGTGTGCCCAACGGCATCCCATGCAGAGAATGGTTCTATAAAAAACCACGTACGTACCAACGTGTTCACGTCGAATGTGTCTGATATGTAGTTCTGTTCGACCGGCTGCGCGGTGCTGGTAAATACCCAGTCACGAATATTTGAGATGTGCAGTGTGCTGCTGCTATTCCAGGTTACTTGCGGGAGCTGTGCATATTCTGGACTCCATTGTCTGTCGTGAGATGGTTCGGCGAGCAGCCACAGCAATGAAAACAATACAAATACACTTGCCTTAACTAGAACTGCATACAGGGCGAGTTGTGGAAGAAATCTTTTCATGGATACACATATACTACCGCACTCCCTCACATAAAAAGACCGCGCATTGCGCGGTCTTTTTATGTGAGGGTCTCACTACATGCCTGGTGTGGGAATTGTTCTATTTTCCCAATCTGATGCGGTGTCCGAATCAGAAGTCAGTGATGTGCGAGCAAGTGAGTGACCGTCATCAACATCGAGCGCTGCTGGATCAAAGACTGCAATGCTCGTTCCGTATGACAGCGCGTCAACGATGTCGTTGTTCGCGTTCTTTAAGTAAAGTGCATCGCCGGTATTTGATAATCCATTGCCAATCGTGCTACCAATATTGATAAGTGGCACTCCACTAGGAAATGTCCAAAGGTTGGCTGTCGTACTAGATGCGGTAATGATGACAAAGCCAAGCGGAGGAATGCTGATGCTCGGAAGCGCGTCAGACGAGTTTGCGTCAGCTATGACAAAGCCTGCAAGATTACGTTCAGAACTTGTTGGATTATGAATCTCAACCCATTCATTTGCAGGATCTGCGCCGTGAGTGTTGTCTGGGTCGTAGTAGACCTCACTTATGATGAGGTGATCGAGTCTTGGTGGCACAACGGTGACAGTTGTTGTTGCTTGTCCTTCTCCACCACTATTTGTGCAGGTGAGTGTGTATTCTGTTGAGATCGTTGGCGCAACTTCTTCGACACCTTGAAGATCTTTTGATCCCACCCAACCGCCACTTGCTACACACGTGTCAGCATTCATTGAAGTCCATTCAATATTTGTGCCATCTCCTTCTTCGATGGTGTTTGGGTCAGCACTTAGAGTTACCGTTGGAGGGGGAGGCAATATGACAGTAATAGTAACTGAGTCTGTTGATGTGCTCGTTCCGTTTCCGCAAGAGAGTGTGTATGTGCTCGTTGTTGTGGGCGACACCGCATCAGTGCCACTTGGTGTCTTGTTGCCGGTCCACGCACCGCTCGCAAGGCAGGTGTCTGCATCCGTCGAAGACCACACTAAGTTCACCGTATCATCCAAATTAATAGTTTCTTGTTCAGCGCTGAGTTCGACGGTGGCAATTGGTGCAGGTGGTTCAGTAACAGTGACTATTTCTGAAACGGTACTTGTGCTCAGGCCATTTCCACAGGTGAGTGTGTATGTCGTGGTGGTCGCAGGGGTCACCATTTCGCTCCCTGCTAGATTTTTCTCACCAGTCCAACCCATTGAGGCACTGCAGGTCATTGCGTTTGTCGATGTCCAGACAAGTGTCGCGTTCTCGCCAGTTTCAATTGAATCGTTTGTTGCGGTGAGTGAAACTGTTACGACAGGTGTGGGCGTTACGGTGAGCGTCACGGTGTCAGTGCTCGTGCTGGTGCCATTGCCGCAAGAAAGTGTGTAGGTTGTTGTGGTTGAAGGTTGCACAAGTAGAGTGCCGCTTTGGGCCTGGCTACCAGTCCACCCATTACTTGCATCGCAGGTTCTTGCGTGTGAGGAGTTCCACGTCAGTGTTGCCGTTTCGTGTGCGTATATTACTTCTGGTGACACGGTGAGGTCTACGATTGGTATCGGTGGGGGCTCAGTCACAAGTATGGTGACTGAATCGCTCGATGTTGCCGTGCCATTCCCGCATGTTATTGAGTAGGTTGTTGTGCTTCCGGGTAACACGACTTCTGTGCCACTTAACGCTTTAATGCCTGACCAACCGAGTGACGCAGAGCATGCTGATGAACCAGTTGATGTCCATGTAAGCGTAGATGTTGCGCCTGCGAGTATTGATTCAGAGCTCGCTGATAGGTCAACGCTTGGCGGGGGCGGCATCACCACAAGTACTGTGACTGAGTCAGTGGATGAGCTTAGCCCGTTCCCGCACGTTAAAGAGTATGTGGTGTCGGCGTTCGGGACTTGCAGCTCATTTCCAGTGGTGGTCTTTGTTCCAGCCCATCCGCCGGTTGCAATGCAGGTTGTTGCGACGCTGCTTGTCCAAGAGAGGTTGGTTGCAGTTCCTAAAAGGACACTACTTGGTGTTGCGGTAAGGTCAACCGAGATTGGATTTGGGGGCGGAGGTGGTGCGTCTTTACAAAATTTGGGCAGGGGCACGATGTGAGGCAATCTGGCATGAAGCACCGTGAGGCGATCACACACCCGAGACTTCCTCATGTCGCTAGTGCTTCTTCCGCGCGTATCATCATGCGGCGAAGCGTTCGCGCTTCTAACTCCTATGCCGCTCAGTAGTAAGGCTACGAGTAATACAAAAAAAGTGGCCTGCACTGCAGGTCTCCCAATAACATGCATACAGCTAAATAAATTAGAATATAAGGAGGTACTTCTACGGAGAGTGTAGCACCGGGGCGATTCAGGAAATCAGGGGTGCTGTGCAAAAAGATGAGCTACACGAAACGGAAAACCTATGATACAGTACTGCCCTAAGGGCCCTTAGCTTAGTTGGTAGAGCGCCTCATTTGCAATGAGGAGGTCGCCGGTTCGAATCCGGCAGGGTCCACATATAGTAAAAAACCTCCACTGCTGGAGGTTTTTTACTATATGTGGAAAGTGGAGTCATGTTTTCGCAGAAGCGAAAACGGACGAGCTAGGGTCGTAAAAATGAGAGCACGACGGTGCTCTCATTATTCCTGACCACAGAATACAAAAACATCTGCCCTGTGGCAGATTTTTTGGTTTTGTGGAGGTCGCAGTCATGTCGCTCTGCGACGGGGAGGCGGGGTCGCGAACACATAGTAGATTGCGAATATGTTGAGCAATGAGCTTAGTGCTCATTACCACAAATGAATGGAACGCCTCCACTGCTGGAGGTTTTTTAAAATGAAAACCCCACAAGTGTGGGGTTTGGTTAACTGACGGGAACAATGATTCGACCAAAGAAGTGGGCTTTCCATACTGTTACTAAACCGTCCAGAATCACTTCTTCTGATCCGAAAAAATCAGAAAAGTTTCCATTCCAATGTGACTTGTACTGCAAACCGTTTCTTTCGTATTCGGGTGAACGAAGGTAATGATTGCGATCACCCTTGCGTCGTAATTGAAATACGGATCGATATCCTTCGAGCAGGTGCTTATCTATGCGTTCCGCAATGTCCTGGTCGTGTGCCGAGTTGGTGCTTCCCAGGAAAGTTCCTGAGAGTGCAAACATCCATACAGGAGTCATTCCTCGAAACTCGATAGGTAGGAAAAGTGTGGTCGTGGATATGCGACTCCAGTAGCCGGTATGCTCATGTTCGACGCGGTACTTTTCCCGACCAGGACTACCATCGTCACGGCCTTTTTCTAGAATGGAAAATGTGGAGCGATATCTTGTGCTCCCTGTAGGGGTCATAAGTCTGTCGCCCGGTTGCAGTGTTCCATCCATGGCTTTCGGCGAAAGAGTAAAGGGTCTTGCATCGTGGTGCAGAATGGCTATGGTTGGGTCTAGGATGATGTCTTCTATATCTCGTATGTTTTTTTCTGAGAGCATTCATGTTCTCCGTACAGCTTTTGCAGTTGTATAGTCTTTTGAAGTCCTTGTCAAAAATGCGCATTGCGACTATTTAGAGGTCGCAGTATACTCCCACACATGCAGGTACTCCTGTTTTATAAATACGTCACCATAGCAGACCCCGACGGACTTGCAGATTCGATTCGGGAGCAGTGCACACAACTCTCACTACTTGGGAGGATTCTTGTGGCGGAAGAAGGAATCAATGGCACCGTTGAGGGTGTGAAAGAGAATACGGAAGCTTTTGCTTCGTGGCTACACGCCATTCCATTTTTAGAAGATATGCAAATTAAACGAAGTGAGGGTGATGGTAAGGCTTTCCCAAAGCTAAAGGTGAAGGTGCGGGAGGAGATAGTTGGTACGCGCTTTCCAAAGCATGTTGATCCACGAGTGCAAACGGGTACTCATCTCCAGCCAGAGCAATTACGACAGTGGTATGAGCAGGGCGAGGATTTTGTTGTGGTTGATATGCGTAATTCATATGAATACATCTCTGGGCGGTTTAAAAAGTCTATCGATCCAGGCATGCAAAATTCCCGCGACCTGCCTCAGGTGATCGACACCATCACCCCTTTTAAGGAGAAAAAAGTTCTGACGGTGTGTACTGGTGGTGTCCGTTGCGAAAAGATGTCTGCATATTTGCTCGCAGAGGGGTTTAAGGACGTCTATCAATTAGATGGAGGTATGCATACCTATATGGAGCGATATCCAGGTCAGGATTTTGAAGGCACACTCTACACATTTGATGGTCGCAAAGTGATGGATTTTGGGGGTAATAGAACTATTGTTGGAAGATGTGACTATTGCTCAAAGCCTACTGAGCGCTATGTGAATTGCAAAAATGATACCTGCAACATGCACTATTTGTCCTGTGAGGAATGTATGGTCGAAGATCGAGTACGTGCCTGTGTGTCGTGCGAGTCTGGCAAGGAGCTAGTCCGTCACTCACATGAGATGTAAATAAATACCCCCGCTCATTGCGGGGGTAAGATTTATATTTTTTCGAAGTATCGGGTGTCTGAGTCGACAGTGCCCACTAAGGTTTCTACCCGATATTCCTTTAAGAGTCTCGGGTGAGCCTTTTCAATAGTGTGCATCGTGAGATCGAAAAGCGATCGTGCTTTCTCCTTCGCAATGTTCTTTTCTGAACCTGCATTATCACGATATGCAGCCGACGTCATGATGAGGATGCCACCGTCTACGGGAATGCGTCCTGCTTCCAGATTTGACTGTAAGATGCCTGCTGCTTTTCCAATTGGATCTGTGAGGTCGTAACTGTATGGACCGACAATGAGGGCTCTGTTGGGAATGTGTAGCCAATCAAAGCCGCGACCAATCGCCAATACCTGCTCCTTGTGTTCCATGTCTGTGATTGGTCGCTTGGTGCGCCGAACCTCTTCGATATGCTCTAGGTTACCGCGTACCAGTGGAACTAAATCCTGAACGATGCGTTCCTTCATGTCTGGGTACAGGCGCATGAGTTCAGATCGAATACTCTCGTCTGTAAATGATTCCACCTTGGCAAGATCTAAGAGCTCGCCTTTGTGTCCGTGCAGGATGAGAGCGTCTTCGTCGGTCTCAATACCCACTAATAGGGGGTACACCGTCTCATGTGGAAAGCCGCCAAAGACTGCATCAAGTTGCTTCACGAGCTTGCGCGACGCTGTCATGGCTGAGTCGGTATCGTAGTTGTGTCCGGCGCAGCCTCGATGAGTATCACCTTTTGAAAAGTGATAGGTCACCAAGATGAGTGCGTCCCGACCTTTCTTGATAGCGTAGTCGATGGAATTTCCAATCAGGTACCCAAAAAATGGCCATCCGAGATCAAATTTTCCACCAATATTACGAAATGGATCGATAATGCCGATTGGTGTCTTAGTGATGCCGGGGAGGAGCAAGCGCCCGTCCATGCATTTGAGTGCAATGATCTGGGTCGGGTGTCTGCCGCGGTACTGCCTTCTCTTGAGGGTTTCTCGCGCGCTGACATATTCTTCGCTGCGCGCACTGTTTAGTGCAAGAATCTGTTTTTTGAGCATGATCGAGTGTATCTCCTGTAGTGAGATCTGAGGATTGTAGTGTATCGAACCCGCAATGGCAACATCAACAATCCACTGTAACTAGGCCATAATTCATACAAATGACCAATACGACACGTACTTGACTTATGTGCAAAAACAGTGTATCTTCCGAAGTGGAACTTACGCGTCCACAAAGGAGTACACATGGGTGTACTCCTTTTACTTTGACACTACGAGGAGGAAAGTATGTGTGGAATCTATGGATACATGGCTGCAAATCCAAGCACCAACGTCGTGCCGGTGATTTTCGAAGGCCTCATGAAACTTGAGTATCGCGGCTATGACGCAGCTGGCATGGGTGTGATGAAAAAGCACTCAAGTGGAAGGGCTGAACTCAAAGTTCGCAAAATTGTTGGCAAGATCGGTGCCTTAAAAGGGCAATTTTCTGATCCGTCACTAATGGGGTCTATGGGAATCGGTCATACACGTTGGACGACACACGGATCCGAAATGGTGCAGAATGCGCATCCACACACATCAAATCAAGATGCATGTGGAAGGATTGCCGTTGTTCACAATGGCACATTCGACAACCATCGATTGGTGCGTGAAGAGCTCATAAAGAGAGGGTATCATTTTGACTACGAAGTCGATGGTGTTACTCAGCGCGATGAGTCCGGCGCAGCAATTACCGTCGAGACTGACTCGGCCATTTTGCCCATACTGATTCAAGATGAGTATAAAAAGCTGGTTCGTTCTGGCTCGAATAGTCCTTTTGAAATGGCTGTGGTGAATGCGCTCCAGTCAATTGATGGACAGTATGCTGTGGTCGTGGTGCATGAAGCGCATCCTGACACGATGATTGTTGCCCGACATGGAAACCCCATTGTATTTGGGATTTGCAAAGACGGTGATATTCACATCGCATCGGGTGCGGAAGCAATGCCTGCGAGTGTTTCAGCAATTACTCATTTGGCAGACAGCCATTTGGTGGTATTGAAACTGCGTGAGCCGGCACGGTATGTCGGAATCAACGGCATGACCGCGCAAGAGCATCGGGTAGAACCGCTCCAACGGCATGACATGCCAGAGGATAAGGGTGATTACCCACACTTTATGCTTGCGGAAATCATGAGTCAGGGAGAGAAGATCCAATCTTGTATTGATGGTCTCGTTGACCCTCGCACAGGATTGGTGCACGTGCCCGGTCTCATGCGTCCAGAAATCATGCATGCCATTCGTCGCATGGATTCGGCACTTATCTTGGGTTGCGGAACTGCACTTAATGCAGGAAAGATGCTTGAGGGACTTCTTGCTGATCCCGGCATCTGCAATATGCCGGCGTACGCAGTAAGTTCGTCGACGTATCGCACCTCACTTCGTGCATCGACCTCGAATCAAGTTGTGTTCGTTGTCTCGCAATCTGGAGAAACTGCTGATACAAATCTTGCGTTGCAAAAGGCAAAAGTGGGCAACAAGCTCTCTATTGCCCTTACCAATCGACCAATGTCTCAAATCGCACGTGCAGTGGATCTCAATTTCCACTCACGTATCGGTGCTGAAATCGGTGTAGCCTCTACAAAGGCATATACCGCACAGTGCGCAATGTCCATTTTGCTTGCGCTCAATATCGCGCAGATGCGGCAGACAGGTGATTCAAAAGCTCGAAAGCGCCTTGCTCTCGATCTTCTGCAGGCGCCGGCTGCAATGAATGAAACGTTGCGACGTATGGGACGCATTCAAAAAATGGCCCATGAGATGAAGGATGCGAAGCGCATTCTTGTTATTGGGCGCAATCAGGGTGAGCACCTTGCTAAAGAAATTGCCCTTAAGATCCAAGAGGTGTCATACATTGACGCGTATGGATTCGACAGTGGCGAGCTCAAGCATGGACCGCTCGCGCTCATTGAGCCCGGTACACCCATCGTGGTGTTTCTGTTGAACGATGCTCTGACTCATGAAGTGCTCGGCAACGTTGAAGAAGTTGCCGCGCGTGGAGCGAGACCCATTATTTTTAGTATGGCTCCTCCAGGAACTGTAAAAAACAAAGAATGGGAGGTGATTCAACTTCCACAATTGTCGCCTTGGCTTGCACCGCTCATCGCGGGAATTCCAGGGCAGCTACTGGCCTACCATCTTGGTATTGCCAGAGGTACTGATGTGGACAAGCCACGCAATTTGGCTAAGTCTGTCACTGTGACGTAATACTGTTACACCGCCAATCCTAAAGGGTTGGCGGTTTTCTTATTGTCCGTGCACTTTTTGGTACTCAGCAACGAAGGTTGCTGTCAGTTGCGGCGCGACGGTGTCTCTAAAGTTTGCTAGTTCAACACGAGGATCCTTATTGAGGAATGATTGTAGTGTTTCTCCCGTATGTGCTTCAAATTCTCTTGAGATGTAGGGGATGGTAATGGCTTGAAAATCTCTGTCTTGAGGTGTTGCGCCATCTGTTACCGTTGTGATGACTGCATATAAAGTGCCACTGGTGGTCATAACACCGCCACCTGAAGCGCCCGTTTGTGATACTGCGTTACCACTCAAATAAATCTCATCAAGAATATCTTTCGTAAAAGTTATGTAGTACTCCACTTTCGAGTACGCTGAAACGGGGTAGAGTGCGTTAAGTTTGTTTCGCTCGGGCAAAAGCTCTGCTGGGTATGCGACAGCAAACACTTCTTCTCCAATGTCTACAGTGTCCATGTACTCAAGTGGTACAAAAGGGAATGATGGTGGCAGCGGTGTGTCAGTGCCTGATGCCACTATATAGAGGAGTGCAAAGTCGTGTTTCCCTAAGCCTGTTCGCGGTCCAGGCGGAGCGGATATGTGCGATGCGTTTTCAGACACCCAACTCGGTGGCAAGTACAGGAGCTTTAGTTTATATGCAATGCGAGCTGGACTTCCATTCCGCGCGTAGCACTGTATGGCATTTGGAACTCGATAGGACTCAAGGAGTAGGTTTTCTGCGACGTGTGCATTGGTCAAAATAATTCCTCGTGGGTCAATGATCATGCCACTTCCAATGGTGCTTGGCAGTAGGGATAATGGATCAGCCTCACAAAAAATATTTACTAATGCATTTCGAGCGCTGGTATTCAGATCACTTGCCGGCGGTGGTGGTGTTTGCGCGGCGCTCTCGCTGATGACGAGCTGGGTAGCGGGCTTCACTATCGTTGGCGGAGTTGGTGTTACTAGTGGTTTCGATGATGTTGCTTGCAGCGCTATCTTGTTGGATTTGGTGGTTGTCGGTGTTTGCGAGGAGTCTACGTTGGTGGCCAGCGTGCTTGTGGATGCGGCTGTGATAGAGCGGGTAGTAGTTGCGCGTGTCGAAGAAGCGACCAGGGAAGGCGAAGTCGTTTCTGGCGTTGCCGTTTCGTCGCTGCTTTGCACACCAAAGATAATGGCCAGAATGCTTAGTATGAGCACCGCAAGATACCTAATTGGCATATATCAGTAGATAACCACAGATGAGACAGCTTCTCAAATTCATGATAGACTCGCTAACGTTCGCGGGTGTCGTATAACGGCTATTATGACTGCCTTCCAAGCAGTAGACGGGGGTTCGACTCCCCCCACCCGCACTAAAAACACGAAGTGTTTTGTGCGAGTGAGCAAGCAGATTGATCTGCTTGCGTGGGTGAGTCGAAAGGGCTGAGCATGTGAACGAGCTAAGGCGAAGTGAACGCGAAGCCCGTACTGCTCCTGTAAGGAGAGACGACCCTGTGGGGGAGTCGAAAGGTGCAGCAGATGTTTCTGCGCCAGCAGAAAACGCGAGCCATGGTCAGGAAAATTACGAGTGTCGACGAGAAATTATTCGTGACCGTCCCAACCCACCGGTACAGTGAGAAAATACCAGCAGTAAGGCCGGTATTTTTTGTGCGGGTGGGGGTCGAAAGCGACGAGCTGGGTTGAGTTGAATCTCAATATTGCCACTACCATGGTGGCGCCATTTGCGTGATATGCTTTTAGCATGCTCCATATTCTCAGGTCCAATATTGCACTGCGATGGTTCATGGCGTGGATAGTGGTAAGTGTCCTTTTGAGTGCTTGTGCCTCTTTAGTGCCCGCATATTTTAGTTTACATACCTACTTAGGACAAAGCTTTATCGAAATCTATTTCTTTATCTCACCTTATTCATTACTTTGGTTTGTTTGGGGAGAGATTTTCAGTCATTTCTGGTTACTCCAAGGCTCCTTTACTGCAGCGCGAAGAATACTTTCATTGCTGGTGCTTGTGGTGCTTTTGATTAGCTTGTTGATTGCAACTGCGTTTATTGCCCTTGAGTTTGCCTGGAAGGCAACTTTATCATGAGCTCTTGCTTCTTCGGGTAGTGTCCTCCACTTGGTCAATGATCGACTACTACTTGATATTTAACGTCACAGAAGGATTGTTTTGGATAGTGCTAGCTGTCTGTGCTTATCGTTATAGACATACACTGCCTCGCATTCATCTTCGGTACTGGGAGTCTCTGGCGGTGATTCTTTTTATGTTCGGCCTCTCAGATTTGATAGAGGCATACTCGCCGATTGGGTTTCTCGAACCTGGCGGTGAATGGCTGTTTGCGGTAAAGATTCTCTGCGTCGTTTGGATGATAGTTGCAGGTATTCAGTATTTCCGCATACGCATTTAAAAAAAAGCGCCCCTGCTCAGGGACGCTTCATGTTGATGCTTGTTCTCGATAGACTCTCGAATTATTCAAGAATCTAATAGAGTGGAGAAGTCGCATCAGCGACTCCTCCATATTTCACGTTACTTTTTACGATTCTGAAGAGCGTATTGCAAAACCTCCTCTAAGTACTCTTGTGCGCCCTGCTTTGGCAGGTCGTCTTTGTCTAGGAAATACGCTCCTGCCTCGTACCGACTCAAAGTCGATATGGACACGATAAAGTATCCAGGCAGCTTTGCCGCAATGTCTCCTCCTCGAAAATCTCTGCGACTCAGGTCCTCATCGAGGAAAACGATGCCTCCCTCTCCCAGCAATTCCCTCAATTTTTGACAGAGACCATCAAGATCCAATCTTCCAAAGAGCTCATCTTTTGGATTCACTGTGTGCACCGTAAGCGCAGCCCCCGCTAACCCAATGCCTTTAGAAATGTTAATGAGATTACGTGGCATGTCGTCCACAATGACGATGTTGGTCATTTTTTCTCTCCTTTGAATGTGCTGACTCAATAGATTCTCGAACTATTCAAGAATCTAATAGAGAGGAGAAGCGGACTGTGGCTTCTCCTTTGCTTCGTCATTCCGGCATCCACCTGCCTTTGTTTGTTTTTGGGTTGTACGTAATGACGACCCTCTGTGCATTATCAGTTCTTTGGGCGTGAATCCTATATTTCCCCTTGGACAGGGAAATCTCATTTTTCAAAACTTCCTTAGTTGCCCATCTAGGGTCGATATCCGCAAGAGTGAAGTTTAGTACGCTTTCGTTCAGTAGAGTACAGGCACTCGGGCCCGCGACAATTTGATGGATAGCATAACTCATGTCAATCCTCTCGTTACTTATTGCTTTCTGTGATTATTATTGCATAATGCAGACAAATTGTCAATGATTGTCGAACAAATGTTGACAATATTTCGACAACAAGTACCATGTATACATGGACGAAAACCTTCTTAGTGCGCTTGGATTAAAGGGGAAAGAGATGAAGATCTATAGAACTGTCCTCCAGTTCGGCGCGTGTACCCCAGTACTGCTCGCAAAAGAGGCTGGAGTGAAGCGAACGACGGCCTATAGTATCGCAAGATCATTGGTGGAAAAGGGGTTTCTCAGAGAGGACGCCACACAGCGGCCTCGATCCTTTGTTGCTGCCGGTGCAGATGAGGTACTTGGGATTATCGATATTGAAAAGCAAAAATTGCAGGAGAAGGAGACTGCGGTGCGACACTTCTCTATCGAGTTATCAAAGATGCTGGCGCAAAAGACGTACCCAGTGCCCACTGTTCGATTTGTAGAATCTGACAAGCTCGAGCAGTTTCTTCGATCTCAGGCTTCTGTGTGGCACAAAAGTCTAGAGAAAACAGGATCTGAATGGCTGGGGTTTCAAGATCACACCTTTGTCGAGCAGTTTTCTGAGTGGATAACGTGGTACTGGCAACAGCCATGGTCTCCCATAGAGTTAAAACTGCTGAGTAATAGATCGGAATCAGAGCTGGCATTTGGCTCGACAATAGGACAGAAGCGGCAGGTGAAGTTCTGGGGCGAGGCCACCAACTTTCACTCGACAACATGGGTGGTGGGGGAGTACGTGATCATGGTCAATACACGTCAGAAACCTTTTTATCTCGTAGAGATTCACGATGCACTTATGGCACACGATCATAGAGAGGTGTATAGAAACCTGTGGCCACTTGTGTAGAAACAAAAATACCCCGTAGAGGGGTATTTTTGTGTGGTGAGATTAACGCTATTTCACTGCGTCTTTCAAAGCTTTGGCAGCGCGGAATTTGGGGACGCGCATACCTGGTATCTTGATGGTTTCACCTGTGCGTGGGTTTCTACCCGTGCGAGCAGGACGCATTTTTGTTGAAAAAATGCCTAGACCAGCAATAGATACTTCATCTCCACCTTTGAGACCAGCTACTACAGCATCAATCATGGTGTCGACAGCTTGTTCTGCC